>MDTF01007396.1_pt1 | contig 12477 bp, 9 predicted proteins | sample 811191 | NCBI WGS metagenome assembly MDTF01 (sample SAMN05326649, study PRJNA326480) | marine metagenome | isolation source: seawater | place: Southern Ocean | collected 2011
AATACTTAATACTTAATACTTAATACTTAATACTTAATACTTAATACTTAATACTTAATACTTAATGTAACTGTAAGTATAAAACTGTTAAATGAATATAAATCAAAAACTATAACCCAACATAACGTTATGTATCATAAGTTAGAATAAAAATTTTGAGTGTATAGCGTAAAAAATAAAAATATTTTGAAATTTTAATTTGAGGACAATTGAATGAATTACTTATCAAACATACATAAAGCTAGGTCAAAAATAAAGCTAGGTTATAAATCTTATTAATTTAGCCTAATTTTAGCCCCGGTAATCTGAAAAATTGAAATTACCATAAATTTAATATAAAGAATTTCATTATGCAAAAAATTAGAAAAGCAGTTTTCCCTGTAGCAGGCTTTGGTACTAGGTTCCTTCCAGCAACAAAAGCAATGCCTAAAGAATTATTGCCAATAATAAATAAACCATTAATTCAATATGCAGTAGAAGAAGCAATTTTAGGTGGAATAGATACTCTTATTTTTGTGACAGGTCGAAATAAGCGCGCTATTGAAGATCATTTTGATAATAATCTTGAACTTGAATTGGCGCTAAGAGAAAAAGGCAAAATTCAACAAGCAGATATGGTACGAAACATTATACCAAAGAATGTTGAGTGTATATTCGTGCGCCAGTCTGAACAGCTTGGTCTTGGGCATGCAGTATTATGTGCTGAAAGAGCTGTAGGTAATGAACCATTTACTGTTTTGCTTGCTGATGATTTTATTACATTAGATGGTATGGGTACAACAGCTGATCTTATTGCGGGTTATGAAAGAACTAACAAAGTGCAATTATCTGTTATAGAGGTAAATGGCCCTGATATTTCTAAGTATGGAGTAGTTTCTAAGGATAACACTGGAAATGTTTCGGGCTTGATCGAAAAACCAACACAAGCAGAAGCACCATCAAACATTGCTAGCATAGGCCGTTATGTTCTCACTCCTGATATTTTCGATATATTGAGGGAGCAAACCACAGGTCTGGGGGGTGAAATACAATTAGCAGATTCAATTAATGTTATGGCGGCTAGAGGTAATGTAGAAAGTGTTTTTCTGAAAGGTAACCGTTATGATTGTGGTAGTGTTAGTGGTTACTTAAACGCTATTTTGCATATGGCTGGGGAATTGTCTTTAAAATAGATATCTAAAATTTATATATTGTATTTAAATTTAAACTCAAGCCATGTAACGAATTTCCAAATGGAGTATCTTGATAGGATAAGTCGCTTTGGATTTCAAAAGAATCCTTGCTAATGGTCATGCCTAATTTATTTAACCAGCCCTCTTGTCTATTTGAACTAAGGCGATGACTAGACCAGTTAGTATCATTAATGATTATTTTCTTAATTGAATAATTAATACTTTTATTTTGCGATATATTAGTGGTACCCCAAATTTCAATTGATTTACTTTCTGTATCTATTGGAGCGCCTAGTGTTACATCATATTTTGTGTATTTGTATGATCCATTATTATAAGCAGTGTTTGGCCCGCAATTTCCATGCGTCGTTTCATCAATTCTAGTGTCTAAATATTCCAATCCAATTTTTGTTGAAAGATCGACATTCTTAAAGTCTAATGTTGCACCCATCAGTTTCATGAAACATAATGACAAACCGCCAGCTTCATCTTCACCTATGAATTAACCATATATCTCAAATGGTATTTTTTTGGCACCTGTATTGTAAGAGAAACCAAATCCAGCTAACTGATTAATATCTTTATATTCATTCTCATTAGTGTTCCCAATTATGGCATTCTTAAAGGCTTTAATACTTGAGTTTTATTCTCACCGCCCCATTGAGAAGTTTTTAACGAGTTCAAATTTTAAATTGTTTATAGGGTTTATTATCGCTCTCATGCTTAAAAGCATAGAATTACTAGGGCCATTTTGGTTCTACAAAACTGAATTGAATATTTCATAAGACCATGGTTCAGCCCACAAAAATAATTTAATTTTTGATTTTTTATCTTTTTTTATATTAAAATAAATTGAGTTGGAAGATCTTGCATTGCTTGAGAGAATAAGTGAATTTTTGGATGAAAATGACCAATGCCTGTTAATTTTTCCTATACCAAATATTGTATTTTTATACTTATAATTTAGGTAAGTCTGATCAAATTTTAGGTGTTTATGATCTAATAGACTTAACCTTAGCTGTGCAGTTGTATTATTTCTAGTTTCCTTTAGTTGAACTCCGGAAAAATTACTTGAAAAACCACTTGAATTACCATGAATTGGAAATGAGTTATTAAAGTCAATATTTGCCCAAACTATTTTTATGCTAAACTCTGGGTTTGCATAAATTAGCAAAGAAAATATTAAATTTAATAAAATTAATATTAGTAAATTTTAAATCATAATTTTTTTATAAGTAACAGCATACATTGATCAACATTAATTAGTATCATAAATATATTTAATAATCTTTTGTTTAAAACTTTTCATTTATCAAATTATTTGTTAACAAGTGTAGGGTTTAATGGAAATAAAATGATGTCTATCGGTCAGATGAAGATTGGAAGTAGTATTAATAATGAAATAGATTTAAATGAATTATTTTTCAGCCTCTGGGCTTACAAACTATTAATATTAATTACTGTCATTATCAGTCTATCCTTCAGCGTTCATAGAATACAAAATATAAAAACAGTTTATAAATCTTCTGCAATTTTTAAGATTTTTGATGAGGCTGATACTCTTAACTTTGGAGGAGCTAGTTTATTAGCTAATTTTACGGGAATAAGTACTTCAGGATCTAAAAACTCTATTCTTCCTGAGGAAATGGTAAAAGGGCGTGTATTTGTAGAAAGAATTAATAGAAAGTTAGATTTCGAATCAGATTTATACTTTAATCAATTTACATTAAATAAATCAAAAGATTCAACATGGAAAACAATACTTAAGCGGAATCTTGGTTATCAAATAGATATACCTCTAGACCAAAAAGAGGTAATTTGGCAGGGAATTGTTAACAGATATTCTCAAAATGTAGCCGTACAAATATCAGCTAGTGGAATAATAACAATTACAGTTACGCACCAAGATGCTAACAGAGCTGCTGTAATAGCAAATTACATTATGAAAACAATATTAGATGATAAAATTAATAAAATTAATAAACAAATGAATGATCAATTAATTTATTTGTCAAATACAATGGCAAATTCTTTAAGTGACTTGGAGGCAACACAATCTAAGTTAAAAACTTTTGCAATTGAAAATAGTGCGCTTCCATTAGAGAGCTTTTCAGCTGGCTCAATTCAATTAGATTTTCTTCGGGAAGAATTTAAAAGGGCAATGGAACTGTATAATGCTGCATTTGAACTTGAAAAAATCTTACAAAAAAAAGAAATAAGTAATGCAGATTATTTAAATTTAAGTAATGAGTTTCCCATAGTTGATCAAGTTGAATTTCGCCGAATATTAGGACAAAATGAAATTGTAAGCTCATGGAGTTGGCCAAACAGGAATGTAGTGCTCGCGGTATTGGATACATTGTTTGAACGTAAGGAAAGATTAGAAAATGAAATTAATGCCTCACAAAAAGATGTAGACCGTTCAGGACGTACTTTGGAAATTTACTCTAAACTCAAACGTGAAGAAAAAACGGCTGAAGCTATGTATACTGTAATAATGGAGCAAGTCAAAGCACAAAGTATGAGTGCAGGATATAAGCATAATAGCTCAATTATTTATGAGTATGCTGCGCCATCAATTTCACCTAGTGGAAGCAATAATAGTCTGATATTACTGTTTGGTGCTGTATTGGGCCTCTTCTTTGGATCGCTTTTGAGTCTAGTCGTTTCTGCTAATCGTAAAGTTTTTTACACAAAAAAATCCATTGTTGAGCAATCAAAAGCAAATTTCATTGCTAACTATAAATCAATAATGTTTTTAAGAAAGAAAAAACTAAAAGAATTAAAAAGTACTATAAATAAATCACTACCAGTTTTTAGAGATTTAATTGTAGAAATTCACAGTCAGTCAGCAAATTTTGTTGTTGTGTCGTCTTTGGCAACAAAAATTAAAAGTCATGAACTTGCCAAAATTATGTCAAGTATTATGCAAAATGAAACAATAAAGATTGCAACAATTAATTTTTCACATTCGGGAAGAATGCAATCTGATAATTTAGGTACAGAAATAATAGGTGATTTCCAATTGCTTGAAAGAGAAAATAATATTTCAGTTTTAACGCTAAAAGATGATCTTGAACCAATGTCTTATGTAAGCCAGCGAGACTTCTCTGCGTCATTGCAACTTTTGAGCGAAACTTTTGATATTATTTTTGTTTGTGCAGATAATATTGATGCTCTAAGTTTGGTTAGGGCGATCAAGATTGAAAATATTTTTCATATTATGTTAACAAGAATTAAACATACAAAACGAAAAAATTTATTTCAAATATCTATGGTAAAATCAATTCAGGGCTTGCTTTATGAATAATTTTAAAACTGTATTTTTCTCACTCATAATACTAATAATATTTCAAGGTTGTAGTGCAATACTTGAACCGGTTTTTTTGGACCAAACAAAAAAAGATTTAAAAGAAATTGAACAAGAAGAATTCAATATCAATATTAATACATTAACATTCAAAAAATCCATTGAATCTAACAAGGACGCATACCCTAGGCAATTAATGATAACTGGAAGTGGTGCTCGGGCAAATGTTTACAATGAAGGTGACTTCTTGACGAAAGACATTCCTAATTACCTAACAAATAGTGAGTACAGGTTAGGACAAGGAGATGAACTTTCTTTATTACTAATAAATCAATTTAAAAATGAGGTTATAAAATGGCCTAATTCATTGGCTAAGACTAATTATATTTTAGGTGTAGGAGATGTGTTAACACTAGTCCAGTCTGCTGATTTAATTAATCCTGTTATTGCATTAAAAGAAATGACTAATAATAGGGTAAACGATGAAGAAAATATTTTATCAGTAAATGGTGTTGTCGGAAGTAATGGAAATATTTTATTACTTGGCCTTGGATCTTTAAAAGCAGTCGATCGCACATTAGAAGATGTTAGAGCAGAAATTAGAAATATACTTATAAGAAACGGAAGTGCACCTAACTTTCAATTAGAAATAACTGAGTTCAATAGTAAAAAAGCATATGTCACAAACAATAAAAACCAAAGTAGAATAATTGGAATTAATACCATACCAGTATCTTTGAGGGAAGTGGCCTACGGATCAGGATTATCTAAAACTAATGAAAATTCTGTATTAATTACATTAGTAAGAAACAAACAGACTTATAAATTCACGGCAGGTCAGTTATTTAATATTAATTCACCTGATACTTTCATTCAGGATAAAGATCATATACATTTCGAAATAACAGAAATTCCTTCAAGCAATGTATCTGCTCTTGTGGGTTCAAATGGTGATATTCTTTTACCTGGTATTGGAAAACTAGTTGTTGAAAACCGTACATTAGCTGATGTGCACGAAGAAATTACCACAATTCTAACTATGAAAGGTAAAAAACCTGATATCCAATTGGAAATTACTAAATTTAGAAATAAAAAATTATATTTTTCAAACAGAAATCAAGGAAACAAAATTTTATATCTTTCAAATGAGGAGAATACGCTTAGACAAGTTGTACATTTAAGTTCAGCTATTTCAGAGCCAAAAGATGGTTTGGCGATAATTATATTAACTCGAGGTAAAAGAATTTTCCGCTTAGCATTGGATAGAGTATTAGATCCGAATACCCCCAATATCTGGATACAGAATGATGATCAGATTGAAATTAATTATATGAGTTATAAAGATGGTCAAGTATATATTTTAACTGGTTCTGGTGATGCTCGTATAATGTCTATAAATCCATCAAAAAGAGAAACTTTAGCCAACGCTTTGTTTGAAAATAATGGGGCTTTGAGCAATTTATCAGCTAAACGTTCTGAAGTATATCTTTTAAGGGGAAGGAACCCTAGTATTGCATATCACCTTGATGCTCAAAATGTATCAAGAATATTAGTAGCAGCAAAAACAGAGCTAAGGCCAAATGATATTATTTTTGTAGCTGAGAGACCTATAATATCATTTGCAAGAACTTTATCTGAAATTTTGCCATTAAGAATACTACTTAAGGATATTAAAAATGACAATATCCCATAATTTTAATAGAAAATAAGTTAATTATTCATAATATTTTTTAAAACATTAAATCTATAATTTATATATTTAGTCTATGTGTTTTTTAAAGAAGATGAATTTATAAAGTCTTGATGGGCAAATTTAAAATGAGAAAAATACTAATAACTGGTGCTACAGGCTATTTGGGTAGGTATTTATTAGAATATTTAAATGATTATCCTTATGAAATTGTTGTAGTAGGAAGAAAGCTTCAAAAACTAAAAAACATTTTTCCTAATAATTTAGTACATGTGTATGATGAATTAGAAAATTTACCTCATAAATTTGACGTAGTGATCCACCTGGCAACAGCCAATAATAACTCTAAACATAAATTTGAAGAATTCTTTGATGCAAATGTTGTATTGTATAAAAATATCTTAGATTACTGCTCAAAAACTTCAGTTAAAAAAGTGATAAACATTAGCACTCTTCATGTATTTTCCAATAAGAATAACGAATATATACATACAAAAAGAGTAGCATTAAAAGAAGAAAATATTTACCCAAGTCTTGATATAACAAATATTTTTTTACCAATACTTTATGGTGATAATTTCACTGGAAAACTTAAAATCTTAAATATACTTCCTTTCAGATTAAGTAGGCCATTATTTACTTTTCTATCCAGTCTTAAACCTGTTGTTGAAATTAAAAGTGTCCTTGAGAAAATAAATTATTTGATATCAACCTCGAAAAAAGTGGAAAGAAATATTTATATATCTGATAACAAAGATAAGAATATATTTTTTAATATATTCAAAAAGACTATTGATCTAAGCTTTGTTATTATTGTCACAATATTTTTCTGGTGGTTGTTGTGCATAATTTGGCTAACAATCAAATTGTCATCTAAAGGGCCTGGGATTTTTGTTCAAAATCGTGTTGGGAAGTACGAAAAGTTATTCAAATGTTATAAATTTCGAACTATGTATATTAATACAGAAAATGTTGGAACACATGAAATTGATACTAAAAGTATAACAAACATAGGTAAGTTTTTACGGTCCTCAAAACTAGATGAATTACCACAAATTATAAATATTTTAAGAGGTGAGCTAAGTTTAGTAGGCCCAAGACCAGGATTGCCCACACAAAAGCATTTAAAAGCGCACCGAGCAGCGCGCCAAGTTTATCTTGTACTTCCTGGTATAACGGGCTTATCTCAAATAAATAATATAGATATGAGTACACCAAAAAAAATAGCTGAGTGGGATAATAGATATGTTTGTATGAGATCGATTCCATCAGAATTAAATATTATTTTGAAAACAATTTTTGGTAGAGGGCAGGGTGACAAAGTTAAGAGGTAGATATAAAATATTTTTATTGATTAAATAATAAGTAATTAAATATTAATTTTATACTAAAGAAATTTTAATATTTAATTAATCAATGTTTTATCAACGATGATACCTGAATGATTTAAACTAATCTCTGGATGACTAAATATATCTTTTATTTTCGTTATATCTCCAAGATCGCATGCTTCCTCTAATCTCTTGGTTAGGTCATTTAAATCTTTGGTTTGTATTTTTGATAATTTTTCCATAAATATTTTTGGATGAGATGTGTTTATGGCAGTATCGCCCAATAATACTTCTTCAAAAAGCTTTTCTCCAGGTCTTAATCCAGTAATTATAATTTCAATATCACCGGTTACGTTGCTGTCAGATTCTTTTATGTAAGGTTTAAGGCCTTGTAAGTGTATCATTTTGAAAGCTAAATCTATAATTTTTATTGGTTCCCCCATTTCTAATACAAAAATATCACCACTTTTACTCATTGATGATGCCTGTAATACAAGTTGAGCAGCTTCAGGAATGGTCATGAAAAACCTAGTAATATCTTTATGTGTTAATGTAATTGGACCACCTTGTTTTATTTGATTTTTAAATTGTGGAATAACTGAACCAGATGATCCAAGAACATTACCAAAACGAACCATTGAAAAGTTTGTAATCTTTTTTAGTGCTAAATCTTGGCATAGAATTTCAGCAAAACGTTTAGTAGCTCCCATGAAGTTAGTAGGCCTAACTGCTTTATCAGACGATATCAAAATAAAATTTTCTACTTTAGCTTTAATGGCCATTTCTGCCAATATTTTTGTCCCAAAGATATTATTTCTAATAGCTTCAACAATATTATTTTCAACTAGAGGTACATGCTTATATGCCGCTGCATGATAAATTGTTTGAATATTAAATTTTTCTAGTATTTTTAATATGTGAAGTTCATTTTGTATTGAGCATATTATTGGAATAACATCGGTTAAAATGTTTTGCTGGCTAATCATTTCTAATTCTTGCTGTATATTAAAAAGTGCAGCTTCTGAAATATCTAGGAGTATTAATTTTTTTGGATTACAGATTAAAATCTGTCGACAAAGTTCACTCCCGATTGATCCTCCAGCACCAGAAACTAACACAACTTTATTGAGTATGTTTTTAGACATTAACTTACGATCTGGTTCGACTATATCTCTACCTATTAAGTCATTTATTGATAGTGTTTTCATGTCATTAATTTTAACAGTCCCATTTATTATATCAGTGAGACTGGGCATTGCTTTGATTTGAAATGGATATTTTTTGAGTTGATTTAATATATTATTTCGCACGGTTTTTGAAACACTAGGCATAGCTACTAATAGTAAATCAATTTTATATTTTACAAAGAGTTTTTCAGCTTGTGTCATGCTGTAAATATCTAAATTTGTTATTCGTCTACCAATAAGATTAACATTATCATCAATAAACATTTTTGGAGAATACTCAGAGCTTTTAGATATAGAGTTTAAGATTTGCCTGCCAGCATCACCAGCGCCATAGATTGCTACTGCTTTTCGTTTAACCTTTGAATGATTATAATATAACTCTCTTAATATTAGACGTGCTCCAAGTGTTATTAAAAACAATAGAACAGAAAAAATGAAGACAATAGAAAATGGATCTTTGATTTTAAAAATTTTATATGTACACATCATAAATATTGAAGATATTATAATGCTGACGCCTATATGCTTAATCGTTTCAACTGAAATGTGTCTAACAACTGCTTTATAGAGACCAAATATATAAAATATTATTATATTTATTAATATTATAAATATTAATATCAACCATATTTTAGGTGTATCTATAAAAATAAAATGTTTATTTAATAGATAAAAGGTAAAAATAAATGAGAATGATACAGAGATTATGTCAAAAATTACCTGAATAAATTGTTTTTTTTGTCTATTTAAATTTATTAGATTTGGTAAAATACGATAAAGCAATAGTTTTCCTAAAATTTGTCTTTATTAATAAAATTTGAATAATATCTCTTTAATAAATATATGCAATATTTCAATTTGATATTATTTCATACGGATGATGCATAAATTAGATTGTGTCGTAATACCAATAAAATTATCTGGCTAATATAATGAAATAATCAAGTTTCCTGCAAACGACTTACAAACATTATTTTGGGTATTTTCTAGGGCTGCGGGTTGTTGTAAAATATTTAACAGATTGAAATATTTAAATCTATTTGGTGACCCTGGGTGGATTCGAACCACCAACCTGCCCCTTAGGAGGGGGCTGCTCTATCCAGTTGAGCCACAAAGCCGCAAGACTTCCATAGCCAGTTATACTTGACTAAGCAACGTTAAAACTGAAATTCATTATTCATAAAGGTTAAAAAGTGGTACTAAGTTTGAGTAAAAACTGGTATGAAAGCCTATGAAGTTTTCTTAATTAGTTTAACTTCTAATTTATGTAAGAGATATAACATCATTGGGCCACTTTATCATTGGCGATTAGCTGCGTATTTTTTTTGGAAAGCCGAGCAAGGGTTTATAGAGTATGAAAGCAGCATTAGCAGAAATAGATCTATTAAAAATGATTTAGTATAGTAATGATTAATGCAGTTGAAGCGCTTCCAATAAGAGCCCAAGTAAGTTTACTTTTAACATTACTATTTTTGTGGTTCGTTTTATTTTTGATATCAGTGGTTAAGAGATTTTCCAGTAAGCTTGGTAGTTTTGGCCCAAAATGTGATAATGTTTGTGCTATTTTTATTAAATCTCTTATCAATGCTTTTGGTCCAAGGTTGTTCTTAATATAACTTTCTACTTCGGGTCTTGCTGCTTCCCAAATATCCAGTGAAGCTGGGTTTAAAGAACGTGAAACACCCTCTACAACAACCATTGTGCGTTGTAAAAGTATAAGTTCTGTCCGTGTTTCCATTCCAAACCGTTCAGTTACATCAAATAAATGTGAAAGAAGTTTAGCCATGGATATATTCTCAGCATTTCGACCAAAAATTGGTTCACCGACTGATCTTAGTGCTTGGGCAAATAAATCTACATCTTGATCTGAGGATATATAACCTGCCTCAAAGTGAACTTCTGCAACGCGCTTATAATCTTTTTTTATAAATCCCATTAATATTTCTGCATAAACGCGACGAGTATATTTATCAATTCGACCCATTATGCCAAAATCAAATATAACCAATTCACCTTTAGAATTTAGCTTTAAATTTCCTTGATGCATGTCACCATGAAAAAAACCATCTCGAAGTGCATGTCTCAAAAAAATTGATAAAATACGAGTGGACAGCTCTTCCATATCAGTTTTTGAATTCTTTAAAGCTTCTAAATCAGCCAATGGAATCCCATCAACCCAATCAAGTGTCATGACTCTTCTGCCAGACGTTTCCCAATGAATGTTTGGAATACATAGGAGTGCGTCACCTTTTGTATTTGCTGAAAATTCAGATGCTGCTGAAGCTTCCAGTCTTAAATCTAATTCACCTTGCACAACTGAATCAAAATGATCGATGACTTCAAGTGGCCTCAAGCGACGGGATTTAGGGGATAATAGTTCAATTATATTTGCCGCTAGATAAAATGCATCAATGTCTTTTCTAAAAGCTTTTTCTATGCCTGGCCGTAAAACTTTGATCGCGACTGTTTGACCAGTAGATTTAAGAATTGCTTTGTGTACTTGCGCAATGGATGCAGCAGCTATTGGTTCAGAGATATTTTCAAATACCTCATTAGTAGAAATTTCTAAATCTCTTTCTATCTCTAACAATGCTAAATCCCTAGAAAACGGAGGCAAGCTTTCTTGGAGCACGCTCAATTGTTTTGCTAGCTCAGCGCCTACTACATCAGGTCGAGTAGATAATATTTGACCAAATTTAATATATGCTGGCCCTAGAGCTGTTAGGGCTCTTACTATCGGGGGAAATTGTATATCACCCTTTAAGCCTAAAAGTTTAAAGGGTTTACCGATAAAGCGAATGGTAAACTTTAGCAAAGGCGGTAAATCAAGCTTATCCAAAATAATTTGCATCGCTCCAGTACGTTCAAATGTAGCACCAGTTCGAATAAGTCGCCATATGTTGTGTGGTCCACGCATTTTAAATTTTCCACCCAGAGTGTAAACACGCAACACCCATTGTTAAATTACGATATTTTGCGTTACCGAACCCTGCATTATTTACCATTTTCAAGAAATTTTCTTGATTTGGAAATTTTCTTATACTTTCGACAAGATATTGATAACTTTCAGAATCATTAGCAATAATCTTTCCCATTGGAGGAATAATATTAAAAGAGTATCTATCGTAAGCCCATTGCATTGATGGGATGGGAATTTGGCTAAACTCTAGTACCATTAAACGTCCACCTGGCCGTAGAACTCTGTAAGCTTCGCTTAAAGCTTTTTCTGGATGTGTTACATTTCTGATGCCAAAAGATATTGTATAAATATCAAAGGAGTTATCTAAAAATGGAAGGCACATAGCATCACCACAAACCCAATCTAGGTGGTTTTCCATTTTTTCAGCCTCAGCCCTTAACTGCCCCTCATCTAACATACTTTGTGTCATATCAAAAACTGTCGCGTGTGCAGTAGGTGCTTTCTTTAAAAAGCGAAACGAAATGTCTCCAGTGCCTCCCGCAACATCTAAAAGTTTCTGGTTTGGTTGAGGAGATAGCCAATCCATCATGCTATTTTTCCAAATACGATGAATTCCAAAAGACATAACATCATTCATAATATCGTATTTTGAAGCAACTGAAGAAAAAACATTATGCACCATTTTAGCTTTATCTTTTTCGTTCACTTCTTTGAAGCCAAAGTGAGTTTTTTTACTTTGTGATGTCATTATATTTACCTATATTTAAAATCATTATACTATTTAATTCATAAAGTGGAAATGCGGCACCTTAGCAAATTCTCGTTTAATATATTGTTGGGAATGAGATTTACATAATTATAAAAACA
>MDTF01018929.1_pt1 | contig 12472 bp, 8 predicted proteins | sample 811191 | NCBI WGS metagenome assembly MDTF01 (sample SAMN05326649, study PRJNA326480) | marine metagenome | isolation source: seawater | place: Southern Ocean | collected 2011
ATGCACCTTAAGAGGTGCATTGTTGTTTTAGCTTAAGATGTAGTAGTAGTTTTGTTTTTAACGTCAGAGAATATTTTAAAATAAAAAAAATATTTTTTCTAGTAAATTTTTTAACGCGTTATTTAAATTCAAAATTAAACCCATCATTTATTAGCTTTTGTACCTGTCTCCGCTTACATTTAATAAGATCTTATCCATCTCTTCAAGTATTTTATTTTGAGAGTAAAACTTGGTTAATTTATTGATTTCATTGTTCTTACAATTAAAATAGAATATTTTTTATTGTAAATTTCATTAATTTAATGTGCTATTTAGTTTTAATAGTAGTTATTTCAGCAATATCTTTTTTCCAAGGGAATTCATAATCAATTTATGTTTTGTCCTTCCTGAATGAAGAAAAAATAAGTGATAAAACTAATAACAAGTACTAATGGAGTTAAGGTAACAGTAAGTCCAAAATCAGAGAAATTGGTTTGTTTTTCAAACTGCTACTTATAATTTACTACTCTAGGCGTTATTACTAATAAATGTAAATTATTTTAATAAGACTGTTTATACATAAAATCTTATGCATATTAATTATTTATAATTCATCTATTTATAATGATGCACAATTGAATCATCCTAATCATTCAATTTCAAAACAGCCAAAAAAGCACTTTGTGGAACCTCTACAGAACCAATCTGACGCATCTTCTTCTTACCAGCTTTTTGTTTTTCTAACAACTTACGTTTTCTAGAAATATCACCACCATAACATTTTGCGGTAACATCTTTTCTCAATGCAGAAATCGTTTCTCTAGCGATAATTTTTGCTCCAATCGCAGCTTGTATAGCAATAACGAATTGTTGCCGAGGTATTAATTCTTTTAGTTTTCTGCAAATTTTCTTTCCTAAATCGAAAGCATTATCACTATGAATTAAAGCAGAAAGTGCATCAACTTGATCTCCATTTAAAAGGATATCCAATTTTTTCAAACTAGACTGGCGCATTCCACTTGGATAGTAATCAAAAGATGCATAACCACGAGAAACAGATTTCAAACGATCGTAAAAATCAAAAACAATCTCAGCAAGTGGCATTTGAAAAGTAAGTTCAACACGGTCTGACGTTAAATAGACTTGGTTACTTAATTCTCCACGTTTTTCAATCGCTAAAGTCATTACAGCACCAACGTAATCTGCCTTAGTAATAACTTGTGCTTTAATATATGGTTCTTCAATCCATTCGATTGAAGAAGGATCAGGAAGTTCAGAAGGATTATTTACAATCATTTCAACACCGGCTCTAGTACGACAATTATAAGATACGTTAGGGACCGTAGTAATCACATCCATTTCAAACTCTCGTTCTAATCTTTCCGTAATGATTTCCATGTGAAGCATTCCTAAGAATCCACATCTAAAACCAAAACCTAATGCCACCGAACTTTCAGGTTCGAAAGTTAACGAAGCATCATTTAACTGTAACTTTTCCATCGCAGCACGTAAGTCTTCAAAATCATCGGTTACAACAGGATAAACTCCTGCAAAAACCATTGGCTTAACTTCTTCAAAACCGTCAAGAACACCTTCACAAGGATTATCAACAGTTGTCAAAGTATCACCTACTTTTACATCTTGCGCACTCTTTATTCCTGAAATAATATAACCAACATCACCAGTTTTCACCTCTTTTCTTGGTTCCATATCTAGACGTAAAACCCCAACTTCGTCTGCATTGTATGTTTTTTCAGCATTAACAAATTTAACTCTTTCTCCTTTTTTTAAGGTTCCGTTAACTATTCTGTAATAAGCGATTATGCCTCTAAAAGAGTTGTATACTGAATCAAAAACCATTGCTTGAAGTGGTCCATCAGGATTTCCTTGTGGAGCAGGAATGTTTTTAATTACTGATGCTAAAATAGCCTCAATTCCTAATCCTGTTTTCCCAGATGCTGGAATAATCGCATCTCTCTCGCAGCCAATTAAGTCAACTATTTGATCTTTTACTTCTTCAGGTTGTGCACCCGGTAAATCCATTTTATTTAAAATTGGAATGATTTCTAAATCATTTTCCAATGCTAAATACAAGTTGGAAATTGTTTGCGCTTGAATTCCTTGTCCAGCATCAACAATTAATAAAGCCCCTTCACAGGCAGCAATACTTCTTGAAACTTCGTAGGAGAAATCAACATGGCCAGGAGTATCTATTAAATTTAAGACGTAATCTTCACCTTCAAATTTATAGTCCATTTGAATAGCGTGTGATTTTATAGTTATTCCTCGCTCACGTTCAAGATCCATATTGTCCAAAGTTTGCTCTTGCAAATCCCTGTCTGATACAGTTCCTGTGAATTGTAATAATCGATCTGCTAAAGTTGATTTACCATGATCAATGTGAGCAATAATACAGAAGTTTCTAATGTTTTTCATACGCTTGACTAGATTGGTAAATTTAGTGAAAAGAAATTGACTTTCAACTGATGATTATTAAAAGGTGATATCGATTTTAAACACCGCTGTGTATTGGCTAGAAATAGTGAATAGATAAAGTAATAATTCTATTGTAAATTAAGCTTTATTGAATCAGAAAAGGATTTTAAAAATAGCTGAGTTCCCTTTGTAGATAGTATTAGTGGACAAACAAAATTACTTTTGTCTTTGCTAATATCTAGTTCTGCCATTTGAATATATTTTGAATCATATTCCTTAGCAATTTCAAATGTTTTTCGCAAGAAAAAGGGTCTGTTTGGTTGATCATGTACTGAGTTTAAATAAGGTGTACTTTCATATAAAAATAATTTCACACTTTTTGAAGCACATAATTCGAAGATCTTTCTTAAGTATTTTTCTCGAACAGTATCCCATGTGAAAATTTGACGCTCCTCATACAATTCATAGTATAAATTAGAATCTGTTAGTTGAGTTACGTTGTAGTTTGCCGCATAAACTAAATGTTCAGGAGCAATATAGCCATCGGGGCGTGTATGATACATGTTATCTGGATGTGCTATAAAACCATTCTTAAAATAGGGGTTGCGTTTATTATTAATATAGTGAACGAATCCTTGTATTACATCAAAAGTTTTGTAGCTGTTATAATATGCAAAACGCATAAAAGGGGCCCAAGTTGTTTTGGCATAGGCGGGATCCATTTCTTTAACAACATTTGCTACTAGAGTGTCATCTAAGTAAGGGGCAAATCTGTAGGAGTGAAAGGTGTTAAAGCGCAGATCAAAGCTTTCAGGTGTAACATACAAATAAATTTGTTTGGGTGTTTTGTTTTTTTTGAGGTATAAGTAGAGGTGTAAATAATTATCTGCAAAGTCCGTGTGGCGCAGAGCATAGTTATAAGAACTTGAACCAACTAGGGAATCGATATAAGAAGCGTCTATTGTGAATAATGGTTCACAAGGACCGTGAAAAAGTACATCGTATTCCAGTTTCCCTTTCATTGCATTCGAAAGTTTGATGTTTCTATTTTCTTGAATTAAAAAGGAAAATACTGCATCTAGTAAAAACAGACCAGTAACTATAATAAAAACAGAAATGATTATTTTTTTCATTCAGCAAGTGGAATTATATTCCATTCGATTTCCATTTCCCAATTGGCACGAATAGTAACTTCTTCCTTGTACCAATAAACTTTTTCAGGATATTTTTTAGTCCAGTAATCTCCCGAACTCCAGCGTTTATTACCATCTTTATCAGCAATAAATTTAAACTTGTATTTTGCTGGAATTAGTCCTGGTAAATTGATTTCCCCAATAGGTTGATCTATATAATAGGTTGAAATTATTTTTTTGCCCGACCAAAATTCCAGAATACCGCTTGATTTAATTTTTGAGAAGTCATATTTAAACAACAAGTCGCTTAAGGCGTCTGAAGCGGCAGTATTAAAGTTACAACGTAATGTATCCTTATTTGTATCTCCAAAAACAGACTGAATAGCTCCTGGTAATATTTCTAATTCGTATTCCATTGCTGCTTGCAGTTGGTTTTCAACAACGAATTCTGTCAATTTATCAGTTTTAGTGATTCCTGTTTTCTGCGTGTTTTCTCCTGATTTTAAAACTACTAAAGCGGTGTCGTAAGATAAAATAGGTTTGTTAAAAAACAACTTCAACTTGCCTTTAAAAGAGTTAGCCATATTATTCATATTATGGCTAAGTATTATTGGGTCATCTTTAACAAAAGTTCGCTGACCTATTTTAAAACGTAAAGTATCTTTCAACCCATCAAAATCTAGCAGTAAATTAAAGCTATCTAAATCCGCTAAGTAATTACTCCAAATTGATAAAGAATCTTGTTTCTCGTTCCAATTGGAAATCTTCCAATCCTTTTTAAAAGTCTGCCCTTCAATACCAATGTTTAGTTCTGTGACTGGATTATTGAATTTTATTTGGATTTCCCCACGATGTTTACAAGCGTAATTATTAACGAATTGTTTGTTGTTTTCTGGCTGAAATGATAAAAACCTTATGGCTACTGAATCTTCAGTTTCATCCACAGTAATAAGCTGGTCAGTAAAGGAAATTTCTTCATTTGGTAAGTCATACTTGTAGTTTCCATTAATGTCAACCAGACCGAAAATTTTGTAAGTACCAGGCGCTAAGTTTTTAAACTGAAATTTACCGTTAATGATTTGAGTAAAATAAGAAGGGATTTCCTTTGTTTGAACAGAATCGTACGTGCTTTTGTATAAATGCATCATTCCTTTGTTAGACGGCAACATTGTTTTTGCATCAAATACTTCCCCAGAATAAGATAAACTATCTACAAAACTGCCAGTACTAAATACCAATTCGTTTTGCGTTAAAACGTTTCCTCCATTTAAATCTTTAACTGCATTTCCTAGAAAAAGACTGTAAGTGGTATTTTCTGAAAAAATAGTGTCGAAACTTAAAATTAATCTCTTTCCTTTTAGTTTAAATTTTGGTTTTGTTTTAACAGGTGGAGAGATGACAAACTCATTATAAAAGCTACTTACTTTAACGTACTCATCAAATTCAAAAACAATTTTATTTTTGTTAAAATTAACAGCACCATCTGCTGGGTAACTTTTTTTAAATATAGGACTTATGATATCCTTTGGCCCACCACTAGGAGCACCTCTCTGTCCACATTTAACAAGAATAAAACCAACAACAACTAATAGTAAAAAAGGAATTGATTTTTTTAGCATGAAACAAAATTACGGCTTAAAATTGTATTAACAACAGATCATACCGGAATCTAGTTTAATTTTTTAAATTATAAATTTCGGTAAGCCAATGTGAATACACTTACTTTACAATTGTATTTTTCTTTAAGCAGTTCTACGCAAGAAATTAAAGTTGCTCCAGTAGTAATAACGTCATCAATAATTAGAATATGATTTAGTTTTTTATGGAAAGTAAAAACATTAAATTTCCCAAGCATGTTTTCAAACCTACCATAAACATCTTTTTCTGTTTGTGTTAAAGTGTTTTCTGTTCTAAAAATAAGGTTTTTAACAGGTATGTTTATTTTTTTAGCGAAACTATTAGCTAATTCTTCAGCTTGATTGTAACCTCGTTTCTTTTTTTTCTTTGAATGCATTGGCACAAAAGTGACCAAATCAACATCTTTTAGAGCATTTATTTGGGGGAAATATTCAGCCATTATTTCTCCAAACAAAAAACCAATCTCTTTATTTCCACTGTATTTAAATATGTGAATTAATTGTGATAATTTTTCCGATTTGATATAGTCATAAACTGCTGTTGCAAAGTAGACACTAGCTTTTCCCCAAAAAAGCTGCGCAATTGGATTGCAATCTTGAGCTAAAAAATCTAGCGGTTTAAATCCGCTTAAACAACCTAAACAAAACTCTTTTTCTCCTCTTACTAAAGTTGTTTTACAGCTCAAACAATTTAAAGGATAGAGGGCACTAAATAAGACATGTAACATAAGTGAAAAAATATTAAAATTATACTTATATTTGTGCCTAATAAGTGTATCTAATAAAAATTCTCATGAGCGAATTACAAGAAGAAAAAAAGAAAGGTAAAAAGGTAATAATAATATTAATTGTATTTGTAGGTCTATTAACTTGTGCGTCTGCTTTTTTAGCCAAAAAAGTATTCTTGGACAATGTAGAAGAATTTGATACAATAAACAGAGGAAGAAGAACTGCTGAAGATCGCTTTTCCAAATTAAATAGTGATGTTGAAAAAGCGGAAGCACTTTTAGCTTCTATCGGTATTACAGATTTGGATTCAAATAGTGTTCTAACCGGTCAAGTTCAAGAGATTAAATTATTAAGGAAAGAAAAAGAAGAGAGAATTAATAAGCTTAAAAGCCAAATTCAGGATTTGATTACTTCTACAGATGGTAAAGCAAAAAACTTTAGTCAATTAAAGTCGTTATACACAAAATTGAAGACTGAAGTTTATTTGTTAAGATCAGAAGTGAAAAAGTTAAAAGCGAAAAATCAATCTTTGATTGCTGAAAACCAAAGATTGAAAGATGAAAACTTACAACTTGGAACTGATCTTTCTGGTGAAAGAAAAACAAGTGCAGAGTTAGCTGCGCAAAGAGATGGTTTACAAGGGAAAGTTAATCTTGGTAAACGCTTAATTACATATGATGTAGTTGCTGAAGGAATCAAAATTAGACGAAACGGAAAAGAGAAACCAACAACTAGAGCAAGTAGAGCTGATAAAATTAGAGTTGTTTTTACAATTGCTAAAAACGACATTGCAGCTGGAGGAAAAAAAGACGTTCATTTAAGAGTGATTGGACCAGATGATAAAGTAATTACTGATGGTGGAAGTAACTTTAGCTACAAAGGAAAAGATATGGGTTACACTGCTAAGGAAAACATTAATTATAAAAACACCAGTATTGATGTTTACATGTACGCTACCAACCTAATAGGTGGTCAAGGATTTAGTAAAGGAGGTTATAAAGTAGAAGTTTATTGTGAAAACACAATGATTGGTGTTTCTGCTGTAACACTTAAGTAAGCTAATATTTAAAAATTAAAGGCCATTCTGTAAAGCAGAATGGCCTTTTTATTTGTGCTGTTATTTTGGAAAAAAACAACGAATATATCAAACTGTTTATTGATAAGCTTCCTCAGCGTATTGAGGAAGGACGAATGGAAAATGTCCTTTCTACTTTAGAGGAAATGCATCCGGCGGATATTGCCGATATTCTTTGTAAAATCACTACTAAGCATGCAGTTACTCTAATTCGTATTTTTGAAGAGGAGTTGCGTTCTAATATTTTCTCAGAGCTTGAGGAGCACGAAAGGGAAGGGATTCTATCAAGTTTATCCGCTAAAGAGATTGCTGAAACAGTAATTGATAACATGGAAACGGATGATGCTGCTGATTTGATTAGCGAGCTTCCCGAAGACAAGCAAGAAGAAGTTATTTTAGCAATTAAGGATACCGATCATGCGAGTGATATCATTGATCTTTTAAATTATCCTGAGGATTCTGCCGGAGGTTTAATGGCAAAGGAACTCGTTAAAGTAAACATCAATTGGATCGTAAGTGAATGTGTTGTTGAGTTAAGAAAACAAGCAGAGGAAATTGATGAGGTGCACACTGTATATGTAACCGATGATAAACAAAGACTAGTTGGTATACTATCACTAAAAAAACTAATTTTATACCCACCTGAAACAAAAATAGATACGCTAGTTTTTAGCGAAGTTATCTCTGTTAAAGCGGATACTACTAACATGGAAGTATCTCGTATTATGGAAAAGTATGATTTAGTGGTACTGCCTGTTACTAATGGAATCAATCAATTGATCGGTAGAATTACGATTGATGATGTAGTAGATTTAATTGTAGAGGAGGCAGAAAAGGATTATCAAATGTTGTCTGGTATTTCGGAAGATATAGAGTCGTCTTATAATATCTGGCAAATTACAAGGGCAAGATTTCCTTGGCTTTTAATCGGGATGATTGGAGGAGTTACTGGAGCACAAGTAATAGGCGTTTTTGAGGAGGAAGCAAGTAGAACGCCAACTTTAATGGCTTTTATTCCACTTATTGTTGCTATGGGAGGAAATGTAGGAATTCAATCATCAGCTATTGTGGTGCAAGGTTTAGCGAATAAAACATTAACAGGAAGCGTTGCTGCTCGATTGTTAAAAGAATTGGGGGTTGGTTTGGTGAATGGTCTTTTATGTTCTGCACTCTTATTTGCGGTTAATTTCTTAGTTATTGACGATTTTAATTTAAGTCTTGCAATTAGTTTGTCGCTTTTATCTGTAATTGTATTTGCAGCTATTTTTGGAACTTGGATTCCCTTAGCTTTTCATAAAATCAATGTAGATCCAGCTTTGGCAACAGGACCTTTTATTACAACCGCCAACGATATATTCGGATTGTTACTCTATTTCTATATTTGTCAAAGTTTAATATAATGCCACATCTCGGTACTGTGATTTTTGTAGATTCTGTTCATTCTATTTTATGGGATAGACTTCAGTATATGGGTTGGGAGTGTATAGATCAGACTAAATTAGCAGCAGAAGAAGCAAAACAAGAAATCGTTAAGTATGATGGAATTGTAATTCGTTCTAAATTTAAATTGACGGAGGCTCTTTTGAAGAGTTGTAAGCAATTGAAGTTTATAGCCAGAGCAGGTTCCGGATTGGAGAATATTGATCTTAATGCTGCAAATCGACTGGATATTAAAGTATTTAGTTCTCCAGAAGGGAATAGAGATGCCGTTGCAGAACATGCAACAGGGGCGATTTTAATGCTCATGAATAATCTTAAAAGAGCGGATCAAGAAGTAAGAAGTGGGGTTTGGAAACGTGCGGAAAACAGAGGTTATGAATTGAAGGGAAAAACGATTGGTTTAATTGGGTATGGTGTAATGGGTAAATCGTTTGCTGAAAGATTAAGTGGTTTCGGAATAGAAATCATTGCTTACGACATTAATAAAACTAATTTTTCAGATAAATATACAACTGAGGTTACACTTAAAGAATTACAACAAAGATCAGATATTGTTAGTTTACATATGGACTTTCATCTACACAATAAGTATTTTGTAAATGATGTTTTTATTGAAGAATTCAAAAAACCGTTCTACTTAATTAACACAGCTAGAGGGTTTAATGTTAATTCAGAAGCTTTAGTGACTGCGTTGAAATCTGGAAAGATTCTAGGTGCATGTTTGGATGTTTTGGAATATGAGTCCGTTTCTTTTGAAGGTGTTTCGGGCACTAATAATCCTCCAGCACTACAATATCTACTAACCGCTGAAAATGTGATATTATCGCCTCATATAGCTGGTTGGACGCATGAATCTCACTTTAAATTAAGCAATGTTCTCGCTGATAAGATTCAGGATTATTATAAAAATTAATAATAAGTAGACTGTTTTACGCTGAACGATTGAAATCATTAATAAAAGGAAGGTACTGATTTTACTAATGATGATATTCATTTTTATAGTTTTCCAATGTACCTTTGGATGGATGTTTTACTGAAGGAATTATTGTTTTTTCAGATGTTCAAGAGATACTTAACGATCCGCTTGAATTGGAAGTGTTTATTTTAGTGGTACAATTTTCTAAATTGGGAATTAATTCACTTTGTATCAAGTATGATTAGGAAATCGAAATCCACCTTTAATTTTATTTTAGTAGAAAAAAAAGACTTTCTATAATAAATAAGGCCGGGAATAGGTTTTATTAGGCTTCAAGTATCCTTGGAATAGCATCAATTAAACTTTTAGTGTAGGCAGACTGCGGATCTTTGTAAATTTCATCACATTCACCATAGCGTTCAATTTGTCCTTTTTTATTCATCACGATCATTCTATCACACATATATTTTATAACAGATAAATCATGCGATATGAATATGTAAGTCAGACCGAAATCTTTTTTTAAATCGTTCAATAAATTTAACACTTGTGCTTGGACAGATACGTCGAGAGCACTCACACTTTCATCACAAATTATAAACTTTGGCTTCATTGCTAAAGTTCGAGCAATACAAATTCTTTGTCGTTGTCCACCACTAAACTCATGCGGATAACGATTAAAATGTTCCGCAGACAAATTAACCTTTTCTAAAAGTTCAATCGCCTGGTTCTTTCGTTCTTTTGCTGTTTTGTAAATATTGTGGACCTCCATTGGTTCCATGATTGCACTACCAATAGTTTTTCTTGGGTTAAGAGAAGAGTATGGATCTTGAAAGATAATTTGAACTTCTTTACGGAACGCCAAGAGTTCCGTTTTGTTCATTTTAATAACATCCTTCCCTTTGTAGATAATCTCTCCTTCTTTTGCCTTGTTTAGTTGCAAAATAGTCCTTCCTGCTGTTGTTTTTCCACAACCTGACTCGCCAATTAAGCCTAAATTCTCTCCAGGGTATACATCAAAACTTATCCCATCCACAGCTTTAACCCATTCAGTAGTTTTACCGATAAAATTGCTTTTAAGTGGAAAATAAGTTTTAAGATTTTTAACCTGAAGAATAGGATCTTGAGCATAGAGTTTTTCATGATCGATTACTCTTTTTTCTGGCGATAAAGTAATTGAGCTGATAAAATCCTTTATTGATATTTCTTGTTCTGAAGTAACTCCATTTAAATCAGTTTTCATAAAATCAGGTACGGTCGGAAGTTTTGAGTATCTAACATTTAAAGGTGGTCGGCAAGCCAATAATCCTTTTGTATAAGGATGTTGTGGATTTTTAAAAATATCCTTCACCAACCCTTCTTCAACCACTTTCCCTTTATACATTACCACAATTCTATCTGCGATTTCAGCAATTACGCCTAAATCATGCGTGATAAATAGAATCCCCATTTCAGTTTCATTCTGTATATCCTTTAACAGTTTTAAAATTGTCTTCTGAACAGTTACGTCTAAAGCGGTTGTAGGTTCATCAGCGATTAGTATAGTAGGATTGCAGCTAATTGCCATCGCAATCATTACCCGTTGTTTTTGTCCACCAGAAAGCTGATGTGGATATTGATCGTAAATCGCCTCTGGTCTTGGTAATTTAACTTTTTTGAATAACGCTATAGTGAGTGCTTTGGCTTCTTTCTTCGTTAGTTTTTGGTGTAATAAAATCGCTTCGATAACTTGATTTCCACAAGTAAACACAGGATTTAAAGAAGTCATTGGCTCCTGAAAAATCATACTTACTTCTTTTCCTCTTAATTTCTGTAGTTGCTTATTACTTAAGCCAACAGTATTTATAACTTCACCTGATGATTTTTTAAGTAAAATTTCACCACTAGTAATTTCACCTGGAGGATTTGGAATTAAACCCATTATGCTTAAGCTCGTAACAGATTTTCCCGATCCTGATTCACCAACAATTCCGATCACTTCTTTTTTGTGAAGCGAAAAGCTCACGTCGTTTACAGCTTTGATATTTTTATCCGTAGACTTAAATTCTGTAACAAGATTTTTAATTTCAAGAACCGGATTTTCCATAGGGACTAAAGTTACTTAAAAAAGATAAGTTATAAATTACTGATGTGGTCAAGTAACGCCTCCATTTTACGTTTGGTTTTACCTGATGAACAATTTGCATTGTTGATAATAATTGCAAATGCGATGTTTTTACCAGATTTTGATTTTACATAACCAGCATAACTTCTAACACCTTGCATAGATCCACTTTTCGCATGTAAATTACCTTTTGCCCAAGAGTTTACTAAAAAGCTTTTTAATGTCCCTGATTCTCCTGCAATTGGGAGCGATTCGTAAAACGGTTTGGAGTTTTTCATTTTGGTTAACAACTGAACCAACTGCTGAGGGGAAATTGCATTAAAACGTGATAGCCCACTTCCATCTTTAATAATCATTCCACTGGTATTTATTTTAAAATTATTTTTTAAGTATTTTGTTGTCCATTCCAATTTACCTGTTTTATCACCAGAGAAATCATAGCTATTTTCTAATAGATTTTCAGCTAGGATATTTACACTTTTTTGGTTGGTTTGGTTTATAAGTTCGATAACAGTTGCGCTTTTCACGACCGCAATCACATGTGATTGCTTTTTAGCAACTTGCCTAACTTTGTATTTTCCACTCATAGCATATCCTTTTTCTTTTAATTTAGAATATACTTGATGCGCTAATGTTTTCTGAGGATTAGGCAAACTTGCTTTTATTTTAAAACTTGATCTTTTTGCAGGAATAGTCCCTTCAATAGTTAAGTAGCGACTATTAGGTTCGCTAAAAACATAGGCCAAATCTTTTGTGATCTTGGAGCTAGTCACTCGGTTATTGTATTTCAGCCAAGGCAATTCAGGTACTGTTTTTATAATTTTTGTTGGCGTACCGATTGCGCCAGATTCGAAATAAATTTCAATGGTGTTTTCATTAAATATTGTTCCCGTTGGATTGGCCCCGTAGTAGTTTCCGATATCTTCCCACACCCATGTTCTTGGAAGTGTTTCAGTTTCATAGGTTGGATCAATAATTTGAACGCCCCCTAAAAATTTAATATTTTTTTTTTGTAAAAAAACA
>MDTF01007922.1_pt1 | contig 12466 bp, 9 predicted proteins | sample 811191 | NCBI WGS metagenome assembly MDTF01 (sample SAMN05326649, study PRJNA326480) | marine metagenome | isolation source: seawater | place: Southern Ocean | collected 2011
AAAAAAGAAAATAACCTCAAAAATTTCTAGTAAAAATATTTCTCAAAACCCAATGGGTTTTTTAAAAAAAATAACTATTTCTAAAATAGCAAAAATTACAAAGCAGTCCCTGGTGAATAATTACGAAAATTTTATAGAAAAGCAAAAAAATAAAAAATTAGAAGAAATAGAAAATGCAAAAATAAAAAGAGCAGAAAGAATACAGTTAGAAATATTAAAAGAAGAGAGGGCACACCAACAAAAATTAATTGACCAAGAAGATATAAGATTGGAAAATCAAAGAATTAAATTAAATATTGAAAAACAGCAACAAAAAATCGAGGAACAGAAAGTAAAAGAACAAAAGCAATTAAAATTAATTGAAGCTAAAAAAAAGAGAGAAGAAAAAGAAAAAATAAAAAAAAATGAAGAGTTAAGATTAAAAGATGAGGAGGCCCAGCGCCTAAGAGACGAGAGTCAATTTGCATTAGAAGAAGAGCTAAGATTAAAAAATGAGCGAGACGAATTCTCGAGAGAAGAAGCTCGTAGAATAAGGGAAGAAAATGCCAAGAGAAATAAAGATCAGCAGATTATGCTTAGAGAAAAAGAGCTTTTGTTACAAAACGAGGCTCGTAAATTAAAATATCAAGAACAAAAATTAAATGAACAGTCGGAAAAGCAAGCAAAGATACTACAAGAGCTAAAAGAAAAAGAGGTAGAAAGATTAAAAAAATTAGAAGAAGAGAAATTAATAGTTGAGGCCGAAAGAAAAAAGAAATTGCAACAGCTTGCTGAAGAGGAAATTGATAGAAAAGAGTCTTTAAATAAAAAGAATATAAAAGAGCAAGAAAAACAAAAAGCTCTTGAGTTAAAAATGATCGAGGACCAGGCAATAAAAGATGAAGAGGAATTGAACAAGGAGTGGCATAGAAGAGTAGAGATTGAGGAAATGAATTTACGTGAATGGGAAAAAAAATTCGACGCAGAACAAGATAAAAAAAAAGAAGAGCTTATTGCTATCGAAAAAAAGGAAGATGAGAAAGAAAAAGAAAGAATAAGAAAATGGGAAGAGGAAAATATTGAGTTAAGCGAGCCGCATAATGATAATGAAAATGAACAGGCTAGCAAACGTTCTTAAAAAATAAAGCTCTTCAGAGGAATTGACTAAGCCTTAATAAAGTAAGAGTAGGTGATAACGTAAGTTAACTTGATATAGCAAAGATTCAGATTCCATTTCTATTCTGTCCCCCAAAAGTTGTTGATGTTCGAAAACTAATTTGATATCTCAACAAAGCTAATTGGAATGCGATTTATTTAATCGTTTCTATATGTGCCCTCGTGGTGGAATGGTAGACACAAAGGACTTAAAATCCTTGCACTTCGGTGAGTGCCGGTTCGAGTCCGGCCGAGGGCACCATAATTATCTATTTATTTAAATCTTTATTAAAGGTAATCTCGTTTTTATGAAACTTGCAGTTGCCTATTTTTTTCTATTTTCAGGTGTTGTTTTAGGCAGTACGGCTAACAGTCTGCTTAAATTAACGGAAGGTTTCACGAAGCCTTTGCTTTCTATGTTTTGTTCCGTGTTTATTATTCTAGCAATTTATTGTCTTTCTAAAGCGATGACTGTTATTCCGGCCGGATTTACCTACGCTACTTATGGAGGGCTTACAATTACAGCTGTAACTTTGTTTGGAATGTTTAAATACAATCAAGTTCCAAATGTTTATGGAATTGTAGGATTATTATTTATTATTATTGGCGTAGTTTTAGTAAATTATGTTGGAAGAATAAGTTCTTAAATATCTAAATTTAAAATTTTACCGGCATTTTCAGATATAAATTTAAGTCTTAAATCTGCATCTTTTCCCATGAGATCATTTATCAATTTACTAGTTACTTTATATTTAACCTTATTTGTTGGTACAGATACTTTAATTAAATTTCTAGTCTCTTTATTCATCGTAGTTTCTTTTAATTGAGCAGGCATCATTTCTCCTAAGCCTTTAAATCTACCAATTTCAATTTTAGCATTCTTTTTAAAACTTTTAACAATCTTATCTTTTGCTTTATCGTCCCTTACATAAAAAGTTTGGGCTCCAGAGCTAATTTTATACAAAGGTGGAACAGCCATAAATAATCTGCCATCCTTAATTAATTCAGGCATTTCAATAAAAAAGAAAGTTAACAGAAGTGTGGAAATGTGATCTCCATCCACATCGGCATCCGTCATGATGATAATTTTTTCATAACGTAAATCTTTTCGAACGTATTTATTTCCTCTTTGGCATCCTAATGCCTGGAGCAAATTGCCAATTTCATTATTTGCAAGAATTTTTGCAGTATTGGAATTTTTTACATTTAGAATTTTTCCTCTTAGAGGTAATATAGCTTGAGTATAGCGGTCCCTTGCTTGTTTAGCCGAACCACCTGCAGAATCACCTTCTACAATAAAAAGCTCTGTTCCTTCCGTTTTGTCGCTAGCACAGTCTGCTAACTTTCCTGGGAGACGAATTTTTCTAAAAGAGGTTTGCCTTTCAACATTGTTATTTAATTCGTAAAGATTTCTCTCTCTAATTTTCTCTTCAATAAAAGTTAAAATAGATTTTGCAGCTTTTGAATTTCTGTTAAGCCAATCTTCGAATAGAATGGAGACTGATTGATCACAGTATTTTAGCATAAAAGAAGAAGATAGTTTATTTTTAGTCTGCCCTTCAAATTCTGGGTTACCTATAAAAACAGAAACTATATAACTAGCGTTACTAAAAATATCTTCTTGAGAGGCTTTAATTACTGTTTTGTTGTTTTTTAATTTAGCATATTTTCGGATTGCTTTTGCAACACCACCTCTAAAGCCACTTTCGTGAGTTCCACCATTAGAAGTCGGAACTGTATTTGCAAAAGATTTGGTAAAATTATTTTTATTATCATGCCACTGGATAGCCAACTCTACTTTCCCTTTTTTGTCTTGAAAGTCTCCTTTAAGAGAGCAAATCTTATCGTGGACCTTCTTGGCATTTGATAATTCAGATTTTAAATATTGTTCCAATCCTTCCGGATAAAATAGGGTGTCTTTGTTTGGAATATTTTCTTTTCTACTTAATAGGCTTTTGTCACATTCCCAGTGAATTTTTACACCTTTAAATAAAAAAGCTTTATTCCTACAGGTTTCATAAATTTTTATTGGAAGAAATTTTAAATCTTTTCCAAATATTTGATCGTCAGGTAAAAAAGTAACTCTAGTACCGTGCGGAGAAGGGTAGGTTCCTTTTTGGGCAAGCTTATTTAAAGGCCTACCTCTAGAGTATTCCTGAAAGTGTATTTTTTTCTTTTTAAAAACTTCTACTTTCATTTTAGAGGATAGCGCGTTGACTACTGATAAGCCCACTCCATGAAGTCCAGCTGATGTGGTGTATACTCCATCTTCTTTAAATTTCCCTCCAGAGTGAAGGGTGGTCATTACTACCTCTAAAGCGCTTTTGTTTTTTTTAGGATGCTTGTCAATTGGAATTCCACGCCCATTATCCATGACAGTTAACGAGCGATTTTTATTTAATATTACTGTTATTTCGGAAGCTTCCCCTACAACCACCTCATCCATGCAGTTGTCTATAATTTCATTTGCCAGGTGGTGATAAGCTGTTTCATCAGTACCACCAATATACATTCCTGGCCTTTTTCTTACCGGAGCAAGACCCTCCAAAACCTCAATATCTTTTGCTGAATAGTTATTTTTTTTTGTTACCACGTTAAGATCATTAGATTAATTTATAAAAATATACAGATTAATTTTTATTTGATTCTGAATAAAAAAAAACCCCGCACTTTCATGCGGGGTTTTAATTGTTTAAAATAACGTAGCTTAAGAACTGTAGTACATTTGGTATTCTACTGGATGAGGAGCATGTTCTAAATTGTAAACCTCTTCCATTTTAAGATCAATGTAGGCTGATATTTGATCATCAGTAAACACATTGCCCGCAGTTAAAAAGGATCTATCGTTATCAAGACTTTCTAGGGCTTCTCGTAGGGAGCCACAAACTTGTGGTACGCCCTCAAGCTCTTCAGCACTTAAAGAATATAAATCTTTATCAAAAGGTTTGCCTGGATCAATCTTATTTTTAATTCCATCAAGTCCTGCCATTAACATAGAGGCAAAAGTTAAATAGGGATTTCCAGCAGCATCCGGGAATCTTACCTCAACTCTTTTTCCTTTAGGACTAGAGCTAAATGGTATTCTACAACCTGCAGATCTATTTCTTGCAGAGTATGCAAGAATAACCGGAGCTTCAAATCCAGGAATTAATCTCTTGTAACTGTTCGTGGTGGCGTTGGTAAATGCATTAAGAGCTTTAGCATGCTTAATGATTCCACCAATATAATAAAGACACTCTTGCGATAGACCTGCATATTTGTCCCCAGCAAATGTTGGCTTACCATCTTTCCAAATAGATTGGTGACAGTGCATACCCGAACCATTATCTCCTTTAATTGGTTTTGGCATAAACGTTGCAGTCTTTCCAAAAGAATGCGCAACCATATGAGCTGCGTATTTATAAATTTGCATATTGTCTGCATTAGTAACCATTGTATCAAACATAGTTCCTAGTTCATGCTGAGAAGGGGCAACTTCATGATGGTGCTTTTCTACTTTCACACCCATGTCTTTCATTGCTTTTAAAGTTTCAGCCCTTAGATCTTGGCAGCTATCAACCGGTGGTACGGGAAAATATCCACCTTTTACACCCGGTCTATGACCCATATTGCCATTTTCATATTTTTTATCTGAATTATAAGGACCTTCAGAACTATCAATTTCAAAAGAAACTTTATTCATTGAGTTAGAAATTTTTACATCATCAAAAACAAAATATTCAGGCTCAGGTCCAAAATAAATGGTGTCACCAATACCCGTTGTTTTCAAATAAGCTTCTGCTTTTTTGGCAATCGATCTTGGATCTCTTTCATAGTAATCTTTTTTAATGGGATCCATAATATCGCAAAAAATAACCAAGGTATTATGAGAAGTAAATGGATCAACAAAAGATCTCGTTAAATCTGGTTTTAAAATCATGTCAGAATCGTTAATAGCTTTCCATCCAGCAATAGATGAGCCATCAAAAAAAGTTCCATCGTTTAGAAATTCAGCATCAACGGTGCTGACATCTTGAGTTAAGTGTTGAAGTTTCCCTCTAGGGTCCGTAAACCTCAAGTCTACAAATTCAATCTCCTTGTCTTTAATTGTTTTTAAAATATTCTCTGCAGTCATTTTTTAGCTCCTGTTAATTCTTAAGTTACAAATGAATAATTAATACTATTTTAGAATATTTTTGAATGCTTTTATACCATGCCTGATATGCATATTGTTGATAATTAAGGTTCATTCCAATAGGCAACTTTTGATTGAATATACTTAAAAAATGCAAATATCCTCATAAAAGCATATAAACAAATCATAATGAAAAAAACGATACTGGTTACTGGTGGCACAGGAGTTATAGGGCTTTCTATCATTGAGCTTTTTTACAAAAAGGGATTCAACGTTATTGCCGCTGGAATAACTAAAGCTAATAATACAAAAATATTTAAAAAAAAATTTAGTTCAAAAAGATCTTTAACTATCAATGCAGAACTCACAAGCTCTAAGAATGTTAGAAAAGCAATAGTGAGCTCTCTTAAAAAATTTAAAAAAATCGATGTGCTGATTAATTGTGCGGGAATTCAATTTGTGATGCCTATTGAAAAGTATCCAGAAAAGGTTTGGAGAAAGATGATGGATATTAATCTTACAACTCCTTTTCTATTCATAAAGGAACTATTGCCCGTTATGAGAAAAAATAAATGGGGAAGAATTGTTAATATAGCTTCTACCCACGGCTTAATTGGATCGCCAAACAAATCTGCTTACACAGCTTCTAAGCATGGGCTTGTTGGATTGACAAAAGTAACAGCTTTAGAAACTGCAGAAGATCGAATTACATGCAATTCTTTATGTCCAGGCTTTGTGCTTACGGAACTAATCCAAGATCAAATAGAGGTGGTTGCAAAGAAAAAAAATATTCCGATTGAGAGAGCCGGTATTGAGATGTTGAGAGAAAAACAGCCATCTTTAAAATTTGTTAAAAAAGAAGATATAGCTGCCATGATATATTTTTTATGCAGTAAAGAGGCAGATCAAATTACAGGATCCAACATATCCCTAGATGGAGCTTGGACAGCACAATAAATAGTGCTTACAAGTATCACTATTATCTTCAATTGATTAATATTTAAAAAGCACTATAAATAGCCAGAAATTAATCGCGGAAGTGGCGGAATGGTAGACGCGCTGGTCTTAGAAACCAGTGAGGCAACTCGTGAAGGTTCAAGTCCTTTCTTCCGCACCAAATAAGGAATTATGAAAGTAACTGTAACATCATCCAAAAATCTTCAATCAACTTTAAAGATCGTAGTTGAGAAAAAAGAAATAGATGCCAAAATAGAAGTGAGACTATCTGAATTAAAAAACACAATTAATTTAAAAGGGTTTCGACCAGGTAAAGCTCCTATGGAGTTATTAAAAAAACAATTTGGCTCTTCAGTTTATGGAGAAGTGGCAGAAAAGTTACTTCAAGAATCTACATTTCAAGCACTTAAAGAAAAAAACATCACACCGGCTAGTCAACCTAAAATTGACGTACAGTCCTCAGGTGAGGATAAAAATTTAGAATTTACGGTCTCAGTTGAGCAGGTACCAGAAATAAAGAAAATAGAATTTGAAAAAATTACTCTCAATAAATATGAGGTAAAATCAGACAAGAAGGAAATTGAGCAAAGATTAAAAGGCATTGCAGAAAGTAATAAAAAATACGTTGACAAAAAAGACATTGCAGCAAAAGACGATATGGTAGTCTTTAATTTTGAAGCTACAGTCGAGGGAAAGCCATTTGAAGGCAACAAAGGTGAAAAACTTCAGATTGTACTGGGTAAAGATCTTTTTATACCAGGTTTTGATAAGCAAATAGTTGGTTCCAAGCAGGGAGATGAAAAAGTTGCAAAAGTTAAACTGCCAGAAAATTATCCCAATAAAGAATTGGCAGGCAAACCAGCGGAATTTAAATGTAAAATTGTAGAAGTAAAAAAACCAGAAGATCAGAAAATCGATGATGCTTTTGCTAAAAATTTTGGCGCCAAAGATCTTAAGGATTTGGAGAGTATGATTGGCAATCAAATTTCTAAAGAATACGAGAGTGTTACAGATCAGCTTTTAAAAAAAGAGATTTTAGATGACCTAGATAAGAAATTTACCTTTAATTTACCCAAAGGATTGCTGGAGGATGAAGTGCAAAATGTAGAGCACTCTTTAGTTCATGAAAAAATGAATGAATTAAAAGCCAAAGGAGAAAAATTTAAACATGAGCACGATCATGATAAAATCAAACTATCTGATAGCGATAAACAAACCGCTCTAAAGATTGCAAAAAGAAGAGTGAAACTTGCTTTGTTGTTAAATAAAACTGGTGAAGAAAATAATATCAAAGTTACACCAGAAGAACTAAAGATGGAATTAGAAAAACAACTAAGAAATTATCCGGGACAAGAAAAAAACATTAGAGACTTTTACCAAAAAAACCCTGCTGAATTAACCAAGCTCAAAGGACCTGTTTTTGAAGATAAGGTTGTTGAGCTTATTAAAAGTAAAGGCAAGATAGTGACGAAGGTTATGTCAAAAGACGAATTGTTGAAGTTATTTAACGATATAGACAAAAATGACAAAGAAAAAAAGACCTCTACTAGCAAAGCACAGAAAAAAGAAACATCTAGTAAAACTAAAAAAAAAGAGACTTCTAAAAAAACTAGTAAAAAATAGTCAAACAGAGTAAATTCTGATTCGTATGAAAGATTCATTTGACGTCTACATGAACACACTAGTACCCATGGTGGTAGAGCAAACTCCTAGGGGTGAGAGAGCTTATGATATTTATTCTAGGCTTTTAAAAGAAAGAATTATTTTTTTAGTTGGTCCTATCAACTCTCAAGTTTCTAGTTTAATTTCTGCACAACTTCTTTTTTTAGAATCGGAAAATAATTCCAAAGAAATTTTTATGTATATTAATAGTCCTGGTGGCATTGTTACGGATGGTCTAGCCATCTATGATACGATGCAATACATCAAGCCTGCTGTTGCAACACTTTGTATTGGGCAAGCTTGTTCCATGGGTTCTTTTCTTTTAGCTGCTGGTGAAAAAGGTCAGCGTATGTCACTACCCAATTCCAGAGTTATGGTTCACCAACCTTCTGCAGGTTTTCAAGGACAAGCAACAGATATTGAAATTCATGCCAATGAAATTATGCAAACAAAAAAAAAAACTAAACGAAATTTATTCTAAACATACAGGCCAAAGTGTAGATAAAATCAAGGAAGCTTTAGAACGGGATAAGTTCATGAGTGCTGAAGAGGCAAAGTCCTTTGGTTTAATAGATAAAGTTGTTGAAAAAAGATCTTCTTAACCATTCAAAACCTTAATATTCTTAACAATTCCATCCACATATACAACTAACGCTTGATATAAGTATGTCCAACATATTATTGTCTGTTTATTGATTCGATTATGACAAAAGAAACTAAAAATACATTGTACTGTTCTTTTTGCGGAAAGAGCCAACACGAGGTCAGAAAACTAATCGCCGGTCCTACGGTTTTTATTTGTGATGAGTGTGTTGAGCTTTGTATGGACATCATTAAAGAGGAGAGCAAAAGTAACTTTTCTAAAAATGAAGAGGGAGTTCCTTCTCCTAAAGAAATTTTCTCAACGCTAGATGAATACGTAATCGGTCAAAAGACAGCAAAACAAATTTTATCGGTAGCAGTTCACAATCATTACAAAAGATTAAATTACGAAGGAAAAAATAATAAAGGCGATGTAGAACTTGCAAAATCAAATATTTTATTGATGGGCCCAACTGGTTGTGGAAAAACTTTGTTAGCTCAAACCTTGGCAAGAATATTAGACGTCCCATTTACCATGGCAGATGCCACCACTTTAACTGAAGCAGGATATGTTGGTGAGGATGTGGAAAATATTATTTTAAAACTTCTTCAAGCCGCAGACTATAATGTTGAAAAAGCTCAACGTGGAATTGTTTATATTGACGAGGTGGATAAAATTAGTAGGAAAACAGAAAACCCGTCCATTACCAGAGATGTATCTGGTGAGGGAGTTCAGCAAGCCCTATTGAAAATTATGGAAGGCACTGTTGCAAGTGTCCCTCCCCAAGGAGGAAGAAAACATCCTCAACAAGAATTTTTACAAGTAGATACCACTAATATACTTTTTATTTGTGGTGGAGCTTTTGCCGGAATTGATAAAATTATCTCATCAAGAGACAAGGGTTCTTCCATTGGATTTGGATCCAAGCTAAACACGAAGGCAGAAAAAAAAGTTGGTGAATTGTTAAAAAGCATTGAACCTGAAGATTTGTTAAAATTTGGTTTGATTCCAGAATTTATTGGTAGACTTCCTATTATTTCCACATTGGAAGATTTAGATGAAGATTCTTTGGTTAAAATTTTAGAAGAACCTAAAAATTCATTAACTAAGCAATATGCTAAACTTTTTGAAATTGAAGGTGTTAAATTAAATTTTTCAAAAGATGCGCTCAAGGCTATTGCTGGAAAAGCCATTCTTAGAAAAACGGGAGCTAGAGGATTAAGATCTATTATTGAAGAAGTATTATTGGAAACCATGTTTGACCTCCCTTCTATAGAGAACGTAGAAGAGGTGGTGGTTAACAAGGAAGTAATCCTAGGGAAATCTAAGCCACTTCTGATTTATTCCAAGAAATCTTCTAAAGAAGAAAAAATAGCTAATTAGCTTATTAACAGCCCTCACAAATCATACTTGTATTCATTAAATTAATACCTATTTAATAGGGTAGTTATGTCAGACACTACAAAAATTAATTTGAATGAATACCCAATCCTACCACTTAGGGATATTGTGGTATTCCCAAATGCAGCCATCCCTTTGTTTGTTGGTAGAGAAAAATCTATTAAAGCTTTAGAGGCTGTGGCCTCAAAGTACAAAAAAATTATTTTAGTAGCTCAAAAAGATGCAGAAATAGACGATCCTAAGGACAAGGATGTTTACGCTTACGGAACTTTAGGAGAAATACTTCAGTTGCTTAAATTACCTGACGGCACTGTAAAAATTCTAGTTGAAGGAAAATCCGTAGTTAAAATTAAAGAATTTAAAAAGAATGAAGGTTTTTTATTAGCAGATTGCGAGGAGGTTAAACTCGATTCTAAAAAGTCTGAAGCAATTTCTTTGTCCAGAGCTATTATTGGAAAATATGAAAAGCTTTCGAAAATTTCAAAAAAATTTAATGATGAAAATAACATCAATTTTAAAAACGAAACAGACCCAGTAGTTATATCCAATAAGATTGCCTCAAATTTAAGTATAGATCTTTTTGAAAAACAAAAAATTTTAGAAAGTGTCGACATTCAGAAAAAATTAGAATTAATTCTAGGTTATTTAGATAATGAAATTGATGTCTTGTCTGTGGAAAAAAGAATTAGAGGTAGGGTTAAAAATCAAATGGAGAAGACTCAGAGGGAGTACTATCTTAACGAGCAATTGAAGGCGATCCAAAAAGAGCTTGGTGAAATTGAAGAAGGAAAAGATGAAACCAAAGTTCTAGAAGATTCTATTAAAAAAGCAAAAATGCCTAAAGAGGCAGAAGAAAAATGTTTTGCAGAATTGAAAAAATTACGAATGATGAGTCCCATGTCTGCAGAATCTACAGTAGTAAGAAATTACTTAGAGTGGATGGTTGCTTTACCATGGTACAAGTCTTCTAAAGTGAACACAGATATTAATGTGGCCCAAAAAGTTCTAGACAAAGATCATTATGGTCTTAAAAAAGTAAAAGATAGAATTTTAGAATTTCTTGCAGTTCAGTCTAGAATACAAAAAATTAAAGGGCCCATCCTGTGTTTGGTGGGACCTCCAGGAGTAGGAAAAACATCACTAGGTAAATCGATTGCTAAAGCGACTGGTAGAGAATTTGTCAGAATGTCATTAGGTGGCGTTCGTGATGAAGCAGAAATTAGAGGTCACAGAAGAACTTATATAGGCAGTCTTCCAGGTAAAATTATTCAGATGATGAAAAAAACGGGAACCAAAAATCCTCTTTTTTTATTAGATGAAATTGACAAAGTAGGTAATGATTATAGAGGAGATCCTTCATCCGCATTGCTGGAGGCTTTAGATCCAGAACAAAACAATACTTTTAATGATCATTATTTAGAAGTGGATTACGATCTATCCAACGTTATGTTTGTTACAACTGCAAATACCCTTAATATCCCTGGACCATTATTAGACAGGATGGAAATTATTAGAATATCTGGTTACACAGAAGACGAAAAATCTGAAATTGCTAAAAAATATTTAATTCCTAAACAAATCAAAGACAGTGGACTGAAAGAGGGTGAGTGGAAAATTGACGATGAATCGATCAAGAGTATTATTCGACATTACACAAGAGAGTCTGGAGTAAGAGGTCTGGAAAGAGAAATTTCTAAGCTAACTAGAAAAGCAGTTAAAGAAATTGTTACTAGCAAATCTACTACGATTGATCTGAAAGAGAATGAAGTAGAAAATTATCTTGGTGTTAAAAAGTTTAAATATGGAGAGATCGAACTAGATGACAAGGTAGGTACTGTTACTGGACTTGCTTGGACAGAAGTTGGTGGAGAAATTTTGTCCATTGAGACTTTAGTGATGCCTGGAAAAGGAAAATTAGAACTAACAGGAAAACTAGGAGACGTCATGAAAGAATCTATGCATGCTGCAAAATCTTTTGTGAGATCGAGATGCTTAGATTTTGGAATTATACCTCCAGTGTTTGAAAAAAAAGATATTCACATTCATGTTCCTGAAGGTGCTACTCCGAAAGATGGGCCTTCTGCTGGAATTGGAATGGTGACGGCTATTGTTTCCGCACTGACCAATACACCAGTTAAAAAAGATGTGGCTATGACTGGTGAAGTTACATTAAGTGGAAGAGTATTGCCCATAGGTGGTTTGAAAGAAAAATTGTTAGCAGCACTTCGTGGTGGTATTAAAACGGCGATCATTCCTGCTGAAAATGAAAAAGATTTAAAAGAAATTCCTGACAATGTTAAGGAAGGCTTAAAAATTATTCCGGTTAAACACGTGGAAGAAGTTTTAAAAATCGCACTTACTAAAAGCCTTAAGCCAGTCGAGTGGGTGGAAATAGAGCAGATTCCTTCCAATAATAACAAGGGCACTTCTCAAGAGAGTAAGCATTAATTATAATGCTTTGTGACTATTAGATTTCCTGCTATAAGAATTTTCTGAATTTAAAAAGGGCGATTAGCTCAGTTGGTAGAGCATCTCGTTTACACCGAGAGGGTCGGGAGTTCGAGTCTCTCATCGCCCACCAACATTCGGGGGTGTAGCTCAGTTGGTTAGAGCGC
>MDTF01017638.1_pt1 | contig 12464 bp, 13 predicted proteins | sample 811191 | NCBI WGS metagenome assembly MDTF01 (sample SAMN05326649, study PRJNA326480) | marine metagenome | isolation source: seawater | place: Southern Ocean | collected 2011
ACATTGTTCTGTAAAAAAACTCCTATTTATAACCTACGAATTATTAACTTCGCTGACTGTTTAGAACTAAAGAAAATTATACGATATGAACTTCGATTTAATTGTTGTAGGAAGTGGACCTGGTGGATATGTAACTGCTATACGTGCTTCTCAATTAGGCCTTAAAACTGCCATTGTAGAGAAAGAAAGCTTAGGAGGTATTTGCCTTAACTGGGGATGTATTCCTACAAAAGCCCTTCTTAAAAGTGCTCAGGTATTCGAATATATTAATCACGCCGAAGACTACGGAATTAAAGTTGCCGAGGCAGATGCAGATTTTGCTGCCATTGTAAAACGCAGCCGTAATGTTGCTGGCGGAATGAGCAAGGGTATAGAATTCTTAATGAAGAAGAACAAAATTGAAGTTCTTAAAGGAATGGGTAAAGTTGCTCCTGGAAAAAAAGTTATTGTTACAGATAGCAAAGGAAAAGCTACTGAATACAATGCTAAAAACATAATCTTAGCTACTGGAGCTCGCTCTCGTGTATTGCCTAACTTACCACAAGACGGACAAAAAATTATTGGTTATAGAGACGCTTTAGTACTAAAAGAAGCTCCTAAGAAAATGATCGTTGTTGGATCTGGTGCTATTGGAGTTGAGTTGGCTTATTTTTATAATGCTATGGGTACAGATGTAACAGTAGTAGAATTTATGCCAAACATTGTTCCTGTAGAAGATATTGATATTTCTAAGCAATTGGAACGATCATTTAAAAAATCGGGTATTAAAATAATGACCAATGCATCTGTTGAAAAAGTGGATACTAGTGGTGCTAAATGTAAGGCTACCGTAAAAACTAAAAAAGGTGAAGAAATTCTTGAAGCTGACATTGTACTTTCTGCAGTTGGGATTACACCAAATATAGAAAACATCGGATTAGAAGATGTTGGTATTGCTACCGATAAAGGAAGAATTCTTGTAAACGATTTCTACCAAACTAACATACCTGGTTATTTTGCAATTGGTGACGTAATTCCTGGGCCTGCATTAGCACACGTAGCTTCTGCAGAAGGAATTAACTGTGTAGAGAAAATTGTAGGAATGGATGTTGAACCTATGGATATGAATAACATTCCTGGTTGTACTTATGCTTCTCCAGAAATTTCTTCGGTAGGTTATACTGAGCAAGCAGCTAAAGATGCTGGATTCGAAATTAAAGTGGGTAAATTCCCTTTCTCTGCTTCTGGTAAAGCCAGTGCTGCAGGACATAAAGATGGATTTGTAAAGGTTATTTTTGATGCTAAATACGGCGAATGGTTAGGTTGTCATATGATTGGTGCTAACGTAACAGAATTGATTGCTGAAGCAGTTGTAGCTAGAAGATTAGAAACTACAGGTCACGAAATACTAAAAGCTATTCACCCTCACCCTACTATGAGTGAAGCTGTAATGGAAGCAGTAGCAGATGCTTACGGCGAAGTAATTCATATGTAAAAAGCAATCTATTAATTTAGATTCCAAAATAAAACAGCCGAACAATACAAGTAGTATTGTTCGGCTGTTTATATTTTAAGAGTGTAATAATAAACCTTGCCTATTGATTAGCAAGAATTATTATCAAATTAAATGAAAACTATTTTATTATAAACCTATGATTTTTTTAAGAGACTTACTTGCAGTCTTTTAAAATAGGTACTTCAATAATAACATTTACCTCATCCCATGTTTTACCTTTATGTAAGTCGAAACATTTTTTATGTATGCTGTTGTATGCTTTAAGAGCCCCAAATTCTTCTATAGATAAAGTCCCTTTCATTTTCAAAACTTCATTTGTAATAGAATAAGATAATTGCATCGTTTTAACAGTCCCAAAACTATTAATATTGGCTGTAATAGAGTCATCGGTCATTTCTTCTAAACCTCCTTCAATTTCAAAATTTTCAGTAAAAAGATTAAAAAAGTAACCTTTTAAACTTAAATCTCTAATCTCATCTCCCGAAGAAGAACTTGCAGTATTAATAGAAAATTGAGTTCCCTCAACAAGTGCTTTTATACTAGGAAAAATTTGATTTGTGCGGTCCGTAGTGAGTTCTTTAAATTGTCCTACTACTTTTAGTTTATCTTCAGTTTTATAGCCTGCCCAATACACTTTGATAGCTGTTTCATCAAAACTATATAAACAAGTTGTTTTTTCTTTTACAATAGTCGTTTTGCTAACATCTTTAGTTTTTGGCTCGGTACAAGAAGTAACAAAAGCTAAAACAGTTAAAAGTAGGGTAAATCGTTTGGTAGTTTTTATCATGATCGCTTTTTTATTTAAAGTTTATTTTGATGTTTTAAGTAATATTAACACTCAATCTGCAATCCATCGTAGGCAACAAACACATTTTCGGGTAGTAACTTTACAACCTCCTCATGTGTTCCCATTAAATGACTTAGATGTGTTAAATAAGCACGTTCGGGTTTAATGTTTTCTATAAGCTCTAAAGCTTGATTTAAACTAAAATGTGAAATATGCTCAGTACGTCTTAATGCATTAATCACTAATACTTTTGAACCTTTAATTTTCTCCAATTCATCAACAGAAATTGTCTTCGCATCGGTAATATAAGTTAAATCATTTACTCTAAAGCCCAATACCGATAACTTATAATGCATTACCTGTATCGGAGTAAACAAATTTCCATCAATAGTAAAAGCTTCTTCTTTACAAATTTGATGTACCTTAACTTCTGGAACACCTGGGTATTTAAAATCGGCAAATACATAAGGATACTCTCGCAAAAGAGCTTTTTGAACATTCAAATCGCAATAAACATCCATATCTTTTTGATATTTAAAATTGAAGGCCCTTACATCATCCATCCCTGCAACATGATCTTTATGTTCATGAGTAAATAAAATAGCTCTAACATCTTGCACTTTTTCACGTAACATCTGCTGCCTAAAATCGGGTCCAGTATCAATTACATAATTACTAGAATCTATTGTAATCATGGCAGAAGTTCGCAGTCTTTTGTCTTTAGAATCTAAAGAATTACAAATAGAACAATCGCAAGCGATAACTGGAATACCTTGAGAAGTTCCTGTACCTAAAAAAGTTAATTTCATAAACACAAATATATTCGTTTTAATCGAATGAAAACAGAACAAATACATGAATATACTTGGCTATGTAAAATAGGGCTTCTACATTTGCTTCTAAGAATTTACAAGTACTATGAAAAACGTTGTTTTAACACCTGCCCAAAAAGCATTACAAATAAATCTCGATCCTGAGCTTTATGGAACCTTTGCCGAAATTGGAGCTGGACAAGAAGTTGTTCGTCATTTCTTTAGAGCTGGAGGGGCTTCTGGAACAATTGCAAAAACTATGTCGGCTTACGATAAAGATTTTAGCGATGCTATTTATGGTAAAGAAGCTAATGGAAGATATGTTTGTGAATCTCGATTAAAGAAAATGATTGAGCATGAATATGGTTTAATTACAGAGCGTTTAGATAGAGAGAAACACCCAAACAAGCGTTTTTTCTCCTTTGCAAATAACGTAGCAACCATAAACTTCTCTAAAACTAACGACGGACACGGTTGGATGGGGATTAGATTTCAACTCGCTCCTGACGCCAAACCTAATGATGTAGTACTACACTTTTTACTAAACGAAAGAGATGCTAAACAACAGCAAGAAAGTGCGGGTATTTTGGGTGTAAACCTGCTTTACGGTTGTACACATCTTCATAACGATCCAAAGGAATTAATTAAACAATTATTCGATAATATTAGTAAAGGGCATATAGAAATTGATATGATTCAAATGAATGGTCCTGAATTTGAACATGTTGACAATCGTTTATTGAGTCTTTTCTTAGTAAAAGAAAAAATGACAAATGCAGTTATTTTTGGTCCAGATGGAGTTAACCTACAACCTTCGGATATACTCTATAAAAAGAATATACTTGCTATTAGAGGAAGCTTTAGACCTGTAACCAAGGTTAATATTGATATGATTAAAAATGGTTACAATAAATTTATTCTTGAAAAAAGAGTTGCAAAAAGCAATTTACAAGTACTTTTTGAAATTACATTGAGCAATCTTTCTACGGATGGAGAAATTGATGAGCAAGATTTTTTAGATAGAGCAGACATACTTTGCTCTCTAGGACAAACAGTATTGATATCTAACTATCAACAGTACTACAAACTTCTTGATTACTTTAGTAAATTCTCAACTAAGAGAATGGGAATAATTTTAGGAGTACCAAACTTAAAGCAAATATTCGAAGAGAAATACTACCGTCATTTAAGTGGTGGTATTTTAGAAGCATTTGGACGAATGTTTAATAGAGATTTAAAAGTCTATTTATACCCCTACCAAAAACAAAAAGAGGGCGACCTTACGACTTCTTCGAACTTACAAATTCATCCTAGGTTTAGACCACTTTATGATTACCTGATTTATAATAACCGAATTGTTGATATAGACTACGATCCAAAAGTACTACACATATTTTCTCCTATAGTATTACGTATGATAAAAAATGGCGTTTCTGGATGGGAAGATTTGGTTCCTGCTTACGTAGATAATGTGATAAAAGACAAACAACTATTTGGTTATAAATCTAATTCAAATAAAGAGAAGGTTAACAACTAAAACTTCACAAAACGTTTAATTTGATCCTGAAGCAGTGCTACTGTTTCAGGATTTTCTAATATTCCTTTTTCATTCAATAGATTGTGAATTTCCGATAACTTTGGTTTAGCAGAAAACACTTCTGCTTTGAGGTGATGAAATAAAGAAGTTAGATGCTCCATTCCACGTAAATTTCCAGCTCTTCCAGATGCTACACCAACTAAAGCCACTTTCTTTTCTCCTACTCCATCTCCTCCAATACAGTCCATAAGCGACTTAAATATGCCCGGATAACTTCCATGGTACTCTGGAGAAATAACAACAAACTTCTGAGCACCTTGAATATATTTATGGATCATTAATGTGAATTCCTCCGTGGAATTACCAAAAGAATTAGAGAACATAAAATCTCTAGGTAAATCACATAGATCCATTACTTGATTCGTAACATTTTCAGTGGTTAAAAGTTGGCTATAAAACTGAGCAACTTTAATTGTTAAACTATCTTTTCTGTTGGTAGCTGAAATAATGGTGATCATATCGTTGAAAATTGTGTCTAAAATGTTGATAACATACCTTAAATCATAGTGATGACTAAGAAGGACTTTTTGTAATTTGAGACTCTAAAAATACAGAAATTTCAATTCATATATGGCAAAGATAATCGCAATAGCAAATCAGAAGGGAGGCGTAGGCAAAACGACTACTTCTGTAAACCTAGCGGCATGCTTAGGAGTGCTGGAAAAGAAGGTGTTACTTATAGATGCAGACCCACAAGCCAATGCAAGTTCTTCTCTTGGAATTGACCCAAATGGGACACACAATGGTACTTATCAATGCTTAGAACACCAAGCAAATGCCTTAGAGTGTATTCAAAAATCGTCGAGTCCTAACGTAGATGTGATGCCATCTCATTTAGACTTGGTAGCTGCAGAAATAGAATTGGTAGATAAAGATGCTAGAGAATTCATGCTAAAAACGGCACTTAAAGATATTCGTGATGAATACGACTATATAATTATTGACTGTGCACCATCTTTAGGACTCATAACTTTAAATGCTCTTACAGCTGCAGATTCTATAATTGTTCCAATTCAATGCGAGTATTTTGCGTTAGAAGGATTAGGGAAATTAATGAATACTATAAAAAGTGTACAAAACATTCAAAATCCAGATTTAGATATTGAAGGCTTACTACTTACAATGTACGATTCTAGGCTTCGACTTTCGAATTTAGTAATTGAAGAAGTAAAAACACACTTTCAGGATATGGTTTTTAAAACCGTAATACAGAGAAACGTTAGATTAAGCGAAGCTCCAAGTTATGGTGAAAGTATTATAATGTACGATGCCACTTGTAAAGGAGCGATAAACTACCTTAATTTGGCTCAAGAATTTTTAGCTAATAACGAATCTGTAGCATAAAATGGCCAAACAGAAAAAAGCTTTAGGAAGAGGTTTGTCTGCTATTCTAAGCAATCCTAGCACCGACATTACACAATCTAAAACATCTATTGAAACACAGGTTTCAGTTGGAGGAATTGGAGAATTAATAATCAGTACGATCGAAGTAAACCCATTTCAACCACGTACTCACTTTGATGAAACTAAGCTAAACGAACTAGCCGATTCTATTATAGAATTAGGTGTAATACAACCCATTACAGTTCGAAAATTAGGATACGACAAGTACCAATTAATTTCTGGTGAACGTAGGTTCAGAGCAAGTCAATTGGCAGGCTTAACAAAAATCCCTGCCTATATAAGAATTGCGAACGACCAAGAAATGCTTGAAATGGCATTAGTTGAGAATATTCAAAGGCAAGATTTAGATGCTATTGAAATTGCCTTGAGTTATAAATTACTGCAAGATGAATGTAATCTTACACAAGAAAAACTAAGTGAACGCGTGGGAAAAAAACGTTCTACCGTAAGTAACTATTTACGTTTATTAAGTTTAAACCCAATTATTCAAGCGGGAATTAGAGATAAAATGATTTCTATGGGGCATGCTAGAACTTTGGTAAATATAGCCGAAGAGGAAGCTCAACTAGATTTATACAAAGCTATTTTAACCGATAGTTTATCTGTAAGGCAAACAGAACAAGTAGCTCAAGGTGTAAAAAATACTCTCAAAAAACCGTCAGCTAAAACAAGTTCAAGTAAAGCTCCACTCCCCTTTTCTATACAACAACTCACCAAAGATTTTGAAGTGAAATTAAACACTAAAACAGAAATCAAACTTCAAAAAAATGGAAAAGGAAAACTAATTATTTCTTTTAAAAATGAAAACGAACTTGAACATATAATTCAATGTTTTCAAAACGATTAATACTACTAGTTCTAGTTCTTGGCTTTAGCTTAAAAAGCACTGCTCAAGTTTTAAAGAAGGAGAGGTCTGCAAAAAAAGCAAGTATTTATTCGGCTTTACTTCCTGGAGCTGGACAAGTTTATAATGGCAAGTACTGGAAAGTTCCTGTGGTGTATTTAAGTATTGGAACAGCTCTTTATGTAGCAAATTGGAACAAACAAGAATACTTACATTACAGACAAGCTTTTAAATACCGTTCAGATGATGACGAATCTACCGTAGATCAATACATCGATATTTACACAGAAAGCAATTTGGTGACTATTAAAAATTACCACCAAAAAAACAGAGATTTAGCGTATATAATAAGTGCAGGAATCTATTTATTAAACATTTTAGACGCTTCGGTAGATGCTCATTTATTTAACTTTAATGTAAATGATGATTTGGCTATTAAAATAGAACCTAAATTTTCTCGTTTTCAAAATGAAAACCAATTTGCATTATCTTTAACTTTAAACCTCAAAAAATGAAAATTGCTCTTTTAGGTTACGGAAAAATGGGAAAAGCAATTGAAGAAATTGCTCTAGAAAGAGGTCACGATATAAGCTTAAAAGTTAGTTCAAGAACCAGGGAATTTATAAATATTAATAGCTTTAACGAAGTAGATGTAGCTATTGACTTTAGCACTCCAACTACAGCTCAAAATAATATTGAACTAGCACTAAAAACTAAAACACCTGTTATTAGTGGTACTACAGGTTGGTTAGAGAATATCGAATCTGTTAATAATCTTTGTCTTTCTAGTAATGCAGCATTTTTATATGCATCCAATTTTAGCTTAGGCGTAAATTTATTTTTCGAGTTAAATAAAAATCTAGCAAAGCTGATGTCTAATCATACAAATTACGACATCTGCATGAAAGAAATACACCATACCCAAAAACTAGATGCGCCAAGCGGAACAGCAATCAGCTTAGCAGAACAAATAATTTCAAATAACAAAAACAAATCAAATTGGGTACTAAATAAAGCTCAAAACAAAAAAGAAATCTTAATAAATCCCATTAGAGAAAATTCAGTTCCAGGAACACATATTGTTAGCTACCAATCTGAAATTGACACTTTAAGTATAAAACACGAAGCGCATTCTCGCAAAGGTTTCGCTTTAGGTGCAGTGATTGCAGCAGAGTGGATTCTAAACAAAAAAGGTGTTTTTAGCATGAAAGATGTTTTGTTTTCTGATTAACCCATATTAACGACTAAATTGAGTTTATATAAGCTCAATTTAATACTTTTGAAAAAAAATATAGATGAATACAAAAAAGCATATTTTATTTTTAGTTAGCTGTTTAGCTTATATCCTTATTGTTAAGCTTTCTGGTTTAAATTGGCTCTACTTTGGTGTACTTGCCATAGCCGATTACAACTATTGGAATTATATTAATTGGATTTTTTGGAAAAAAAGAAAGGTTAAAGAAGAGGTTAAAAGATCTGCAATTGGAGAATGGATAAATGCTATAACCTTTGCTATTATTGGTGCTACATTAATTCATACATTTATTATTCAACCTTTTACAATTCCTACTTCTTCAATGGAGAAATCCATGTTGATTGGTGATTATTTATTGGTTAGTAAGTTAAATTATGGTCCAAATGTACCTAATACACCACTCTCAATACCCTTTATGCATAATGTGTTAGTAGGCTCAGAAAACACGCCTTCTTTTACGAAATCTGTACAATTGGGTTATAATAGATTAACAGGATTTACGTCTGTTAAAAATAATGATATTGTTGTTTTTAACTACCCAGTAGATGATATGCAGGAAGCAATGCCCTTTGATAAAAAAACACACTATGTAAAGAGATGTGTTGGTATTGCTGGAGATTCATTAGAAATAAAAAATCAAAAAGTTTATATTAATGGAAATGAGCAGCCTTTACCAGACAGATCTCATGGACAATTTAGTTATATAGTTACGAGTAAAGGAAATGGATTTAGACAAAAATTTCTTTTAGAAAACGAAATTACAGAAGTTTACCCGCTGCATGAGTATGAATTTGTTTTAAACGAGGAGAATGTAAATTTGTTTAAGGAACAAGCTTATATTAGAAACGTAGAATTAATTGACACTCTCAATACGTATAGAATCATTACCCAAGGGGTATTATTAAATGCAAATGTACTTGCGACTTATCAAGGAGTAAAAACTGATAATAGTCTATTCTTGATGATGCTTACAGATGAGAATGTTGCGAAATTAAAATCGCTATCTACGGTAACAAGTGTAACAATACCAGAACTTCTTGCGAGTCAAAAAGGTAATATTATGTTCCCTAAAGGAAATAATTACAATTGGAGTACCGATAATTACGGACCTATATTTATTCCTAAAGCTGGTGAAACGATACAATTATCTGAGGAAAATGTAGAAATGTACGCAAGAGTAATAAGTGATTATGAAGCCAATAGTTTAGAGCAAAAAGAAGATGGCGTTTATATAAATGATGTTTTAAGTACAGAATACACCTTCCAAATGAATTACTACTGGATGATGGGAGACAATAGACACAACTCATTAGATTCTAGGTTCTGGGGCTTTGTTCCAGAAAATCACGTTGTAGGAAAGCCTGTATTTAATTGGTTAAGTATAGATCCAAACAAAAAAGGATTAGATAAAATTCGTTGGAGCAGAATGTTTACGTTTATCCATGGCGAAGGCGAGCCAAAATCTTACTTAATTCATTTTTTAATTCTTGTTGGACTATGGAATTTAGTAAGTAGATATTTTCAAAAAAAGAAAGCTGCTTAATGCAATTCAAAAAAATAGCATTCGCAATAAGTTTAGCCTTTTTTGTTAAACTTTTTGTTTTTCAACCATTCGTAATTCCCTCTAGTTCTATGGATAGAACTTTAGTTCAGGGAGACTATGTAATGGTAAATAAGTGGCAAAATAGTTTGTTTGGCAATCTTTTAAAGGTAGAAAATGGAAGTGTTTTAGCATTTCACTATCCTTTAGACAAAGTAGATATAGCAGATAAAATCGTTTTTATAAAGAGATGTGTTGGACTTCCTGGCGACTCTCTAATTATTAGAAATGGTGAAATTGAAAATGAGAAATCAAGTATTCAACTTGATTATTTTGTTGCTGATGCTGGCAAAAAATTGAATTGGGAAATTTTAAAAAAATTCGGAATTCACTTAGGTGGTCGAGCTAGTAATAATAGATGGTTGTTAAGCTTAGATAGTAATCAAATGAATAATATACTAAGTATAGATAGTAGTTTTACTTTTGAAAGAAATACTAGCCTAGAAGATAAAATAGAGATTTCCACCTTTCCATCTGATACATCCTTATATTGGAATAGAGATTTTTATGGTCCTATATATGTTCCAAAAAAAGGAATCGAAATAGCCTTAGATTCCACAAATTTCAAATTGTATAAAAAAATAATTCAGGATTACGAGAATCATACGATTAGCAATGAAGAAAATTCTATTTACATAGATAATGAGCTTATAAAAACCTACACATTCGAACAGAATTACTACTTTATGCTCGGCGACAACAGGCATCATTCGCAAGATTCTAGATATTGGGGATTTGTACCCGAAGATCATCTAATTGGAAATTGCTTCATGATTCTATTTAACGCAGAACAATTTGCTACGAATCGTTTGTTTAAAATGGTTTATTAGCATGGAAAAAAGCATTCTTCTTAGCAGTCACTATTTTCCTAGTATCGCCTATTTTGAACTCTTAGTAAAGTATGAAAATATACTAATCGATTTTGGAGAACACTTTGTAAAGCAATCTTACAGAAACAGATGCATAATATATACTTCTAATGGCTCTTTACCATTAAGCATTCCTGTTATTAGAAATAACAAAACAATTGTAAACGAAGTACTTTTAGAATCGAATAGCAATTGGAAAAACTCACATTGGAAGGCTATAAGTTCTGCTTATAATTCAAGTCCATTTTTTGAATTTTATGAAGACGATTTGAAAAATGTATTTTTTAAAGACTATAAATCACTACCAGAACTTAATACAGCACTTCTTTCACATATTTGTAAGGAAATTGGAATTGTCATAAGCATTAATACGAGTAAACTATATGTAGAAAAGAGCGAAACAAATCTGGATTTTAGAAACTTAATTAATGCTAAAAAAAACTATATTCAAGCTAATAATTACCCTAGGTATATTCAAACATTTGAAGAGAAGCACGGATATATAAAAAATTTGAGTATTTTAGACCTATTATTTCACGAAGGACCTGAAACATTAAATTATATAAAAGCATTGTAAAGTAGATCTTATTATATTTAGATTTATTTCTAAACTGCAAAATAATAAGATCAAAAAGGGAAAGCTCACGCTTTCCCTTTTCTTTTTAGACTTGTATTGCATTGCCTAAGATAAATTCCGAATCCCTTCGTATACAACAACACTTACAGCATTTGCAAGGTTTATACTTCGTACGTGTTCGCTAAATAGTGGGATCTTATAAGTCTTGTCTATATTCTCTTCAATAATGTTTTTTGGAAGTCCTTTAGATTCTTTTCCAAATATTAAGAATAGATCGTCTTGGTAATCTACCGACCAATAATCTTGCTTACCATGACTAGAAAAATACACCATTTTCTTGTCAGCATTTTTAGAATAAAAATCTTCTATGCTCTCGTAAATTGTGAGCGATATATGTTTCCAGTAATCCAATCCAGCACGTTTAACGCGAGAGTCATCTAATTGAAAACCAAAGGGCTTTACCAAATGTAAGTTTGCGCCCGAAGCGAGACTCAAACGACCAATATTCCCTGTATTATTAGGTATTTCAGGTTCAAATAAAACAATATTGAGTGCCATTAGCGTTTTTTCCTAGCTCTTCTGTTAGCTATGATATCTCCTTTTGTTTGAGATTTCTTATACTTCTTAGCTAATTTTACTCGGTAAGAACCACCCTCATTAATTTGTTTATTTTTATCTTTTTTCTCGTGAAAACCATCATCTCTCTTTCGAGTTTCTGTACTACGGTTTTTACTAATCTTGGCTATATCTCGTTCTTCAGGGAGTAACTGCTCGTTTTCTATAACATCTTCAGGAAAGTCTACTTGTGGGATTTCATAATCCATTAAAGACTGAATAGAGTTCTTAGAAACTTCTTCTTTATCGGTAAAGAATAAAATTGAATTTCCTTTCTCCTCTGCTCTACCCGTACGACCTATACGATGCATATAGTTTTCCGCAAATACTGGAGTATTAAAGTTTATAACGTGAGAAATTTTATGTAAATCCAATCCACGAGCCATTACATCGGTAGCTACAAGAATTCTGTTTATACCCTCATCAAATTGCTTAATCGATCGAATACGGTAGTTTTGAGTTTTGTTTGAGTGAATAACACAAAGCTCCGAAGAATATTGTTCTTCAAGAAATTCAAACACCATATCGGCGTGTTTCTTATTGGGAACAAAAACCAAAACCTTACTATACTTTTCCTTATCTAAAAGTAAGAAATTTAAGAGATTTAGT
>MDTF01006679.1_pt1 | contig 12463 bp, 13 predicted proteins | sample 811191 | NCBI WGS metagenome assembly MDTF01 (sample SAMN05326649, study PRJNA326480) | marine metagenome | isolation source: seawater | place: Southern Ocean | collected 2011
AGTTAAAAATATTTTAAAAAATTTAAAAAAAAATAACGTAGTAATCCCTATTTTAAAAATTCAAGATGCTCTTAAAAAAAAAATTCCTCTAAATAAATTCTTAAATTTAAAAAGGGATAAATTTTTTCTCACACAAACACCACAATCATTTAGATTTAACGATATTTACAAACTTCATAAAGATAATAAAAATAACTATAAAGATGATGATTTTTCATTATTAAAAGATTCAAAAAAAGTTAAATTTATTAGTGGAGAAAAAAATAATTTTAAAATTACTGATAAGTATGATTTTAATTTGTTGAGAAAAATTTACAAATCAAACTTAAGAGTTGGGATAGGTTTTGATGTTCATAGATTAGTAAAAGGTAGAAAACTTTTTTTGGGAGGAATCAGAATTCCCTCTCGACTAGGAACCCTAGGTCACTCAGATGGAGATCCAGTTTTACATTCGGTTATTGATGCACTTTTAGGAGCATGTTCTTTAGGAGATATAGGAGAGAGATTTTCTGATCAAAATAAAAAGTTTAAAAATATTAGCTCAAGCATCCTCTTAAAAAAAGTTTTAATGAGAATGCAATTAAATAATTATGAAATTAATAATATAGATATCAATATTATTGTTCAATCGCCTAAAATTAAAAAATTTAAAAATAGGATCGTTAAAAATATTTCAAACTTATGTTCAGTAAAAAAAGATAGAATAAATATAAAAGCAAAAACAACTGAAAAACTTGGAGTTATAGGAAATGAAAAAGCTATTGCTTCGGAGGTTGTTGCTACAGTTATAAGCTATGATTAAAAAACTTAATATTTTAATTGTTACTATGTTTGGTGTGGGGAATTCTAAATACGCACCTGGAACGGTCGCATCTTTCTTGACATGTCTGATTTATATAATTTTTTTTAGTCAAGAAGTTAATATTTTAATTTTAGTTTTGTTTGTTTGCTTGGTATTTTTTTATACAATCTATGTTTTGGATGAATTAAAAAATTCTTTTTCCAGTATAGATGCGAGTGAGATTGTCATAGATGAATTTGTTGGTCAATCAATTCCAGTTCTAAGCGTCTATAATTTAGTAGAATTTAGCAGTATTAATAATTTTATTTTTTATACGTTTATTGTATTTATTTTTTTTAGGATTTTTGATATTTTTAAACCTTACCCTATTGGTTTAATAGATAGAAACATTAAAAATGGATTTGGCGTAATACTGGACGATATTATAGCTGGTATCTACGCGGGGATATTATTCTTAATAACTTTTGCTTTTTTAAATTATGTCTAAAAATAAAAATATAATAAAAGAATTAATTAAAAAAAGAGTATCAATTTCAGTTGCTGAATCTTGCACAGGAGGGTTATTGTCATCGTTGATTACTTCGATTAACGGTGCCTCTAAAGTTTTTAGGATAGGAATTATTGCATATTCTAATAGATCTAAAATTACTCAACTGAAAGTACCTGAAATTATTATAGAAAAATTTGGTGCGGTAAGTAATGAATGTTGTTTAAAAATGCTTCAAGGATTGTCAAAACTTTCAGATTCAAAAATAGATATTTCAATAACGGGTATTGCAGGGCCTAAAGGAGGGTCGAAAGAAAAACCTGTTGGGCTAGTTTTCATAGGTATAAAAAAAGGAAAAAAAATACATGTAAATAAATATTTATTTAAAAGTAAAAATAGAGAAAATATTAGAACAAAATCAGTTTACGAAGCTCTGAGGTTAATAAAAAAATTTATTTAAAAAGCTTAATTGCTCTTTGTTCAAAAGCATCAGCTATTTTATTTAATCCAAAATTAATAGAATTTTTCATAATTAAGTTAAGAAAATTATTTTTCAATTCAAAGTTAATGCTAAATTTAAGTAAAGTTTTGTTGTTTATTTCTGTAAATTTCCATTCATTTTTTAAATATTTTAAAGGGCCGTCAAGATTAGTAACTGAAATTAAATCTTTTTTTTTGGAGTATAAAACTAAGCTAGAATAAGTCTCATTTAAAAATCTTTTACCAACCTTTAAATCAGCCTTGATTTCTGTGCCCACTTCCGTGTCTGTTCTTTCGTGAACTATACTGTCTAAACACCAGGGAACAAATTCTTTATATTTTTCGATATCTAACACCAAATTAATTAAATTTTTTTTTTTACATAGAATTATTCTATTTATAAAGGCTGATGACATTCTAAAGATTTATCTCTTGCAGCTTTTAATATTTTAAAATCTCTATCCGCATGATAGGAAGATCTTGTAAGCGGGGTAGAGGAAACAAGTAAAAATCCCTTTGAGGTAGCAATATTTTTTAACTCAAAAAACTCATCTGGATGAACATAGCGATCTAAAGGAAAATGTTTTGGAGAGGGCTGTAAGTATTGACCGATAGTTAAAAAATCTACATTTGCCATTCTTAGATCATCCATTACCTGAATAATTTCATCTTTTTTTTCACCAAGACCTAGCATGATTCCAGATTTAGTAAAAATATTTGGTTTTTTATTTTTGACCAACTTTAATAATTCTATTGATGTAAAATATCTAGAGCCAGGTCTTACCTTCAAATATAAACTCGGAACAGTTTCTATGTTGTGATTAAAAACATCAGGATTGGCCTCAACAACTTTTTCATAAGAATTTCCTTTTTTTAAAAAATCTGGTGTTAATACTTCAACCGTAGTATTGGGATTATTTTTTTTTACCTCTAAAACTACTTCCTTAAAATGATTTGCTCCCCCGTCATCTAGATCATCACGATCGACGGATGTAATAACAACATGATTTAACTCTAACTCTTGAACTGCTTTAGAAACTTTTCTTGGCTCAAGGAGATCAAGAGATGAAGGTTTGCCGGTTTTAACATCACAAAAAGAACAACCTCGTGTACATGTGTCGCCCATAATCATAAAAGTGGCATGTTTTTTACTCCAGCACTCAGTTATATTTGGGCAATTAGCCTCTTGGCAAACTGTGTTAAGTTTATTTCTACTTACTACTTCTTTTGTTTTAAAAAAAATTTGACTATTTACAATCTTAGATCTAATCCAGTCAGGTTTTTTTTTTAGAGGATTTAAAGTATTTTTTTCTTTTTCTGGATGTCTAGGCTTCATTGTTTCAGCTTTATTAATACTTCATTTTTCGTCCCAAATTTAAGCTTAGATCTGTATAGAGTGTCCACATAATCAACATCAATTTTTTCTGATAAAAGTTTATTCTTATGCTCAATGTCATTGAGTTTTTCACTTAGCTGATGATTTTTTGTAGAAAGTTTCTTTTCATAATTTTTTTTTTCAAAATATGATACTAGGCCCCTGTCACCACCAATTAAATTGATGGCAATATATAAAGTTAAAAAAATTTGAAAAAAAAATAATTTCTTATTTTTTAAAATTTCGAAAATTCTCATATTTAGACCTTAGCGATTTTAGAGGTTTTTCCAAGCTGTTCTTCAATTCTCAATAATCTATTATATTTAGCCACTCTTTCAGATCTTGCTAAAGATCCAGTTTTTATTTGTGTAGATTCAGTAGCTACAGCCAAATCAGCTATAAAAGTATCTTCGGTATCCCCAGATCGGTGTGAAATAACTGTGCTTAAGTTATTTTTTTTTGCTAAATTTATTACATCTAAGGTCTCTGTTAGTGTTCCGATTTGATTGACTTTAATTAATATAGAGTTTGCAGATTTTTCTTTAATTCCTCTTTTTAACCTAGCGGCATTTGTTACAAATAAATCATCTCCAACTATTTGAACTTTTTTTCCAATTTCTTTTGTTAATTTTGACCAGGCATTCCAATCATCTTCTGCAAAAGGGTCTTCGATTGATTTTATTGGATACTTTAAGACTAAATTTTTATAGTAATCTATTCCTTGATCAACTGACATATAGGAAGAAGAACTTAAGGAATATTTACCTTGATCATTCATTAATTCATTGCCAGCAACATCTAAACAAATGCTAATGTCTTTACCGGGTACAAACTTAGATTTTTCAATCGCGTCTACCACCAAATTTAAAGCATCTTTGTTAGAATTTATTGGTGGTGCAAATCCACCTTCGTCTCCTACATTGGTTGAAAGATTCTTGGATTGAAGAATTTTCTTTAAATTTTGAATTACTACAAAGCATTTATGTATTGCGTCCATAAAATTTATAGCTGAGTCTGGTCTAATCATAAACTCTTGAATTTTCAGATCGTTATCTGCGTGAGCTCCTCCGTTAATAATATTCACTAAGGGTTTGGGTAATAAATATTTTTTTCCTAAAGATTGATAGAGCTCTTTTTTTTTTGAAATAGCTGCAACTTTTGCTACAGCAAGTGATACTGCTAAAATCGCATTGGCGCCAAGTTTGTTTTTATTTTCCGTTCCATCAAGATCAATTAAAATTTGATCTATTTTTTTTTGGTCGTTCGAATTTAGATTTTTTAAATTTTTATTAATTATTTTGTTTATATTATTTACTGCTTTAAAAACACTCTTACCTAAAAATTCATTTTTATTTTCATCTCTAAGTTCGTAAGCTTCAAACGCACCTGTTGAAGCACCAGAGGGTACAATGGCAGAAGCTTTAACTTTATTATTTAATAAAATTTCTGCTTCAACAGTTGGGTTTCCCCTGCTATCAAAAACTTGCCTACCTACTATTTTTGTAATTTTACTCATTAATTAATTTTTAATTAATGTATCAATTGAAACTAGTTGTGTAAGAAGATTTTTAATCTCACTCAAAGGAACCATGTTTGGTCCATCTGAGGGTGCGTTGTCAGGATCTTCGTGAGTTTCCATAAAAATTGCTCCCACCCCAACAGCGACTGCTGCTCTAGATAAATAAGGGACGAATTCTCTTTGGCCGCCACTTTTTTCTCCCATGCCACCGGGTTGTTGAACTGAGTGTGTTGCGTCAAAAACAATTGGGTAACCATATCTAGCCATGATGGGTAAAGCTCTCATGTCTGACACTAATGTGTTATAACCAAAACTTGCCCCACGTTCAGTTATCATGATATTTCTGTTTCCAGAGTCTTCTAATTTTTTTATGACATTTGCCATATCCCACGGCGCTAAAAATTGTCCTTTTTTTACATTCACTATTTTTCCTGTTTTTGCAGCAGCTATCAATAAATCTGTTTGTCTACACAAAAAAGCTGGAATTTGAAGCACGTCAACATGAGGTGCAACAATTGAACATTGTTCGGCTGTATGAACGTCAGTTAAAACCGGTATACCCAGGTCTTTTTTTATTTTATCAAAAATTGAAAGGGATTTTTCTAATCCCATTCCTCTTTTGCCTTTTAGGCTTGTTCTGTTGGCTTTATCAAAAGAAGTTTTGTAAATAAGATTAATATTTAGTTCGGTTGTAATTTTTTTTAATTCACTTGAAACCTTTAGTGCGTGCTCTTCATTCTCAAGCTGACACGGACCTGCGATCAAGGTAAACGGCTTGTTGTTGGCTATTTCAAAATTAGCACATTTAACTTTGTTGTTAATTGTCATTTTTGTTTTCAGAATTTATTTTTGCTGCTTTAATAAAAGAAGAGAATAAAGGATGTGGGGCAAAAGGTCTAGATTTAAATTCAGGATGAAATTGAACTCCAATAAACCATGGGTGGTTTTCTAGTTCAATTGTCTCAGGTAAAGATCCATCAGGAGACATTCCAGAGAAAATTAAACCTTTTTTTTCTAGTCGTGACTTAAGTTTATTATTAACTTCGTATCTGTGTCTGTGTCTTTCTTGAATCATGGTTGATTTATATATCTTGCTAATAAGTGTGTTTTTTCTTAGTTTGGCCTTGTAAGAACCTAGTCTCATCGTGCCGCCTAAATTTGTTTCAGAACCTTCCTGTAATTTTTTTCCCCTAACCCACTCGTGCATTAAACCAACTACATGTACTCCGCCCTTTCCAAATTCGCTAGATGTTGCTTTTTTAATGCCCAGCATATTTCTTGCCGACTCAATAATTGCCATTTGCATTCCAAAACAAATACCAAAAAAAGGGACTTTATATTTTCTTGCATAACTAATAGCTTCAATTTTTCCTTCTGTTCCTCTAGAGCCAAAACCACCTGGAATTAAAATAGCGCTGTATTTTTTTAAAATTTTTTCAACATTCGTTTTATTTATTTTAGTAGAGTCTACCCATTCAGAATTAACTTCAACATTATTATTTAAACCCCCATGTATTAAAGCTTCGTCTAAAGATTTATAAGCATCTTTTAAGTCTACATATTTTCCAACTATACAAATTGAAATTTTTTCTTTTTTTGAATTTATTTTATTTATAATATCTTTCCAGACTTTAAGATTTGCTTTATTTTTTTCTTTTAAATCAAAAAAATTTAATATTTTTTTATCTAATTGTTCCTCATTATATTTAATTGGAACTTCGTAAATAGAACTTACGTCAATGGCTTGAATAACATGATCAGGTTCAACATCGCAAAATAAAGATATTTTTCTTCTTTCGTCTTTTGGGATTTTTTTTTCTGATCTGCAAATAATAATATTAGGCTGAATACCTATGCTTCTTAATTCTTTTACTGAGTGTTGAGTTGGTTTGGTTTTTAATTCACCGGAAGCTGCAACATAGGGAACTAAGGTGAGATGTATAAATAAACTTTTATTTTTACCTTCTTCATTGGAAAATTGTCTAATCGCTTCTAAAAAAGGTAAGCTTTCAATGTCTCCTACTGTTCCTCCAATTTCACAAATAACAAAATCTTCATTTGTAACTTTATTAGATATGAACTTTTTAATATGATTTGTAACATGAGGAATGATCTGGACTGTACTACCTAAATACTCACCTCTTCTTTCTTTTTCGATAATGTCTTTATAAATCTGACCTGTGGTTATGTTATCTTCTTTAACCGCGGGCCTGTTGGTGAATCTTTCATAGTGACCTAGGTCAAGGTCTGTTTCCGCACCATCGTCTGTAACAAAAACTTCGCCATGTTCAAAAGGGTTCATTGTGCCTGGATCAACATTTAAATAAGGATCTAATTTTCTAATCCTTACTTTGTGTCCACGCAATTGGAGCAATGAAGCTAGAGAAGCTGAAGTTAATCCTTTACCTAAAGATGAAACCACGCCGCCAGTTACGAATATATATCGCGTCATGGAACAATATTATATCTAGTTTTTTTTAAAAAACAAAGATTATTTCTGGTTTGCTGGAATTTGTGGAAGATTTTGATTTTGATTTTTTTCAAGCTCCATGTCTATCACAGACTGAACTTCTTTGATTTCTTGATGTGAAATTGAAACTAAAATTACGCTAGTTAATATAAAAAATGTAGCAAGTATTGAAGTTAATTTGGTTAGAAAATCTCCAGCAGTTCTTGAGGTCGTGAAATTATCTTGTGAAACTCCAAGGCCTAAAGCCCCACCTTCTGATCTCTGAAGTAAAATAACTATAACAAGCACAACAGCTAAAATTATATTTATTGTAATTAAAATGCTTTCCATAATTTTTATTTATAGTAATTTTTTATTATATCAACGAAATTTTGATCTGATTTTGAAGCACCACCTATTAAGAAGCCATCTATTTCATTTAGAGGTGAAAATTGACTAATATTTTCACTATCTACCGAACCTCCGTATAAAACAGCAGATGATTGATTGCCAAAAATACTTTTTAAGATTTTTTTTATAAATTTTACTGTTTTGTATAGATCGTCATATTGGGGAATTTGACCAGTTCCAATTGACCAAATAGGCTCGTAGGCAACTATGATATCTTTCGGATTAAATTTTTTTTCCAAAACGTTTCCCAATTGTTTTTTTAAAACTTCGAAAGTTTTTTTTTGTTTTTTATGCTCACTATTTTCTCCAATACAAAAGACTACTTTTAATTTATTCTTTAATGAGTTCTCAACCTTGTTTTTTAGCATCTCATCTGTATCACCTTCAGAACGATTATCTGAATGACCAACAATAATATATTTTGCATCAACACTTTTGATCATATATGGGCTGATCGCACCTGTGTAGGCCCCAAAACTATCTTTGTGATAACAATTCTGACTGCCTATTATAATTTTTTGTTTTGAAAAAGCTTTTGCGTAACTTTGTACCAATGTGTGTGGTGGTGTTATTATAACTTTATACTTTTTATTAAATTTTTTATCACTTTTAACAAATCTATTAATCTTATTTAAAATACCTATTGATCCTGGTTCACCGAACATTTTCCAGTTTCCAATAAAATATCTCATGTTGTTTGCCATATTCGATGTTTTAATTTATAGGTGTATTAATAATAGAATGTTCTAGTAAATTAAATTAATGCTTACATCAATAAAAAAAGTAACTTCTTCGTTTTTTACCAAAGTCCTAATAGGTATAATTATTTTGCCTTTTCTTTTTTGGGGTATGGGTGATGTTTTTAGAACGGGTAATCAAAATGTACTGGTAAATATAGATTCCGAAAAAATAAGCGTACAAAATTTTGTTAACTACACGAATCAGCTTAATTTAACCGAAGCGGAAAGAAAAAATATTTCTAAGACAGACCTACTTGATCGAATATTATCTGACTACATTGGTAAAAAAATCATGGCTATGGAAATAGAAAAAGGAGGAGTAAAACTATCAAATTCTTCACTGAAAGAAATAATAACTTCAGATGAAACATTTAAAAAAGATAATCAATTTTCGCGAACTAAATATGAAAAATTTTTATTAGAAAGTAGAATGAGTGCGGCAATGTTTGAGCAAAATATAGCTGAACAGGAAAAGAAAAGACAGTTACTTACCTATTTGTCAGAGGGTGTTGTGTTGCCTAATTTTTTAATAAAAAAAGAATTTGAAAATGAAAATCAGAACAAAACAATTCAATATTTAGAACTAGATGATTTATATAAAAATAAACAATTTACCGTTGAGGAAATTAAAAATATATACGAAGAAAATAAACAATTTTTAATTAGGGAATTTAAAAAAATAAACTTTGTGGAACTATTACCTAATAATCTAACTGGGCAAAATGAATATAATGAAATATATTTTAAAAAGATAGATGAAATTGAAAATGGTATCTTAGATGGAAAAGAAATTAATGATTTTACAAAAGAATTTAATCTTAATTTAAAAACCATAAACGAAACAGATAAAAGTAAAAAAAATAAATCAGGCCAGAGTATTATTTCAATTGAAGATAAATTATTTGAAAGAATATTTAACGCTGAAGTAAACAAGCCATCATTAATAAATTTAAACAATAAATATTTTCTAAGCGAAATTGAAAATGTTAGTCAGGTAACTAGGTCTTTAGATGAAAAAAAAATTAAAGAGGCAATCACATCGCAACTCAAAACAAAATACATCGCAGAAAGTAATATTAGGATTATTAAAGAATTGTCAGAAGGTAAATTTAAAAAAGATCAATTTGATAATTTTAGTAAAGAAAATAATATCAAGATTAAAAATATAACTTTTAAAAGTACTAAAAATGAAACGATTTTTAATAAAGATTTAATTAGAGAGATATTTAAAATAAAAGACAAAGAAATTCAATTAATTACTGATAGCACGCTTACAAAAAACTTTATAATTTATTCTGTGAAAACTCAATTTATGCCTTTTGATAAAAATAATCAAAAATTTGACGAGTATAAATCTCGAGCTAAATTAGGATTTGCAAATATAATTTACAGCACCTTCGATGGTGCTATCAATGATCGTTATGATGTAAAAATCAATCAAAGTGTCTTAACTAGAATTAAAAACACCCTCTAATGAGACTTAGTGTAGACTTTAATTCTTTTAAAAAAAATCATAAAAAGAAAAGAAATCAGATCATTTACAGTATTAAAAATTGTAAAGATTATAAAAAGGTAGAAAATATTTTTAATTTTATTTTAGCAAAAAAAAATAGTTTTATATTTGAATCTGTTGAAAAAGGAACCACTAGAAGTCGTTATACTATCATAGGTCTTAATCCTGACAAGATTTGGAATATTAATAAAAATTTAATTACAGAAAATTTTGAGGGAAGAAAAAAAAATATTAATGAAAAACCTTTAACTTTTTTAAATAAGTTGATTAATAATTTTAATGTTAAAACTCCAAGGGCAATCCCAAAAATGGCTACTATGCTCGTGGGGTATTTTTCTTACGATATAATCCGATATATCGAAAAAATACCAGATAAGTGCTTTGATGATCTAAAAATACCAGATGTAAGATTAATGCGGCCCAAAAATTTAATTATTTATGATAATTTAAAAAAAAAGATTTTTTTTATTGAGAATATATACGCTGAAACAAAGATAAAAAGTTATTTTGAAAAATATGAATCTATCCATAAAAATTTTCAAGATTTTGATGATTATAGTAATATTAAATTACCTATAAAGTTTTCAAATAAAAAAAACAAAAATAAAATTAAAAGTAATATTTCAAAAAAAAAATTTAAAGATAATGTGGCTAAAGCAAAGAAGTACATTCAAAAAGGGGATGTTTTTCAAGTAGTGTTGAGTCAAAGATTTGAGAGAAAATTTAATAAAACCCCTATTGAAATTTATAATCACTTAAGGAATTCAAACCCATCACCTTTTATGTTTTATTTTAATTTTGAGGATTTTAAAATTCTTGGAAGCAGTCCTGAAATATTAGTTCGTTTGAAAGATGGGGTGGTTACCATGAGACCTATAGCAGGAACTAGACCTAGAGGAAAAACTGCTACTCAAGATTTAAGGTTCAAGAAGGACTTGCTCAAAGATAAAAAAGAATTAGCAGAACACCTAATGTTACTTGATCTAGGAAGAAATGATGTTGGAAAAGTATCAAAAGTCAACTCAGTCAAGGTTAACGAAAGCTTTACTGTAGAAAAATATTCACATGTTATGCATATTGTCTCAAATGTAGTTGGAAAATATGACAATCAACATACTATTTTTGAAACTCTGCTTTCTGGTTTTCCCGCCGGGACAGTTAGTGGTGCCCCTAAAATTAGAGCAATGGAAATAATCGATGAATTAGAAAAAAATAAAAGAAAACTATACGCAGGTGGTGTGGGGTATTTTACCTCAAGTAAAGAGTTTGATACCTGTATCGCGCTTAGAACAGCACTGATCAAAAATAATAAATTTTATGTTCAAGCTGGGGCTGGAATTGTAGCAGATAGTTCTGCTGAAAATGAATACCAAGAAACTGTAAACAAAGCTAAAGCATTGATGAAAGCTGTAGATTAAATGAAAGTTTTATTAATAGATAATTACGACAGCTTTACTTACAATTTATTTCATTACATCTCTAAACTAAAATGTAAAGTAGATGTAATACGTAATGACAAAATAAATCCGAAAGATATTAAGAAAAATAAATATAAAAAAATTGTTATATCACCTGGGCCAGGAAACCCCTCTCAAGCTGGAAATTGTTTAAAAATTGTAAAAGACTTATATAAAGAAATACCGATTCTAGGTGTTTGTTTGGGTCACCAAATTATTGCCCAGGCCTTTGGAGGAAAAATAATTAGGGCAAAAAACTTAATGCATGGAAAAATGAGTAAAATATATTTCAAAAAAATTGGGATATTTAAAAATATTAAATCACCGTTTGAGGCAACAAGATATCATAGTCTGGTTATAGATAAAAAAACTTTACCTGATTGTTTGCTGAATACAGCTGAGACTAAAAATAAAACTATAATGGGCATTATGCATAATCAATATGATATACATGGAGTGCAATTTCACCCTGAAAGCATTAATACAAAAGTGGGTATGAAATTAATCAAAAATTTTATAAACCATTAATATTGATGGCAGATTTTATAAAAAAATTAGAATCTAAAGAAAACCTTTCTTTTGAAGAGAGTAAAAGTCTTTTCTCAAACATCATGGAAGGTAAATATAACGAAGATATAATTATTAAAATTCTAAACGAACTCTCTAGCAAGGGTGAAACTAAAGATGAGTTAGCTGGGGGTATTTTTGTTATGAGATCAAAAGCTACTCTAGTTAAAGTGCCAATTGGAACAATTGATACTTGCGGTACAGGTGGTGACGGTCAAAATTCTCTAAATATTTCAACAGCCGCAGCAATTGTTTTGGCAAGTATTGGTATTAAAGTTGCGAAACACGGTAACAAAGCAGTTTCATCAAACTGTGGATCTGCTGATGTTCTAGAAGCTTTAAAAATTAATATTAATTTAAAGCCACAAGAAGCCGAGAATTCAATTGAAAAAGTCAATTTTGCTTTTATGTTTGCGCCTAATTACCACCAAGCAATGAAACATGTCAGTAGTGCCAGAAAAAAAATAGCGAAAAAAACTATTTTTAATTTGATTGGTCCTTTGAGCAGTCCCGCTCAAGTAAAAAAACAAGTTGTTGGAGTTTTTAATGAAAAGTGGATGATGCCATTTGCGGAAGCTTTAAAAGAAAATAATGTTGAAAATGCCTACATTGTTCATAGTGAGGATGGAATGGATGAAATCTCACCTTTTGCAAAAACAAAAA
>MDTF01003308.1_pt1 | contig 12458 bp, 5 predicted proteins | sample 811191 | NCBI WGS metagenome assembly MDTF01 (sample SAMN05326649, study PRJNA326480) | marine metagenome | isolation source: seawater | place: Southern Ocean | collected 2011
TGTGCTATTAACATATGGATCAAAAATGGCTCAAAAAGTTGAAGTGCCATTTCGCGTGGTAAACCACATTGAGATAAACATAGTTCTGGACCTGCTATAATCACTGATCGACCAGAGTAATCAACTCTTTTTCCCAATAAATTCTGTCTAAACCGCCCAGGTTTACCCTTTAAGACATCAGATAATGATTTTAATGGACGTACGCCAGATTTACTCAAGATAGGTTGACTCCGCCTACCATTATCCATTAAATTATCTACAGCTTCTTGAATCAAGCGTTGTTCCATTTCTAAAACGTCTGAACCTGCCTCAACTTCTTTCAAGGTGAAAAAACGTGAATTTCTTCTAATTAGACGTCGATAGAATTCGTTCAGATCTGAACTTATTAATAGACCGTTTCCAATATGAACTAAAGGTCTTATCTCAGGAGGTAATACTGGAATAATATCTAAAATCATCCAAGCAGGATTAACAGATAATGATTTAAAATGTTTTGCAATTCTCATTTTCCGGAGTTCTTTTTTTCTATTTTCTTTTTTTTTAGTACTATGGAGAAAAACACGCGTCGTTTCAATTACATCGTTCAAATTGAGATTGTTTAGTAAAATTTTTAATGCTTCACTTCCTGTAGAATATTCGAGATTATGAAAAAAATTACAAGTATTAAGCTCCTCTAAGTCTTCAGGTAAAGTTAGAGTTTGATAGAACGCTCCAGATGCAGTAATAATATAAAAAATATGTGATATAATATCTTCTATTTCATCAGTTATAAAGTTTAAAAGTAAACCAAATATATTTGGTCGAGTTTTTAAAAACCAAACGTGTGTTACTGAAGCACCAAGTTTTATAAATCCCATACGTTGGCGACGAACGATTGAATTTATAATTTCAATGTCACAAATTTCACAAACATGACCCTTATATTTTTTATGTTGATATTTACCACATTCACATTTTAGTGATTTTATTGGTCCAAATGTATGCTCACAAAATAATCCACCCTTAATAGGTTTGAAGGTTCTATAATGAACAGTGTTATCATTAACTACTTCACCTCTAATTTCTCCCGTATTATACTCACGAGAACACCAAAGGCGTATTAAATAGGGTGATGCAATTTTAAGTTGTATAAACTCAAAAATCATAACCGTCATTTAGATTTTTTAACAAATAAAAATTTTTATAAAGATTATTTATTTACAGAAGTATTAATTAGTAAAGTAGTAAGATTTATCCCCTAAAATTACAAGTTGAAACATTGATACATAGCGCATTCAATTCTTTAATTAAAAGTTTTACGGACTCAGGTGTACTTGGTTTTGGTAACATTTGATTATTAAGAATTGTACGTGCTATTTTTTTACGTCCTTTAATATCATCAGATTTTAAAGTTAAGAGCTCATGTAATGTGTAAGCGGCTCCCCACGCCTCTAGAGCCCATACTTCCATTTCACCTATACGTTGTCCACCATGGTTAGACCGACCTTGTAAAGGTTGCTGCGTTATTAATGAATAAGGACCTGTTGATCGAGCATGGATTTTATCTTCAACTAGATGTATTAATTTTAAAAATGAAGCACCAGTTAATGTAATTGGATTATCATATACCAATCCACTTATTCCATCTCGAAGCATTACTTTTCCAGGGTAAATTTCAGAATAAACCCATTTTCGTGTTCTCGCACCAATTTTTAAACTCTTGTAAATTAAAAGCTTTATTACCGACTCTGAGTATTTTCTTGCTAATGGTTCGACTAAAATATTTATGCCTAAAAGTTCGATAGAAAAAGTTAGCATACCTTCGAATAATTGACCGATATTCATTCTAGACGGAACTCCTAGCGGATTTAGAATTAAATCAATAGGTGAACCATCAACAAGAAAGGGCATATCTTGATTCTCTACTATTCGGGTTATTATTCCTTTATTTCCATGTTTTCCAGCTAACTTATCTCCAACCTGAATTTTTCTTTTTTCTGCGGAATAAACAGATACTTTAGAATAATCTTCAGAACGAAATGGATTTTTTATACCGTACAAAAAAATACGCACTCCTATAACCTTTCCTGTTACGTTGCGAGCTGTTATGAGAGGAGTACTTCTTATATCTTTTGGTTTTTCTCCGTAGACCGCTAATAATAATCGTTGTGCTGGAGAATAGTATTTTTTCTTATTGATAGGAGTTACTTTACCAACTAGTACATCACCTTCGTTAATTTGTGTACCCAATTTTATAATACCATTTAAATCTAACGCTTCTAATAACATGTAATCATAAAGGGGTAAATTTCTCATAATCTTTTCCATACCAAGTTTGGTACGCGAAACTTGAATCTCCATACGGTCTATATGTACACTAGTATAAACTTGATCAATAACTAAACGTTCATTTATAATAATTCCATCTTCAAAATTATAACCGATAAATGACGTATATCCCGCATAAACTATTTTTCCTATCGAAAATTCACCAGAAATCGTTGATAAATCACCAGCTAAAATTTGACCTGGAATAACTTTTTCTTGCATTGAAATTAAAGGGCGTTGCGTTACACATGTAGATTGGTTAGAACGCTGGTACTTTTTTAGTACATACTTGAGAATATTATTTTTTCTATCTATAACATAAATTTGTATACTATTAATATTAATTACCCGACCATAAACTAAATTTCTTAAAACCCGAGTCGAGTTAACCGCTACTTGTAATTCACGTCCAGTTGAAAAGATTTTTCTATCTGGGTAAAGAAGCGGAACTGTTTGTCTTTGCATATGCGATCCCATTAATAAACGGTTTCCGTCATTATGTTCTAAGAAAGGAATTAATGAAGCTCCTATTGAAATAACTTGTGTAATAGATAATTCTATTAGTGTTACTTGTGTTGAACGAATACGTATATGTTCACCACGATAGCGAGCCATAATAGACTTAGATAGAAGAAAATTATCATTTATATGAGTATCTCTATGGGCTATATATAAATTATCTGATTCTAATGGCTCTAAATAAAGCGGGGGGTGCTTATTTAATATCTCACCACATCGAACACGATAAAATGGGAAAACTAAAAGGCCATACGAATTAACTCGTGCAAAACTTGCTAATATGTTCACTAACCCTGCATTACTTCCTTCAGAAGTATCCACAGGACATATACGACCATATTGACTTGTATGAATATCTCGGAGAGAAACTCCCAAATGATCGCCAGATAAGCCGCCTGGTCCAAATACTGAAACCTTACGTTTGTGAGAAACTTCGCCCAATGCATTAATTTGGTCTAAGAATTGGGATAATGGGTTTATAGAGAAAAATTCCCGAAATCCAGCCTCGAGTATACGACAACAAATTCCATTTAAATGACGCGTTTTTTCTATTAAGTTTAAATCTCGTCGTATTGTTTTACGTTCGCGAATTTTTATCGAACGTTCTAAACGTATTAGACCAATTCTTAATTGTTCATATAATAATTCGCCAGCGGATCGTACAATTTTATTAGTAAGATTATCTATTAAATCTAAATCGCTTGTTTCAAGATTTTTAGAAAACCTAATTAGTTCATTAATTAATGGAATGAAATCCTCTTTTTCCAAGGTATACGCAATACCATTAATTGCTCGATTTATTTTTTCATTGAGACGACGACGTCCTAAAATTGTCAAATTGTACCGACTCTGGTCAAATAACCATGAGTACAAAAAGTGATTAACTTCTTCTACCTTTCTTTTTTTACTAAGACGGCTTGAAGTCGGTAATATGTTAATTCTAACACTGTTGTAGCAATCCAAAATTGACAATTTATATGAAATTCCGTTATATGCCTCTTCGATAGTTTCTTTGAAAAAGTCTGTAGTATCGAAAGCATAAATAATTTCTTTATCTGTGTATCCCAATAATCTTATTAAAAAATAAGTAGAAATTTTGTAATTTTTATTCAAATATAAATTTACAACCCCATTGTAGCTCTGTGCAAATTTAATCCAGCTTCCACGATCAGGTATGATACTTAATATACTAAGTTTCTTTTTTTGTTTCGTAAACGAACAATAAATACCGGGGCTTCGCAAAATTTGATTAATAATTACTCTTTCAATACCGCGGAAAATAAAGGAACCATAATCTGTCATTAGTGGTATATTACATATCAAAACTTGAATATTTTCAAGTTCTTTCTTTTTCCGGTCAATAAACTGTGCATGTGCATAAATACTAATACAATAAGTTAACCGTAAATCTTTTGCTATAGTAGCGCTATAACGAGGACGTTTAACCCCGTAAAATTTACTTGATAGGTTAAGCTCCAAATCTTTAAATCTCCGATATGGGAATATACAAAAAATTTTATTTAAAACCTCAAGAATACCGTATTCAAGAAACCAACAAAAACTTGTAAGTTGAATTTCAAGGAGTGACGGAATACTTGTTTCAGAACGGTGCATAATAAATTATATCAATTTTATTAGATAGAATATGTTTATAAATATATATATATATATCTACACTTTTATAATCTTGTTGATGCGGGACCTAATCAAAATTTAAAATACATTGTATATTAAAATTACATTTTTATTAGATTAAATTAATATTTGAATTTAATTTTAAATAAATTTAAAGACGTATACCATTTTAACTCAATTTTAGTTGAATAAACAAATTTATTTTAGAGTCTCATTTACTTTTTGCGTAGAGTAATTTTGCTTTTTCTCTATTACGTGAAACTTAAAAGGTTATAAAATTCACTTTTAAGCGGACGACGCGATTCGAACGCGCGACCTCAATCTTGGCAAGATTATGCTCTACCACTAAGCTAGATCCGCTTAACAAAAAATTTTTACTCTCAACAAGAGTTTTTCTGATTTTATAAACCTTAATCAAACTAAGGTAGAAATTAAAGATTAAAAAATTCGAAGTCAGGGAAAAATAATAAAAATAGAATATATTTATATATACGTGTTCTCAAAGACTTAATTTTCAGCATTCACCGCTTTATTTAAAGATCATTATTTATTTTAGTACGGAGTATGTTAAAATTAATAGAGATAGAAGTTCAAGTCATTTCAGTCACTCTTAATACAATTTTTTCCATACTGGAGTTAATTACATTCATATTTAGATATCGAACTTTTTGATTTATTCTCATATTTTCATTAAATGCTTGCAAATCTTTTGAAAGCGAATATTTTAGACCTGGCAGTATAAAAGATTTTAATACTGACTGAAACCAAATGAAATTCTTTACCAAGGCTTTCAAAATGAATAAATCGATTCTAACACGTTTTTTCACAATTCCTCTTAATTGTTGCGCGTAATAGTGATTATAAAGTCCCTTCAGTTGTCCTTTATGTAAAGTTCGATGACTTGCTTTCTCTTCACCGCTTACGCGATCTGAGAATAAAATTTTATAGTTATTTAACTTTGGTAATGTGATACGTTTTTCTAATCGTTTGACAATTGCAGAAACCACTAATAAACTTTTATGGGTGGCGTTAGGACGTCCAACAATTTTTATTTTCATACAAGGGGCAACGGGTTTTAATTGTAAAGTTCGCTGCCCAATCCCTCCCCGGAAGATTCGGAGCAACCATTTAGAAACGGTTTTTCCCCAAACTGAATGAATGAAATTTTCTGGCATAATTTCTTTTGAAAGTGCCCAATAACCTGGTAGGGTCCGATAGGCGCGGTATAGAACATTATTAATCATTTTCTCTACTACTATTACCAATAATTGTGCGAGGTCTAAACGTAGGTATGCCTTGGAGTTTATTTCCCAGAAATAAAGTTTCCAGAGGTGATCTATTATCCTATTTTCATACCATAAGCATAGATCATATTCGAATAGAGTTAGCCAGGATAGAGGTAAACCCATCACTACCTTGGCTTGTACTAATCGACTGGAAATAGGTACGGTTGTTCCAAATGGTTTCGCCCGCCTCCCACCACCCCCACCAACCGGGAGCAGCTGCTCGAGCTCTAAGACTCGGGTTTTTACTGCGCGATTAATCGCGCAGTAAAACCCGAGACCGGGTCCGAGCCCACAGTCCAAGGCTTCGGAAAAAAAACCTGCTACCGATGGATCTACCAGTCTCATAATCGTAAGAGAAGGTTTAAATCGTAAGATATTCTTCTCCAACTGCTGCATACCTTCTTTTTTCTCTTCAAGCCATCCTATACGGTCATGATACATGCTATATACACAATGACATTGTTTTTTGGTGATCATAATTAAAAAGATTTCACCGTCTTCTTTTTCGGTTTTGGTTATAAGATCTTTCCTTAAAACACCCACAACTTTTTTTATAAGTTGCACTTTTGTTGGACAAGCAATAATATGTCTACTCAAGGCGAAAGTTAATTTAAAAGCTCGACGGGTTTTTAGAATCAGATTAAATGAATAAATTTCAAGTAGTGTCGTACCTCTAATTAAACTTCTTGCACGAGACCCCTTATACTGGATAAGAATTGACCTAAGTTTCTTACATATCACTTGAACTTGACGTTCCTCACTAGTATTTATTGCATATTTTAAACGCCCTGAAATATAATCGAGTGATTCATCTTGAATATTTCTTATTAAACCTAAAGCTACGGTAAAAGGGTTCAATAAGATTGCCATGATAATAATATTCAAAAGTAAGAGTGACAAAGATGCGTTAGCATTTAGTAACCCTCCAGCAGCAATATCAACAAAAATGTTAGAATTCATATAAGATTATGTTATAACTATAACCCAAGCTCTAATTTTTTTGAAATTCAGATAGTATATGGATGCTAAACATTGATATATAGATAAACTGTACTGTTTTTCTAAGAAAAATTGCTTAAATACTTGAACGTAAAACTTTTTTAACTAATTTTTTAAGTATACTTATAGTAATTAAGTTTTAAAAAAATTATATATATGGTAGTATACTTATAGTAATTAAGTTTTAAAAAAATTATATATTTTAGTATTTATTTACACTGTGTAGTTATAAATTACTATAGTTTATATTTTCTAATTAGCTAGATCTCTCGTTTAAAAAATGTAGAATGATTTTAAATTTTGATTTTAATTTTTATTTCTCGTAAGAATCATGGAAAACATTTATCATGGTCTAAGTATAAATTCGTTTTATGGACAAGTTAGGCAAATTTTAGGACCAGTTGTCGATATTGTTTTCTCAAATAAAGGCTGTAAGTTATTAGATAGTTTGCTTATTAGTTCTTTGGCTGGCTCATGTTGTTGTGAGGTACAGAAATTATTGAGTAATGGTACTGTCAGGACCATTTCTTTAGATCCTACAGATGGATTAAAAAGATATGAGCGTGTGCTATGTACAGGGCATACAATTAAAGTACCTGTTGGTTTGTCAACACTTGGGCGTATATTCAATGCCTTAGGAGAAGGTGTCGACGGGTTAAATCCAATTAGTACCTTAGATGGTTCTATTATGTATTAATACTAGTTTTATGCTCAATTTTTGAATTTACTACTACATAATGTTTTTAGTTCAATCCACGCTCCTTCGCCTGTTTTTCGAAATTTAGTTTTGAATCGCCAAATTTTCGAAACTGGTATAAAAGTTGTTGATGTCTTGGCACCTTATCGACGAGGTGGAAAAATAGGTTTATTTGGAGGAGCGGGTGTTGGTAAAACTGTCTTAATTATGGAATTAATTAATAACATAGCTAAAGCTCATGGTGGGGTCTCAGTTTTTGGTGGAGTTGGAGAACGAACAAGGGAAGGTAATGACCTTTATTGCGAAATGAAAGAATCCGGTGTTATTAATGAAGTTTGCTCCGATAATTCAAAAGTTACGTTAGTCTATGGACAAATGAATGAACCTCCGGGAGCAAGAATGCGGGTTGGTCTAACTGCTTTAACGATGGCTGAATATTTTCGTGATATAAATTTACAAGATGTATTACTATTTATAGATAATATCTTTCGATTTGTTCAATCAGGCTCTGAGGTTTCTGCTTTATTAGGTCGTATGCCTTCCGCTGTAGGCTACCAACCAACATTAGCAACAGAAATGGGGGGGTTACAAGAACGTATTACAACAGTTACTGAAGGTTCAATTACTTCAGTACAGGCAGTTTATGTACCCGCTGATGATTTAACTGATCCCGCACCTGCTACCACCTTTGCACATTTAGATGCTACAACTGTACTTTCACGTGGCTTAGCGGCTAAAGGAATTTATCCTGCTGTTGATCCCCTTGCTTCAACTTCAACCATGCTCCAACCAAGTATAGTGGGTTTACAACATTATCAAGTAGCTCAACAGATTAAACAGACGTTACAGCGTTATAAGGAACTCCAAGATATTATCGCCATTTTAGGTTTAGAAGAATTACCAGAAGAAGATCGAGCAATCGTTTCACGTGCTCGAAAAATAGAGAAATTTTTGTCGCAGCCATTTTTCGTGGCATCAGTATTCACCGGTATATTAGGACGTTATGTTCCTTTAGATAAAGCCATTAGCGGGTTTGCACATATTTTAAGAGGTAAATTAGATGATATTTCTGAACAGGACTTCTACTTGGTAGGGTCAATCGACGAAGCAATAAACGGAAATTTATGCTAAATAAAATAAAAATAACCTGGTTTAAAGCGCCAGATAAGTAGAGAAATAAAAAAAGTTAGTATACCTATTTGATAAAATCAAAAGTTTCTGACCCTTATTATTTGTATTTAGTCTTTAAAAACTACAGATTTTAGAATTACAGAGATGGCTGATTCTTTGTCTAAGAAAATATATCTACTAACTTATTTTATTTTTCTAATTATCGACTGTTCGTTGTAACTAAAGTTGTTCCCTCCTCTGTTAACTCAGCAATACACGAGGGTATACTATCTAATGTTTCGTCTAATAAAGCATCTGCCAATGGATCTATAAGTAACTTTACAATAGCCCGTCGTAACGGGCGAGCTCCATACAATGGATCATAGCCTTGGTTTACCATCTCCGCCTTTAGTTTTTGTCCTATGACAAGGTCTATACTATTCGACTCTTTTAGCCGCGCTGTAACCTCTGTTAAACGTAAATCTAATATCTGTTTTATTTCAGATTTCCCTAAAGGCACGAAAATGACGACTTCATCTAGACGGTTTAAGAATTCTGGGCGGAAATGTTCTTTAAGTGCTTCGTGTACATTCACAGATAATTCCTCATAAATTAGAGCAGGAGTTTTCCCAGTAATATTCGCTAAATTAGAACCTAAATTAGATGTCATAATAATTAATGTATTAGAGAAATCTATTATTACCCCTCTGTTATCAGTTAATCGACCATCATCAAAAACTTGTAGTAAAAGATCATAGACGCTTATGTGCCCTTTTTCAACCTCATCAAATAATATTAAAGAATGAGGCTCATATCGTACTGCCATCGTTAATGTACCACCCTCCTCATACCCAATGTATCCGGGGGGAGCGCCAATAAGTTTAGCAGCTGTATGTCTTTCTTTGTATTCGGACATGTCGAACCGTATTAGCGACTCTTTCTTACCAAAGTAAAACTGGGCGAGAAGTTTTGTTAATTGCGTTTTTCCAACACCGGTTGGGCCACAGAACATAAAAATAGCAATAGGTCGTTGAGGATCGTTCAAACCCACGCGTGATCGGCGTAGGGCTTGTGTTACGGTAGTAGCTGCCCTATCTTGACCAATTACATGTTTAGTTAAATATTCCTCTAACCCGTTTAAACGGCTTAGTTCTTGCTTTGATACTTGACCACAATCTACTCCGGTTTTTAAAGCAACAACAATAGCAATATCTTGCTCAGTAACTGTTAGTCTAAAAAGCCTAAAACTAGTTTTTAAAGTGACGTTATTATTGTCTGTTTCTTTAGAAGGAGTAGCTCTATCTAGTTTTTGTGATTTAGAAATGTTTCTGGCTCTTATATAAGTTCGATAAGCACCAGCTTCATCTAAAATATCCAATACTCTGTCAGGTAAAGGAGCTGTCGCAATATATCGTGACGCCAAAGCAATTGACGATTTTATAACTTTTTTACCATATAATAAACTATAATATTGTTTGTAACCTTCCAGTTTCTTTTTTACAATTGTAATTAAAAGTTCTTCCGTAGGTTGAGCGACTAAGATAGTTGTAAAAATTCGTTTCCACGCTGGAATGTGATCCATACACTTGTTAAACAAAACCCTATCGGTAGTCCCAATCCCTTGGATTTGGTTTTTATTTAGGGCTGAGCGTAATTGAACCATATCAGTGGAAAGGAGACTATAATTTATACCAATATTTAGATCCGTTGTACTTAGCAATATATGAATATCACGCATGAAAACTATTAAATTATCTAATTTTTTAGATTCTTTTAATAATTTGGAAATAAATGAAGGTTTTCTTTGACGTCGGCTCAAAAAATGTGGAACAACCAAATCAAATTGATCAATTTCGACGATTTTTTTTAAACATAAGTGACGGTACAATAAAACTAATTTTTCTTGAATATTTTTATTATATCTAGATCGAATAAATAAGTGGGCCATTCCATAGACTAACGATGCTTTACCAATACCAGATTCTCCTATTAAAATAATATTACATTTTTCTCTTCTTGTTAATATTTGAATAATTCTATTGATTTCGTTTTGACGTATTAACAAAGTAATTCCTGATATAATGTAGGGGTTTTTTGTAATAATTTGTGGATTCCGAAATTGAGTGGATTGACCTGTTAAAAATAAAATTAGATTACGAATTGAGAGATATAAATTAAGTTTAAATATTCCTGATGACAAAAACTCAATTGAAGATATAGAAGATGAACTTGTAGACGAAAATTTTAACAGTTGAATCACAAACGTAGAAAATAGTAATTCCTTTCGTCTTAAGACATTTTTTTCTCGTTTTATGTAAGTCTCTGCGCTAGAAATTGCCTTGGAGAAACAAACAGCTAAGGGTTCAATTGTTGACAAATAACTTAATGTGGGTATACTATTCCACATTGGAATTCTTAAGTATTGTCGTGCGCGATAGAATTGACGCACCACTTTATAAGAAGACCGTGCTTCTAACTGTTTTCCCTTCAAAACTAGATTTTGCAAAACCCTTTTTTCCATTTTATGCCCGCAAACATAAAGCGACCCTAAAACCACGTCAGGATCTAATTGAATTAGTTCTTCTTCAGTAGAAATAGGAACTTCCGTTGTTGACAAATATCGTTTTATAAAGGTTCCTATATTCCGCGAAAGAAAACGCATATTCTGATCCTTTAGTCTTTCTAGTTCCTTCTCAGTCTTCTGACGACCCATGGAAGGAGATAAATTGTAGCAAGAGTTAGAAAAAAAAGAAAAATCACGCGACGAAAATAGTAGGTTTCTTTGATAGAAAGTAGAAGTAAGACTTGAAGTACTGTCAAACTACAACTGTACCAATTTAACTACAGGCGCCGTTTGACAAAGCCAAACAAAATGTTCATCCATCGGAAATTTTATTACAAACTAACCACTACTCAAAATAATACAATAATAAAAGTTACATAAGTAAAAATATAGCCTCTACCAAAAAGCACTAGTCCAACTAAATGAGCTTGTACTATAAATAAAGCGGCTGGTTTATCATACCAGCGAATGGTATTAGTAATTGAAGTTCTTTTGTGAGTTCAAACTAATGTTTCTAAAAGTTCCTGCTAAAAGCCACACCGAGAAATTAAAAACACTCACACCTTTACACAATAATTATTTAAAGCCTTCTTGTTATACCCGTTGATTAATAGAGAAAAATGGTACCATAAATAATTGCGGAACCGTCCCATAAGGGGAGTTGAAAATTCATTAAATAAATTAGAAATACCTGACCAAATAGTTATTTATTTCCAGTGTTAATATAAAACAGTCTAATCAATTTTATTTAAAGACCAAAAAACTGCTAAATAAAATGTATCCCACCCTGAAATATTACATGTACCTCCTTTAACTGGATTATTAAAAAGAGAACTATAACCAAATTTTACTTTATCTGGTATTAATTTTGAGCCACGTGCATCTAAAGTCCATTTAATAAGAATTAAAGTTATTGTATGCAACCCTATTGTAATGCCATGATGAACGAAGAAGTCCCCAGGACCTATAGTTAGAAATAAAAGATTATTGTTAACACAATCAACCCACTTACAGGTTATAAAAACGTTTATAATTGAATTTTTCTGAATAGAAAAATCAATTAAACTTTGTGTCGCGTTTAAATCAGAACTTAATTGATAAGCAAGTTTTCCAGAACTAGTCTGTATAAATTGAGTAAATAGTTGCTCTAATAATATTTGTTTTTCGGGTGTGCCAAATGCAACACAAGTATCATTATAAATGTGTACCCCTAACGTATGAAAGCCTAAAAATAAGCTAACCCAACTTAAATAGGAACTTATTACTTCCTTATGGTTTAATATTTAACTTAGGATGATTGAAATTGTACAAGACAAAATTGTCTTAAAAAGCTCTATATCAA
>MDTF01004350.1_pt1 | contig 12457 bp, 10 predicted proteins | sample 811191 | NCBI WGS metagenome assembly MDTF01 (sample SAMN05326649, study PRJNA326480) | marine metagenome | isolation source: seawater | place: Southern Ocean | collected 2011
GGAAAAAAACAAAATAGTGCGTAAAACACAGGTAACTGGAGCAATGCAGGGACACATCCAAGCAATGGATTAGCACCTGCTTTGTTATACAACTTCATAGTTTCTTGCTGTTTCTTTACGGCATCGTTTTTAAACTTTTCATTGAGCTCTGTAATTTCAGGTTTTATAACTTTCATTCTGGCCTGTGAAACATACGTTTTATATGTAACTGGAGACATAACCACTCTAGTAGCGATAGTCATTAAAATAACAGCAAGTCCAGCAGAAAAGTATTTACTTAAAAACCCGAAAAACGGAAAATATATAAATCTATTTATCATACCAAAAATTCCCCATCCAAAATATATAGAATCATAAATTTTGTTTTCATATTCTTTTAAAATATCATAATCATTTGGTCCAAAATACCATTTCATTTGACTGTTAATTTCCGAACCTGAAAGATTTAAAGGAATGATAGAAGAATAATTTTTAGTAAATTTTGCCTCTTTACTTTCGTCTTCAAAAAGTTTTTTAGATTCAAACTGAACATTATCGGTTTGAGTATCCAAAATTAAAATAGAATTAAAAAAATGTTGGCCATATGAAATCCATGAAACTGAGTCTTCGCTGTCATCAGAATCTGAATAAGAACTCAAATAGTCTGTATCATCTCCTTCGTATTGATACATAAGTTGACTATACCTGTTTTCATAATCTATACTTTTAGCTTGTCTAAAAGCATCTAAACTCCAATTTAAATTTACATTTGAATCAGCATTTATTAAAGAATAAAAACCAGATGACTTCACACCAAAGTCAATCATATATCCTGATTTGGGTATTTTGTATTCAAATGAGACTGACTGATCCTCTGAAATAATTAAAGACATTTTTAGCACATTCACCTTACCTTCTCTTAACATTTCGTAGGAAAAATTATAATCTGAAGTGTTTATTTTATTTCCATTTTTAATATCAAAACTTAAACTAATATTTTGATTGTTATTTTTAATTAAAAACAAGTCATCGCCTTTATAATCTACATAGCCCTTTAACTGAAGTTCAGTTAATGAACCTCCTTTAGTATTGAATTTAAAAATAACATCATCATTTTCAATAACTATTTCTTCACTCTCTGACTGAGAGCCAATAACAGTACTATTAATACTTGAACTGACAACTTCAGTTATATCTTTTATCGGATTATTATTAATTTTTTGACTTTGATTTTGTGAGATTATTTCTTTTTCTTCGAGTGCATTTTTTTCAAGATCAGGAATTGTAACATTAAACCACCAAAAAATTGCAGCAATAAGAAATAAAAATCCTATTATTTGATAAATATCTAATTTATTTTCTTCCATTTTAATCTTTAGTGTTATTATATGTTAAACAAGCTAGAACAAATGACACAAATAATGGATGGGGCATCTCAACAGTACTTTTATATTCTGGATGAAACTGAACTCCAATAAACCAATTATTAGTTGGAAGTTCAATTATTTCAACTAATCCAGTTTTAGAATTTACTCCACTGGTTTTTAAACCTGAATTTTGTAAGTCCACTAAATAATCATTATTTAATTCCCACCTATGCCTATGTCTTTCAGTTATTGATTTTGATTTGTATATTTCATGAGCTAGTGATCCTTTTTTTAAATCACATTTCCATGATCCTAATCTCATTGTTCCACCCTTATTAATAATATTTTTTTGATTCTGCATAAGACTAATAACAGGATTTAAAGTTTTTTCATCCATTTCTGTAGAGTTGGAGTCCTTAAGGTTTAAAATATTTCTAGAATATTCTATAACTGCCATTTGCATCCCTAAGCATATTCCAAAAAAAGGAATATTGTTTTCTCTTACATATTTAATAGACTTTATTTTTCCTTCAATCCCTCTTGACCCAAATCCAGGAGCAACAATCACACCGTCAAGCTTTGAAATTTGATTTTTAATTTGATCATCATCGATAAATCCGGAATGAATTGAATGAATAATAACTTTTGTTTCATTTACTGAACCAGCATGGACTAATGATTCTAAAATAGATTTATAAGAATCCTGTAGCTCAACATACTTTCCAATTAAACCCACGTTAACCGTGTTTTTAGGGAACTTCAATCTGTTAACAAATTCGGTCCAACTTGACATATTAGTAGAACTAAAATTTGAAATATCTAATTTTCTTAAAACAACCTTGTCTAATTTTTCTTTTTCCATCATCAAAGGAACATCATATATTGTAGAAGCATCCTTTGATTGAATTACTGAGTCAACGTCAACATTACAGAAAAGTGCCAATTTATTTTTAATTTCATCAGATATTTCATGTTCAGTTCTACAAACTAGAATATCTGCATTAATTCCACTTTCCATTAATGTTTTCACAGAATGTTGGGTAGGTTTTGTTTTAAGTTCTTTAGCAGCAGATAAATACGGAACTAATGTTAGGTGAATTACAAGACTATTTGAACTGCCTAATTCCCATCTTAATTGTCTAACTGATTCTATGTAAGGTAAAGACTCGATATCGCCTACTGTACCACCAATTTCAGTGATAATAATGTCAAACTCATTAGTATCTCCAAGTAACTTTATTCTTCTTTTTATTTCATTTGTAATATGTGGAATTACTTGAACAGTTTTTCCTAAAAAATCACCTCTTCTTTCTTTTTCAATAACTGTTTGATATATCTTACCAGTAGTTACATTATTCGCCTGAGATGTTTCTACATTTAAAAATCTTTCGTAATGGCCTAAATCTAAGTCAGTCTCCGCACCATCAGATGTAACATAACATTCTCCATGTTCGTAAGGATTTAGAGTTCCAGGATCTACATTAATGTAAGGATCTAGTTTTTGGATAGTAACACTTAAACCACGCGATTGTAATAACTTAGCTAGAGATGCAGAAATAATTCCCTTTCCTAATGAAGATGTAACACCTCCTGTAACAAATATATATTTGGTTTTGGACATTAATATATTTTAAGCGATCAAAAATACAAAAAGAAAGTGACTCTATTTTTAAATTTAAAATCAATAATTTTTATTTTTCAGAAGGTATTTCACTTACTTCTAAATTATCATGTTTTATGAGCAGTATCGATTCGTTAATATAACCTTGTCCTTTATTTTTATAATTAAATCTATTTTGATAGTATTTAGTCTCTCCTAAATCTATTGATTTAACTAACTTCCTTCTGTGCGCAATACGTAACATTAAATCTAGAGTAATTTCATAACCTCTTATAGCAATTTTATTTGGAAGCTTTCCGAAATTTTCTATAAAAAATTCATTTAGTTCATTTAATTCATCTCCATAGTTAGGTAAAAAATAAGATGGATAAGTAAAATTTAAATTTCCTAATTGCTGGTATGAAATATTTTCATTTTCATAAGTTTCAGACCTGTATGTAGAAAGAAGATTAATATTTCTTTCTTTTGAAATCTGAGAATTTAATAAAGAAGAAACACTAGTTATCACATTCAAATTTTGAGATTCTAAAAAAACTAAATTATTCTTTTGTTCTACAAGAAGTGAATCAGTGATTTCAGGATCAACTAACCCCAAGGTTAAATCAGTATCAATAAGTTCAGCGTAAGGAAACCGCTTCAAAAGCTCTTCTTTTACTTGCTCAGTAGATGTGTTATATATTATCATAACACAAGGATCTGGGTCTTTAGTAATTAGACTATCAACGTGAGCATACATTAGCTCTCTTTGAGACTGTATGGTGGGAATGGACTGAAAGACATTCTTGTTTAATTCAATTTTTTTCGAAGTTAGCGGAGAAACAATAGGGGTTTTTGAATCCTTTAAATTTAATGATAGTCTATTGATATTTCTAGGTATAAATGGACCTAAAATAAAATCATAACTATTAATATTTTTATTGTTAGATATTTTATCAATTTCTTCAATACTATTTTTATTGTCATATATGTCAACATGAATTTTAATTCCTAATTTTTTAATAATTTCTAGTGCAGAAAGTGTTCCACTATAAAAATCTAAGGATAAAGTTGATAAGTTCAATTTTTCTAAATATTTTTTAGTGTTTTCAATTGAATCAATTTCAATTTTATCCAAATTAAAAGGAGCTATAAAACTAAACTTAATAGACTTTTTTTTAGGAATACTATCTAATAAATTTTGATTTTTTTTAGTTGACACTAAGACTTTCTCTACAACTTCCTTTAGAGATTGCTCTAAAACAGTAGTTGTTATAAATGGTATTTTCAATACCATTTTTTTTGAAATTTTGTCACCCTTAATTAAAGGATTATATTTTTTTATTAAATTAATTGGAACATCATATAATTTAGAAATAGTATATAAAGTTTGTTTTCTTTTAACCTTGTGTTCTACAAACTCAATATTAAAGTTAGATTCCAATTTTTGGCTTGAATCTTGAGAAAACCCCAACAGAGAAAACATAAAAAAAAGAATAAAAAACTTTATAACTCTCATTATTCCCATTCAATTGTTGCAGGTGGTTTAGAACTAATATCGTAAACTACACGATTTACACCCTTTACATTATTAATAATCTTATTAGAAACTTCTTGTAAAAATTCATAAGGAAGATTTACCCAGTCAGCAGTCATCCCATCTGTAGATTCAACAGCTCTTAAAGCAACACATTGCTCATAAGTCCTTTCATCACCCATAACACCCACACTTTTAACAGGCAACAGTATTGCGCCTGCTTGCCATACCGTATCGTATAAATCATTCTCTAATAAACCTGAAATAAATATATGATCAACTTCTTGAAGAATTCTAATTTTTTCGTTTGTAATATCTCCTAATATTCTAATTGCTAATCCAGGTCCAGGAAATGGATGTCTTTTTAAAAGTTTATTTTCAATTCCTAAACTCTTTCCTACTCTACGAACCTCATCTTTAAAAAGCATTTTCAGAGGTTCAATAACAGAAAGTTTCATAAAATCTGGAAGTCCTCCAACATTATGATGTGATTTAATAGTTGCGGAAGGACCCTTTACGGAAATTGATTCTATTACATCAGGATAAATAGTCCCTTGAGCTAACCATTTAGCTCCGTTAATTAACTTAGACTCTTGGTCAAAAATATCCACAAAAGCCTTTCCAATAATTTTTCTCTTTTCTTCTGGGTCACTAACCCCAGATAACTTGTCAATAAAATACTTTGAGGCATCAACACCTTTAACATTTAAGCCCATTCCTTTGTACTGATCTAACACCTCACTGAACTCATTTTTTCTAAGTAATCCATTGTTTACAAAAATACAATGAAGATTTTCTTTAATAGCCTTATGAATTAAAACTGCTGCCACAGTGGAATCAACACCTCCAGAAAGACCAAGAATCACTTTGTCTTGTCCAACTTTTTCTTTAATCTCCTGAATTGTTTTTTCTGAAAAAACATCTGGTGTCCAATCAGGATTTACTTTAGCTATTTTAATTAGAAAATTTTCTAAAATTTGCTTTCCATCTTTAGAATGATAGACTTCAGGATGAAATTGAATAGCATAAAGATCCTCATTATCAATAGAGTAAGCGGCATTTTTAACATCATGAGTACTAGCAATACATTTAGAATTTGATGGAAGATTTTCGATTGTATCACTATGACTCATCCATACTTGAGATCCAACCTCGACTTTATCAAATAATTTACTGTTTGAATCGATATTAGTTAATTTAGCTCTACCGAATTCTCGGGTGTTTGAAGGAATCACTTTGCCACCAAAAAAATGCGCAATATATTGTGCTCCATAACAAACACCTAGCAGTGGTTTTTTTCCCTTAATATTAGAAAGGTCGATGTGCAAAGCATCATCAGATCTTACTGAAAAAGGTGATCCAGAAAGAATAATAGCTTTAAAAGAATCTAAATCTAAATCTAAATTATTGTAAGGGTGAATTTCACAGTAAACAAATAACTCTCTAACTCTTCTAGCTATTAATTGAGTGTATTGTGATCCAAAATCAATTATAAGTACTTTATCTTCCATATTCAAAATTACTACTAAATCATAAAAAAATTCAATGGAAATTAATTAAAATTCCAGAATTAAAAACTCTTTATTAAACGGGTCAATATTCTTTATTAAAACCTTCACTAAATCAAATTTACTTTCATTAAAAAAGGTAGAAAAATTAACTTGTCTTTCTTGGAAAGAATCGTTAGGAAATAATTCCTTTTTTAAAGTAATTAATCTTGACAAACTATCTTCATGTACTCTCTTTTCAGCTCTAATTAATCGTTTTTCAAGATTTTCAATTCCTTTAATCTGTTTCTTTTCCTGAGCCCTGACAGCTCCTGAAAAAGATTTGTCAGTAAGTTTAACTAAATTATGTAGTTGTAAGAAATTTTCTTTAATTACATTTTTTTGATTAGTTAAATCAATCTTTATTTTTGAATTTTTGAACAAATAAAGTTTTTTTAAATTATTTGACTTATCAAATAAATTAGAAATAGAAATTTTAAAGTTTTTACATTTATCTTTTTGTTTTTTTGAAATAAATAAAACAGAAGATCTAACAGAAAGTATAGGAAACGTAATTTTTTTAAAATTAAAATATTCTTTAAGCTGAAGCCAATAAGCTATTTCACTTCCTCCACCAACATATGCTAAATTTGGTAAAATAAATTCTTGATAAACAGGTCTTAATAATGCGTTTGGCGAAAACCTTTCTGGGAAATTATTCACCTCACGAATTATTTCACTTTTTGTGAAAGAAATATCTGTTTCTAAAATATTAAATACTTCATCATTATTTTCTATCCTAGCTCTTAAATTATCTTTAATATAAAATAAATTAATTTCTCTTGAACTAACTTGGGGTTTATAAGAATTATCAAAAACAATTTTTAATTCATTATTAGTCTTTAGAACGTTTTTATTTAAATTATTGTTTAATAATTCATCTAAAATAATTTCTGAAAAAAGTTTTTTTAAATGCTTATTGTCTGGCTCTATAATTAATAATCCATATTTTCCAAACAAGCTATGAACAAGATTCAAAGTAGCAGAAGATAAATTTTTATGTTTCAAATAGGATGATTCAAAAAGAGATAATAATTCCTTTGAATCTGGAAAATTAAAACTCTTTTTCATTTCATTTAAAACATTTTCTAATCCTTCAGTTTTAAGCCTTCCAACTGGGCCTTTAGAATTTAAGTTCCATTGAAATTTTTTATTTTTATAATTGAAATAATTAATTTCTTCAAAATCATGATCTTCTGAAGCCATCCAAAATACAGGAACAAAATTATTTTCCGGATGTTTATTTTTTAATTTTCTACAAATATTTATTGTGTCAATAATTTTATAAAAAAAATATAACGGACCTGTAAATAAATTTAACTGATGACCAGTTGTAACAGTAAAAGTGTTTTTTAATTTTAAACTCTCTATTAGCTTAATTTGTATGGATTTATCTGAAACTGATTCGTATTGCTTTTTAAGTTGATTACTTAAAACTATTCTAAATTCATCGTTATATTGAATTGTCTTTTCATCTAACTGGTTTTTATAGTTTTCTAATTTATTAGATCTATTATAAAAAGAATTTAATTTTTTTTCATCATTAATGTAATCAAGAGTGATATTAGGTAAATGATTTGATATGTTAGAATCTATATAAGACAAATCTTTTTTAATAAATATACATTATATGATTAAGATTCCGGCGATCCGTATAAATCAAATTCTGTAGAACTAATGATTTTTAAATTAGTAAAATCTCCAATTTTTAAATAATATTCACTTGCATCTACTAAAACTTCATTATCAACATCAGGCGAATCGTGTTCTGTTCTTCCCACATAGAAAGCCCCTTCTTTTCTATCTATAACACATTTGTATGTTTTTCCAATTTTAGTTTGATTTATTTCGAAAGATATTTGAGACTGAATGTCCATAATTTCATTCATTCTTTTAATCTTAACATCTTCAGGGACATCATCAACTAAATTATAGGCATGAGTATTTTCTTCGTGACTGTATGTAAAACAACCTAATCTATCAAATCTAGTTTCTAAAACCCATTGCTTTAATTCGCTGAACTCTTGTTCTGTTTCGCCAGGGTAACCAACTATTAGTGTAGTTCTTATTGCTATTAGAGGATTTGTTAATCTAATTTGATTAATTAAATCAACTATATTTTCTTTTTTTGATCCTCTTCGCATTGATTTCAATATTTTTGTAGAAATATGCTGTAATGGAATGTCTATATAATTACAAACCTTTGGCTCATTTTTAATTACATCTAATACATCAACTGGAAAACCATTTGGAAAGGCATAGTGAAGTCTTATCCAATCGATACCATTTACTTTAACCAGTTCTTTAAGCAGAGAAGATAATTCTCTTTTTTTATAGAGGTCTAATCCATAATATGTTAAATCTTGAGCAATCAAAATCAATTCTTTTACACCATTTGCAGCTAATTTTGATGCTTCAGTAACGATGTCTTCAATCGATTTTGACTTGTGTTTTCCTCTCATAAGTGGAATAGCACAAAAAGAACAAGGTCTATCACAGCCTTCAGATATTTTTAAATAAGCATAATTTTTTGGAGTTGTTGTTAGTCTTTCTCCAACTAACTCATGCTTATAATCAGCATTTAAAGCTTTTAATAGTTTTGGTAAGTCGGTTGTTCCAAAATATTGATCAACATTAGGAATTTCTTTTTTTAAATCAGGCATATATCTTTCACTCAAACATCCAGTAACGAATAACTTATCAATTATACCATTTTGTTTTTTTGATGAATAATCTAAAATTGTATCTATAGATTCTTGTTTTGCATTATCAATAAAACCACAAGTATTTATCACAACTATATTGCCTTCCTGTTCATGTACTACGTCTTTGTTATTTGCCTTAAGCTGTCCCATTAAAACCTCAGAATCATAAATGTTCTTTGAACAACCAAGAGTTACTACATTAATTCTATTTTTTTTTGAATATTTTGTTCTCAATGTTTAATTTTTATTATTTTTTAAAAAAAGAGTTTACAAATTCCTTTTTATTAAAGATTTGTAAATCTTCAACACCCTCACCAATACCAATGAATTTAATTGGGATATTGAATTGATCAGAAATTCCTAAAACTACTCCTCCTTTAGCTGTACCATCCAATTTAGTAACAGCCAGCGAAGTAATTTCAGTAACATTTGTAAATTGTTTTGCCTGTTCAAAAGCGTTTTGACCAGTTGAACCATCAATTACTAATAAAACTTCGTGAGGTGCATTAATATTTTTTTTCTGAAGTACCCTTTTGATCTTAGAAAGTTCATTCATTAAATTAGCTTTATTATGTAATCTTCCAGCCGTATCTATTAACACAATATCAATATTTTTATTTATTGCTGATTCTAACGTGTCAAATGCAACAGAAGCAGGATCACTACCCATATCTTGCTTTATCAACTCAACTCCTACTCTATCTGTCCATACTTGTAACTGACCAATAGCAGCAGCTCTAAAAGTATCAGCAGCTCCAACCATAACTTCTAGTCCAATGGATTTATAATAATTAGCCATTTTTCCAATAGATGTAGTTTTACCTACACCATTGACTCCAACAACTAAAATAACATGAGGCTTGTCTTTATTTAAAGAAAGAAAATTATCATCTTCTGAATCACAAATAATTTTTATAATTTCCTCTTTAAGTATTAAATCTAGTTCAGATGAGTTAAGAAATTTATCTTTTGCTACCCTCTCCTCAATTTGATCAATTATTTTTAATGTTGTTTTTACACCTACATCAGAACTTATTAAAATTTCTTCTAAATCATCAAGTACCTGATCGTCAACTTTACTTTTACCTATTAATACTTTAGAAATTTTATTAAAAAAAGACTCATTACTTTTTTTTAAGCCTTCATCTAAAGATTCTTTTTTTTCTTTTGTAAACAGTTTTTTAAAAAAATTCATGAATCTAAAGTTATGTCAAAGATATTAAAACAAAAAAAGCCACTAATAAGTGACTTTATATTCTGACTAAAAAATTTATTATTTAGATAACCAATTATTAACTAGTTCAGGTGACATTATTGACTCAACATATGTATATGCGCCTGTTTTAGGACTTTTAACCATCTTGATAGCTTTCGATAATCTTTTAGAAGAAGTTTGAAGTGATGCAACAGTTTTTTTTGCCATTTTCTAATTATTTAATTTCTTTATGAATTGTATTTTTTTTCAAAATAGGATTAAATTTTTTAATTTCTAACCTATCTGGCGTGTTCTTTTTATTTTTTGTAGTAATATATCTTGATGTACCAGGGAGACCTGAGTTCTTATGCTCTGTACATTCTAAAATTACTTGCACTCTATTTCCTTTCTTAGCCATGATAATATAATTAAGCTCTATTAATTTTTGATTTCTTTAAAACAGCAGAAATACCCTTTTTATTTATAGTTTTTAAAACAGATGTAGAAACTTTTAAAGTGATCCACTTACCTTCTTCAGGAATAAAAAATTTCTTTTTTATCAAATTAGGTTCAAATCTTCTTTTGGTTTTGTTCATAGCTTTAGAAACATTGTTTCCAACCATAACTTTTTTACCAGAAATTTCACAAACTTTAGACATAACTATGTTATTTTTTAAACAGTGTGCAAATTAACAACAATTTTCTTCTTTTGCCAAATTTTTTACTGCTCGTTTAACAATTCATTAAACAAAAGTTCTAAAGCTTTATTGACAGATTTTTTAATATTTTTTTCTCTATTATTTCCAAAATTAAATTCATAAGACTTAATTTTATTAGGACTAGCAATTGATATGTACAACAAACCAACATCTTTTTTTGAATCTCCTTTAGATGGACCAGCATTTCCAGTTGTAGAAATAGCATAGTCGGAATTCAAAAGTTTCTTAACATTGATTGCCATCTCATTTGCAACTTGAGAACTAACAACACTATACTTATTTATTAATGCATCATTTAATTTTAATAAGTCTTTTTTAACCAAAGTATCATAAGCTACAACCGAACCTTTGAAATATGCAGATGCACCTGGAATTGATGAAATTCTAGAGGATATTAATCCTCCTGTAAAACTTTCTGCAGTGGATAGTGTTTTATTAGATTTAGCTAAAATTTTTCCTATTTCTGATTCAATAGAATTTTCTGAATCGAAACCAATTATAATTTTACCTAAAATATTATAAAGCTCGGAAATATAAAGATCTAATTGATTCTCTAGTTCCTTTCTATTATTTCCTTTACATGAAATCCTCAATCTAACTCTACCTAAATTAGGCAGATAAGCTAACTTGAAATTTTTAGCTAAATTTTCTTCAAAAACTTTGAGTTGTTTGGCAATTGTACTTTCTCCAACTCCATATGTCATTAAGGTTTTTTTTAGAATTACAGGACATTTAAATTCTTTAGTCAATAAAGGCACGACAGATGAGTTAATCATAGATTTCATTTCATAAGGAACACCAGGTAAAGAAATAAATAAAGTATTCCCTTTTTTCATGGCCATACCAGCAGCTGTACCAAATTTATTTTCTATGAGTTTTGCTTGCGAAGGAACTAAAGCTTGAGCTCTGTTTAATTCATTAATTGGATTATTAACAAATTTTTTAAACAGATTTTCTATATGATTCAATAAATATTTATTGTGAATTAATTTATCGTTAAAAAATTTACAAAAAACCTCTTTAGTAATGTCATCGTTAGTTGGTCCTAGACCGCCTGTAGTAATAACAATATCAAATTTATTTAATGAGTTACCTAATGCATTTAGAATTGATTCCTTTTCATCACTTATTGAAAGAATTTCATTTACCTCAATTCCAATATTAATTAATTGCTTAGATATAAATGTCGAGTTAGTGTCAACTATCTGACCAATTAATATCTCATCTCCAATTGTAATGATTTTAGCACTAATCATTACTTAATATTAATTTGAAATACGTTTCTATTATCAATATAACCTTCAAAAAAATCATTTTCACGAACTATGTTTACACCTGAGGGAGTACCTGTGAAAATTATATCTCCGATTTTTAAAGTAAAAAAATTAGATATTTCAGAAATAAGCTCATCAAAACCCCAAAGCATATTTGATGTATTTCCAATTTGGACATCAGTTCCGTTTTTCTTCAATTGAAAGTTTAAATTATTAATGTTTTTAAATTCGTTCTTATCGATCCATTCTCCAATCAAAGCTGAACCGTCAAATGCTTTAGATTTTTCCCAAGGCAAACCTTTTGCTTTAAGTTCATTTTGAATATCTCTGGCTGTAAAATCAATTCCTAGACTTATTTTATTATAATATTTATTTGCAAACTTTTTATTGATTGATTTACCAAGCTTAGAAATTTTCAAAATAACCTCAGCTTCGTAGTGAATTTCGTTTGAATAATCGGGAATAAAAAAAGGTTGATTTTTTAAAATAATTGAACTATCTGGCTTAATAAATATTACAGGTGAACTTGGCTTTTCA
>MDTF01007662.1_pt1 | contig 12457 bp, 13 predicted proteins | sample 811191 | NCBI WGS metagenome assembly MDTF01 (sample SAMN05326649, study PRJNA326480) | marine metagenome | isolation source: seawater | place: Southern Ocean | collected 2011
CAGGATAGTTGTTTTTCTTCCATCTAAAAGTGATTTTGAAGAGTCAGCCTTTTTAATTCGTCTAGGGGTTGAGTATTTGCAACATGGGGAAGATGTAACTTTTGTCTGCCACCCTAATTATACAGCATGGAATAGGCTTTTTCTGAAATTAAAATATGGTATTCAAGTCAAAACTAGTAGTTTTAAAAAGTTGCTTAATCAAGAAGATATTTGCTTTGTATTAAATTCATCTGTTTGGGTCGATTTGGAGCTTAATGGTATCAAAGCAATTATTTTGGATGAAATATTTTACTGTAATCGAAGCTTCAATGTTAATTTTCATGATCTAAAATCTTTTAAAAATATCTATAAGCGCAGGCCATTTGTAATGGGCAGCGAGGCAGTTTCAGTAATTTCACGAGAAATGCTCAAAAATGTATCCTAATATCGCGCTGTAGATAGATATTCTGGAGCAGAAAATTAACTTATGGCTAACTAAGGTTCCATTAATTCTATTTCCACATAGGCCGTGGATAGCTGATTAAAAATCGCTGAGATCATTACTTATGAACTCTAAATATAAAGGAATTGTTCTGGCCGGAGGGTCTGGAACTGGATTGCATCCTATTACCTTAGGAGTGTCTAAACAGCTCTTGCCAGTTTACGATAAGCCAATGATTTACTATCCAATTTCAGTCCTGATGTTAGCGGATATTAGAGATATTTTGATTATCTCAACACCCGAAGATATTAGCTCCTACCAAAGCCTTTTAGGCAATGGTGATAAATTTGGTATTTCTCTTGAATATGCTGTTCAGGATTCGCCAGATGGACTAGCTCAGGCATTCTTGTAGACCGTGGCTTCGCTCGGCAACGGTTTATAGGCCTCAAAGCCGTATATACGTTGAAGCATGCGGTCAACACTAAGCCGATCAATCAGGGCCCGTGTTGTGCCTAAGTTCAATACCGCTTTGGCGACAAAGGCGCAAGCAATGGCGAGGCGATCTTTGGTGGGCCGACCATTAGCCTGTCCGGTGTAGGGTAAATGCCGGTCTAGCTGAATCCACTCAAGGATATGAATTAACTTCTCCAACTTGGGTGAAGTGCTATTGAACTCAGCACACAGGGTTGGAAGTTAATGGGCTTGGATTTGCGTCCAGCGTTGAGACAGGTAGGATTCTGAGTTAGTATGCATAAGGTAGGTGCGATAGTGGTTTGGCGATTATTATCATGCCAAAAATGGCCACCCACCACCATTTTTGCAAGGTCCTAGGCTATAAAATCGCTCGCCTGGGGGCTTTTGCAAGTGGCTCTAGGGTCTCAAAATATATACGAGATTTAGGTTTGATATTACTTAATTACGGTAATACGTAAACCGTGTAGAAAGATTTTTAGCGGTTAGATTATGTATTAGAATACGAAGTCTAATTTAACGCTTTATTATGTATTATTAATTAAGGAGTCATGAGGTTGACTGAGAACATTTCAACTCAATTTAACGAGACCCGCTTGTCTATAGTTGGGCCCCAGTTTTTTTCTTACCTTGAAGCAATTGTTGGTGAAGTTGAATCACTGGGGATATGTGCGCAAAGTATAGATGAGCGTGGGACGCAATCTTTTTACATGAAGGCTATATTCCGCTCTTCGTTACTACGGAAGTTAATGGGCTTTGTTGTTCGGAATAGGCACGCTATTATTAGGCAAGAAGTGGCAAATTTTAGAAGTACGCACGTAATATTTATATCACCGGAATCGATAAATGTTAAATTAATTGAGTCTCTAAAGGACACTGGAATCAAGGTTATCTTGTACATGTGGGATAGTTTCGATAACAAGCCTGCAGCAAAAAGTTGCCTTAACTCATTTGATAGATCGGCGACTTTCGACCCTGTCGACGCAGAAAATTACAAACTCGAAATTATTAATTTATTTGCAGAAAAAGAATTTTTTTATAGCAACAGTAGGTCATTAAAAAAACAAATAGCTTTATCTTTTGTTGGGACCGCACATTCTTCTAGACCCAGGATGCTTAAAAGTTTTTTAACCAACCCAGCATTTTTTAGTTTAAGTAAAAAAATACACCTCTATCGTGGTAACGCATATTATCATTTGAGGGCATTAATAGTGACCTTATTCTCTCGACATTTACCTATATCTAAAAACAGCTTATCCAAACAGGCAGTGGCTGAAATTTTCATTAATTCGAAATATGTACTAGATATTACTCATGACAATCAAAGAGGTTTAACCTCTCGATCATTTGAAGCTCTTGCTGCGGGTGGTATATTAGTCACCAACAATAAATGGGCTCAAATTTTATTACCCGAATTCCGGAAAAGGATAGTGCTTTTTGAGGATATTGGTTCGTTGAGTTTGAGCAGTAGCTTTACAGGCGAAACGTTGAATATCGATACGGACTATTTGACAATTAATCGTTTTTGTCGAGAAATGCTTCAGCTGGCTGAGTCATAGGTAAGTAGCTTATCCCCCCCCGTAATTGTTCGCTTTTATGGTCTTTAATAGGTCACGATTTTTGTGATTCAATTAATTAAGCGATAAGTTTTTAAATCCGGGCCCAACCGTATTCATCTACGAATTAACTTATGGGGGTTGTTTTAATTTGGGGTGTCACTTCTGTAACACGAATAAATCGCATTGATTAGGAGCTGAGATCAGCGTGGTTAATTTTTTAACATACTCAATTAAATGGTGATCTTATGATCAATATATTTCAACCAGCAGTCACAAAAGAATCGCTCGACACGTTAAGGTCGGTGTTTGAGTCAAACTGGCTCGGCAGGGGCAAAGTTGTTGCAGACTTTGAGAGTCGGCTTTCATTCTTTTTGGGAGTCAGTTGCAATGAGCTTGCTACCATGAGTTGTTGTTCTGATGCGATATTCGGAATTTTACCAGTAATAAAACGTCGGTCGACGCGAAAAAAAGTGTTGGTGCCGTCAATATCTTTTCCTGCAATAGGCTCATCTGTTGTCGAGGCTGGGCTGGAGTTGGTTATAATTGATGTTGAAAGTGGTACTGGAAACGTGTGTCTAAATGCTGTTCGAGAGCATTTAGACAATGATGTACTAGCGGTTTTCATAACTCATTATGGTGGTAATCCCGTTGATGTATCGGCGTTACGAGAAATTGTGGGCCCTGATGTGTTTATTTTGGAAGATAGCGCTTGTGCCTTTGGTTCGGTTTTGGATGGGGGAGAGTCTGTTGGACTGCATGGCGATTTTTCATGTTGGTCGTTTGATGCAATGAAACTGCTAGTTGCTGGTGAAGGAGGAGGTGCTTGGATTCCTAACCAGGATATAAGGGCTGAATTCAAAGAGTCTCTTTATCTAGGGCTTCCTGTAAGTGAAAAAAGTGGCTTAGATAAAGCTGGAGAATCGAACGAATGGTGGTCTTATGATTTAAAATGCTTTGGGCGACGATCGGTATTCACGGATGTTAATGCTGCTATTGCTATCCCTCAGTTTGAATTCTTAGGTGATAAATTATTAAGGCGGCAGTGGGTAAGAGAGCAATATATTACAAGCCTGCAATCTAATGTTAATATCGATTTTTCTAGTCAGTCTGGATGTTCCACGTATTCTAACTATTTCTTCACTCTTTTATGCGACTCTCGTAACGATTTGGCATTTTATTTAAAATCTAAAGGGGTTTATTCGACATTTAGATATTATCCTTTACATAAAATTGATTTATTCGCCAAAAATTCGCTCATTGGGAATATGCAGGGTAGTAACTCTTTCGCAGAGAGGGCCTTGAATATTCCTATTCATGACCAACTTAGCGATGCAGACGTAAGTTATATCTGCCAGTTGCTAGGCGCTTTCGATCCATTTCTTTAAATAAAATTTGGTTGGATTCTTTTCAATCTATAAGGCGGTTCAGTTGAGAATATTTTGGGTGTTGAGATACATGATCTACTCAGTATGGCTAAATGCTAGGTTTGGTATGGGTTATATTGGCCCACCCTTGTTTATAAAGGGGTATCGCAAAATATGTATTGGTCAGGACTTCAGACTTTTCCCTGGAGCTAGGCTTGAAGTTCTTGGAGATGGGCAGCTGATTGTTGGGGATTTCTTCAGAGGCGGACATAATTTTTTTGCTACATGCTCGGATGAAAATATATCAATCGGAGATTATTGCATTGTTTCTGCGAATGTCTTCGTGGGTACTCAAAAGAATGATTTCTCAAAGAGCGTCAATGATAAAATGTGGTTTAAAGATAATGTGTCAGAGCACTCTGTTTTTATTGGTGATCGTTGCTTTCTAGGGTATGGTGCTGTGATTCTACCTGGAACAGTGTTGGGTGATGGATGTGTTGTTGGTGCTAATGCTGTGGTTTCTGGTGAGTACAAGGCGGGGTCTGTGATTGCAACGCCCAAGGCAACTGAGATCTCCGGTTAACTTCATGCATTACTTATTATGCTTGGATTTTGCATGAGTTATTTCGGAAAGGTGCGTTCAAATAACCGATTTATGGATTCCTAATCAGCAGGATGTCATTCTTAGGTCGAACTTGTGTTGCGCTTCTATATAGCTTATCCAGATAATAGCAGGCCTGTAATATAGGTTTTATTAAAGGCTGCGGCATTTTGAGATGTATAAATTATTGATAATGTAGCGAGATAAAATTGAAAATATTAGTTACAGGTGGCGCAGGTTTTATTGGAAGTGCTCTGGTAAGGTATATTCTTGACTTCACTGATTTTGAGGTTATTAATATTGATAAGCTAACTTATGCAGGAAATTTAAGTTCACTGTCATCCTACTCCAACAACAAGCGTTATATGCATTTCAAAGTTGATATACAGGACAGAACTTCTTTACAAAAGATCCTTTTTGAACATAGACCGAGATTTGTCATGCATTTAGCGGCTGAAAGTCATGTGGATAGATCGATTACTGGGCCTAAAGACTTTATAGATACAAATATAATGGGAACATTTACTATTCTTGAAACAGTGAGAGAGTTCTACTTCTCGTTATCTGATAGTGACAAGCAGCTTTTTCGCTTTCATCATATTTCTACTGATGAAGTATTTGGAGATCTTGGTCCTAATGATATGCCCTTTAATGAAGAACATCCGTATGCTCCATCATCCCCTTACTCGGCAAGTAAGGCTGCTTCAGATCACCTTGTGCGAGCTTGGGGCCGCACTTATAAACTTCCTTTTTTAATTTCAAATTGTTCAAATAATTACGGATCGTTTCATTTTCCAGAAAAGTTTGTTCCACATATGATATTGAATGCGCTGCAAGGCTTGTCCCTTCCCATATATGGAGACGGTCTACAAATTCGCGATTGGCTATATGTTGACGATCACGTTCGGGCTTTGATGACGGTTGTAACTAAGGGACGTGTCGGGGAAACCTACAATATAGGCGGGAATAATGAGGTTCAGAATATACAGGTTGTCGAGTTAATATGCTCACTGTTGGAGGAGCTGGTCCCAATAAAACCGGCAGGTTCAGTCCAATATAAAGACCTTATTAAGTTTGTAAATGATCGACCTGGTCATGATGTGCGATACGCTATTGACGCAAGTAAAATTAAAGCGGACTTAGGTTGGGAGCCTCAGGAATCGTTCGAATCTGGATTGAGAAAGACAGTTAAGTGGTACTTAGATAACAGACTTTGGTGGGAAAATGTGCTTTCCGGAGATTATAGATTAGATAGGTTGGGAGGTGTTAAATGAGTACTGTATACAAAGGAATTGTTCTAGCCGGCGGCTCAGGGACACGGTTGCACCCTATAACAAAGGGAGTATCGAAGCAGTTATTGCCGATTTACGATAAACCTATGATTTATTATCCGATTTCAGTTTTGATGTTAGCGGGTATTCAAGAGATTTTGGTTATTTCAACGCCTTATGATATTGAAGGCTATAAACGTTTGCTAGGTGATGGTTCTGAATTTGGAATCAATATTCAGTACGCAATTCAGCAAAAACCGGACGGTCTTGCTCAAGCTTTTATCATAGGAGAGGAATTTATTGGAAATGACAACGTCGCCTTAGTACTTGGCGATAATATATTTTATGGTGAGAGTTTTTCCGATAAACTCGAGGTAGCTGTTGGTAATAGGAGCGGGGCAACCATCTTCGGCTATCGCGTTAATGATCCAGCGGGGTTTGGTGTTGTTGAGTTTGACACTGAGGGTAATGTGTTGTCGATAGAAGAGAAGCCTTCTGTGCCAAAATCAAATTTTGCCGTTACGGGCCTTTATTTTTATGACAATGATGTTGTTGAAATCGCGAAGTCTTGTAAACCATCGGCGCGCGGTGAACTAGAAATTACTGACGTAAATAATGTTTACCACGAAAGAGGGGACCTAAAGGTTGAATTGCTTGGCCGTGGCTTTGCCTGGTTAGATACCGGCACTCATGACTCGCTTCTTGAAGCCGGTCAGTTTGTGCACACTTTAGAACGGCGGCAGGGATTAAAAGTCGCTTGCTTAGAAGAAATTGCTTTTCATCAAGGGTGGATATCTAAAGAGCTTTTGTTACGACAGGCCAATACCTTAAAGAAAACTAGTTATGGCTTATATTTAAGCAAGGTTGCCGGTGGATACAAATGAATGTCATTGAGACTGGCCTACAAGATTGTGTAATTATCGAGCCCAAAATATTTGGTGACGAGCGCGGCTTTTTCCTAGAGACATTTCAATCAGTGAGATACGAAGAGCTGGTGGGCACTCCTTTGCTCTTTGTGCAAGACAACCATTCTCGATCCTCGATGAGTGTCTTACGTGGTCTTCATTTCCAGAAAAAAAACCCGCAAGGTAAACTTGTTCGAGTAGTTCGAGGAGAAGTTTTTGATGTGGCTGTGGATATACGTCAAAATTCCATTACCTTCGGTCATTGGGAGGGAGTGATACTGTCTGAATATAATAAAAAGCAACTCTGGGTGCCACCAGGATTTGCACATGGTTTTTTAGTGCTTTCTGACATTGCTGATTTCGAATATAAGTGCACTGACTATTATGATCCTTCAGATGAGGGTTGCATTCTGTGGAATGATCCCGATCTAAATATAGACTGGCCTTTAGATAACCCTATTCTATCTCAGAAAGATTCCAGCGCTCAATTGTTAAGAGAAGTGAGCATACAGTTACTCACGTCTGAATTTATTTAATTTACTCATTGGACTTATATGGATTACTTATCTTTAATTGGTCGTGACTCGGAACTGTTTGGAAGCGATATAGAGGCGCATGATTCAGTTCTAAAGGATACTGTCGCTGCTTCACGATTTCTTGTTATTGGAGGTGCTGGCTCGATCGGTCAGGCTGTAACGCGGGAAATTTTCAAGCGAAACCCGAAAATTTTGCATGTTGTCGATGTTTCTGAAAACAATATGGTTGAATTAGTAAGGGACATACGCAGTACCGAGGGCTATGGTACTGGCGATTTTCAGACCTTTGCAATTGACTGTGGAAGTATAGAATTTGAAGCTTTGATTAAAAATCAGGGACCTTATGATTATATTTTTAATCTGTCGGCGCTGAAACATGTTCGAAGTGAAAAAGATCCGTTTACACTAATGCGGATGATTATGGTCAATGTTTTTAATACAATTAAGACCATACGCTTAGCTAAAAAAATGGGAGCACATAAATATTTTTGTGTATCGACTGATAAAGCGGCAAATCCAGTCAATATGATGGGTGCAAGTAAGCGTATTATGGAAATGTTTTTAATGCGCGAAAGTATCAGCCAAAATATTTCAATGGCACGGTTTGCCAATGTAGCATTTTCTGACGGCTCTCTACTTCATGGCTTTAATCAGCGCTTTGCCAAGCGCCAGCCTTTCTCTGCTCCAAATGATGTTCGGCGTTATTTCGTAACGCCTCAAGAATCTGGTGAGCTGTGCCTGTTATCTGGCCTGTTAGGTGAGAATAGAGATATTTTTTTCCCGAAATTGAGTGAAAAACTTCATCTTATTACTTTCTCCGAGATTGCTATTCGTTTTTTGAGAGAACGTGGATATGAGCCATATGAGTGTCAGTCTGAGAACGAAGCCCGTAATAGAGCTGAAGAGCTTATCGCAAAAAAACAATGGCCCTGTTATTTCTTTAAGAGTGACACTACTGGTGAAAAAGACTTTGAAGAGTTTTTTACTGACAATGAAGATTTAGATATGGGACGGTTAAATTCGGTTGGAGTTATTCGAAATCAACCTGATTTTGATGAGAGCAAATTGGATGAATTTATGCATGGTATAGAAGCACTAAGATCAAAGGCAACTTGGTCAAAAGATGATATTGTTAAGTTGTATTTTGGCTTGTTGCCAGAATTTGCTCACAAGGAAACTGGTAAATATTTAGATCAGAGGATGTAAGCATGGAACGTTTTTTCGATATCTTATTTTCTGGTCTTGCACTACTTGCACTTTCTCCTCTTCTAGTGCCGATCGTTATAATTTTAAAATGTAGTGGAGAAGGAGAGGTGTTCTTTTTACAAGAACGGATCGGCAAAGAGGGTAAGTTATTTATGCTATTTAAGTTTGCCACTATGCTAAAAGACAGTCCTAACCTCGGTACGGGCACAGTCACTATGAGAGGCGACCCAAGAGTGTTGCCCGTTGGCCAGTTTTTACGAAAGACTAAGATTAATGAATTGCCTCAGCTACTTAACATATTCTTTGGTGATATGAGTGTCATTGGGCCGAGACCTCTTACAGCGCAAACATTTGACGCGTACTCGGATATCACTCAGGCCATTATAAAACATGTAAAGCCTGGGCTGTCAGGAGTGGGGTCGATTATATTTCGCGGGGAAGAAGATATAATGCATGGGGCTAACGCGTCGGTTGATTTCTACGACAATGTTATCGCGCCATATAAAGGGGCTCTTGAAGAGTGGTTTGTTTCACACAAAAGTCTTTACATCTACTTTATGGCGATTTTTACAACTGTTTGGGCTGTGTTGTTTCCAAAGACAAAGATAGCTTGGACTGTGTTCAAAGGACTTCCGGAACCTCCCGTAGAAATAAGCGAAGCACTGAATTATCGCAAGCAGAACCGATAATGAATCATTTTCGTTAAGCTAAAATAATAAGCTCACTTAAGTTCCAAAATATACCACCTTAAAATGCTGATTTAGACTTTGCATACTTTCTCCAAGGTAATTTTGATCCCTCTCTCATAATAGAAATAATCCACACAGGATATATGATATGCATATTAATGGCTCTGAACTTTCTAATACCAGTCCATTTACACTTTTTGGTGGCTTAAATGTACTAGAAAATCTCGATCTAACTTTAAGTACAGCTGAGAAGTTCGTAGAAGTAACTAGGCAATTAGGGATTCCTTTTGTATTTAAAGCATCTTTTGATAAGGCCAACCGATCATCCATTAATTCATTTAGAGGTGTCGGTCTGGATGCGGGAATGGAGATTTTTCTTGCCGTTAAAAAAGAATTTGGTGTGCCGATCATAACTGATATTCATGAACTTAATCAGGTTGCAGCTGTTTCAGAAATAGCAGATGTTTTGCAAATACCTGCTTTTTTGGCGAGACAAACTGATTTGGTAGTAAAAGTTGCTCAGGCGGGGAAACCCATTAATATCAAAAAACCCCAATTTATGAGCCCTAGTCAAATTAAAAACATAGTCGACAAGTGCAATGAAGCGGGAAACTCTCAGATAATACTTTGTGAACGAGGCAGTAATTTCGGATATGATAATTTGGTAGTTGATATGCTTGGATTTCAGGTAATGAAAGACAGTACCAACAATGCTCCTATTATTTTTGATGTTACGCATAGCTTACAATGCCGGGACCCTTTAAGTTCTGCTTCTGGCGGCAGAAGAGGACAACTTGTTGAATTGGCGCGCGCTGGAATGGCAACTGGCTTAGCTGGTTTATTTTTAGAAGCCCACCCAGACCCCGATAATGCGCGATGTGACGGCCCTAGTGCGTTGCCACTGCATCTTTTGAAGCCATTTCTTGAGCATGTAAAGGCAGTCGATGACACTGTCAAATCTCTCCCTGAATTGTTGATTTATTAACAATGGATACGAAAGCTATAAGGTTAGTGCTATTTGATGTTGACGGAGTCCTTACTGATGGAACCCTCTATATTGGGGCCGAAGGTGAGGTGTTTAAAGCATTTAATGCCAGAGATGGAGTCGCTATATCATTACTAAAAAAATATGGAATTCAAGTTGGTATTATCTCGGGTAAAGCAAGCAAAGCGTTGGATTTTAGGATTAACCAATTAGGAGTTGAGTTCGCTATTACCGGCTGTAACGACAAGGTGGCTGCTCTTAAAGAATTAATGCATATTGCTAAAGTCGAATTAAAGCAAATAGCTTTTGTGGGTGACGACATTATTGATATCGGAGTTATGAAAAAAGTTGCTTTAAGTATTGCTCCTAGCGATGCTCATCAACTAGTCATTGATATGGCTCACTATATTACTTCGGCTAAAGGAGGACAGGGTGTGGCTAGAGAAAGTGCCGAATATATTTTGGAAAATTCCGGTTTAACGGTGAAAGATATGTATTCCGACATGGTGGGCGATTTTCAAATTGATCAATAAGAATATTAAAGTGGTCATTCCAGCACATTATAACTCTAGTCGATTGCCGGGAAAGCCTTTGATCGATCTCGGTGGCGAGCCAATGATTATTAATGTTGTCAGTCGTGTTGCTAAAGCGCTACCTACTGCAGATCTCTGGGTTGCTACGGATGACCTACGAATTAAAGATGTTGTCTTAGCTTATGGTTATCAGGTAATGATCACTAGTACCTCCCATGAAAGTGGTACAGACAGAATTGCAGAAGTATCTGAAAATTTAGGTTGGGCAGACGATGAGATCATTATTAATATTCAAGGAGATGAACCTTTAATTGATATCGATTTACTTCAAAAATTCTCTGGATTTTGTTTAATCCATATCGGGCTAGATATGGCTAGCGTGATGGCTCCAATTACTTCTTTGTATGATATCGACGATATTAATGTAGTCAAAGTGACTGTTAATAAAAACGGTCAAGCTACTATGTTCTCTCGATCACCACTGCCATATTGTCGTGATATACCCTTAAAGCAATGGCCCGTGGAATACTTTAACCGTCATGTGGGAATTTATGCTTATAAAGCGAGCGTTCTGAGAGAATTATCGAATACCCCACCCTGCCAATCAGAAAAATTAGAGAAGCTCGAGCAGCTTCGTGCCTTATGGCTCGGTTACCATATCGAAATGTTGCAATGGAAGCAGCCATTGCATGCTGGGGTGGATACTTTCGACGATGTACTACGTGTTAGAAAAATTTTAAATAAAAAAGTTGATGAGTGAATTATATGTCTTATATTGATTTTGCAAAAGAAGTGTTTGATATTGAATCAAAGGCTATCATGGGCTTATCTGCGCTGTTAGATGAGAACTTTACACGGTCTATTGAGGCAATTTTGGAGTCCCAAGGTCGTGTAATAATATGCGGTATGGGTAAGTCAGGAATTATTGGCAAGAAGATTACTGCCACTCTAGCTAGTACAGGAACACCATGTTTTTTCATGCATCCTGGTGAGGCATATCATGGCGATCTTGGCATGGTCACTCCAGCAGACTTGTTTCTAGCGTTGTCCAATTCTGGTGAAACAGACGAAGTTGTTAAGCTTATTCCTTTTTTGAAAGATAATAAAAATGTTTTGATCTCGATGACGGGTAGTCCAAATTCTACATTAGCAAGGGCTTCAGATTTCCATCTAAATGTTAAAGTTGATCAAGAGGCATGCCCACTTTCATTGGCGCCAACATCGTCAACGACTGCAGCCTTGGCTATGGGTGACGCCATAGCCGTTACGCTAATGAAGGTGAGAAATTTTCAACCAGAAAATTTCGCAAGATTTCACCCAGGAGGCTCACTCGGGCGCAGATTGCTGCAACGAGTTGAGAATGAAATGGTGAGTGATAACTTACCCTTTGTTGAAAGTGGTGCGGGCGTTCTGGAACTAATTAGATCAATAACTACTGGTGGATTAGGTCTGTGTATTATTGATTCAGTGGGAAGGGGTGTTATTACAGACGGTGATATTAGAAGAGCCATTGAAACTTATGGTGATTCACTATTCACTGTGAAGGCAGAAAATATAATGTGTAATGAGCCTGCTTCAGTGGAAGTTGGTACTAGAATGGAGGATGCTTTATCTTTGATGGAAGCTCGCAAAATTACGTCATTACTAGTAAAAGACGGAGGTCGAATCGTTGGTGTGGTAAAAAAATGATACGTTTGGTCAAAAATTACAGTTTCGTAAGTATTTCATGGCAGTCGCATCCGTCTTCCATCCCCCTCTAAGCATTATCCTCTCTATAGGTTCTCCTTGCTCTAATAAATCAAGTGCTGCGCCCACTCTAAACGAATGACCGCTAAACGAATGACCGCTAAGCGATGGTTGCGTAGAGGCTGTATTAAGTTTGTTTTGCAGTCCCTTCAATATGGTACTGACACTCG
>MDTF01006019.1_pt1 | contig 12456 bp, 13 predicted proteins | sample 811191 | NCBI WGS metagenome assembly MDTF01 (sample SAMN05326649, study PRJNA326480) | marine metagenome | isolation source: seawater | place: Southern Ocean | collected 2011
AACATGATCCCAGCGTCTATCTGGATATGCCCGCGGACACTCTAAAAGTTGAAATGGCTAAAAATCCTAAATTTTTAAGAACAGTTAGGCACAATAAGCATCCAGTTATTATGAATCCCTCATACGGAAATGATTTTGATGAATATAAGATGATAGGAGTAGAAAAATTAACAGCTAGAGCTAAACTTATAAGAGATCATAAACAATTTGCAGAAAAGATAAGTCTAATTTTACAAGATGAAGCTGAAGAAAAAGAACAAACCAGATCACAAGAAGACATATATGAAGAAGAGAGTATTTATACTAAGTTCACTAGTGCAGAGGATAATAGAGTTATGCCAGAATTTCACAAAGCAGAATGGGGAGAAAAACTTTCAGTTCTAGATAAGCTAAAAGACGAAAGACTACACTATTTTGGTAAACGTTTAATTTATGAAGAAAAACCTGAGATACTCCCTAAGGATGAATACAATCAAATTCACAGAACGATAGCTAAAAGACTCCTAAGTACCAGTACTGAAAAATGGAATACCATTCCAAGAACATACTCCGAGATAGATACTTTAAGAGAAAAGTTTGAACGTGAGGGACAGCCAGAAAAGTTGATTATCCTAGATGATATTAACGCATATGTTGAAGAAATGGAAAAATTTTATAACGCTGTTTAGTTGACTTTAATAAAAAAATACTTATTTATAAATCATCAATGTCTACAAAAAAAATTACAGACGAAAGTTTTGAAAATGATGTTGTTAACTCATCTATACCAACAGTAGTTGACTTTTGGGCTGAGTGGTGTGGTCCCTGCAAACAAATAGGTCCAGTGCTTGAAGAAATTTCAGATGAGATGAAAGATCAAGTTGTCATAGGTAAACACAATATCGACGAAGAACCTAATGCCCCTACAAAATACGGTGTGCGAGGAATTCCTACCATGTTACTATTTAAAGATGGACAGCTAAAAGCAACCAAAGTTGGCGCTACAACAAAATCAAATATCGTTTCTTGGATTAAAGAAAATATTTAATTTTTACTTAAAATATCTCCCACTAAATATAAGCTGCCAAAAATTACGATAGTTTTTTTTTCTTTAGATGATATTTTTTTCAATGCCACTTTAATACTAGAAGCTGTGCATGATGGAATATATTTTTGTGCAATAAACTTTAGTTCTTCTGCTTCTATAGCGTTAGATTCACCAGGGATAGTCACTGTAAAAACTTTCTTAAACACTCTTTTAAATGATTTAATAAAGAGCTCTGGTAATTTATTCTTTTGCATACCCCAAACACCATAAATAGGTCCTTTTAAATTTTTAATATAGCCATATAAATTCTTAGCACTTGCTACCGAATGACAACCATCAATTAACAAATTCTCATTTGGTTTGAGAATCTTTTTCAATTTTCCTTTATTGAGATATTGAACTCTACCTTCGAATTGAATTTTAGGAATGGTCTTAATAATAGTTTTTTTTGGTACTCCAAAATCTAAAGCTATTTTAATGGACAAAGCTAGATTATTGATCAACCCCTCAGAGTGAATAGTTTTAGTCCATATAGGAATTTTATATTTTTTATCTTTGTAGAGGTAGTAATTTTTAAATTTTTTAACAGTAAATTGAGAGGCATAAACTTTCTTGCTTTTATTCTTGTTTAAAATATTTTTAATTATTTTAAGTGTTTTAGGGTTTTGTTTGGCTACATAAATTGTAGTGTTTTGTGAGAGTGAATCTAGTTTTTGTCTACAAATTTCAGCTAAAGTTTGAGGTTTAACCCAGTCTTGATGTTGAAAATTAATATGCGTTACAATCTGAGCTTTGGGTTCAGGCCATAAATTAGTACTATCTTTTTTAAATAATAATCCTGCCTCGATTAAATGATAGTGAATATTTTTTTCAACTTTGGCGGCTAAAATATAAATACAAGTTAATAACTCAAATAAAGTTAACTTTAATTTTGTAGACTCTATCATTTGTATATATTTTTTTATTTCTCGAAGTGTAATGTATCTATTTTTTAACCAGAACCTGTGCCGAACATCATAAAGATGCGGACTAGTAAAAGTAGTTATATTTTTTTTATGAGCCTGTAAAAAAAATTGAAGTGAAGTTAAAGTGCTCATTTTTCCATCACTACCTATAAAATTAATTGGCTGTTCTAACTCTAAGTGAGGAAAATTAAGTACTGTTAAAACTTTCTGAATACGTCCGAGATCAAGATTAATTCTACGACTATAACGCTTTTGAAGATTTTTGTAGAGGTCCATCGAGTGTAACAACATTTGAAGCACCAGTATTAGACTGTGTTTCTGCTTTTTTCAATAAAACAGTTAACAATGTGCCAATCGTTGATCTTAAATATTGTCTCTCAACCACGAGATCAATACCACCATGTTCCTTAACATATTCTGCCGTTTGAAATTCTTCAGGCAATGTTTCTCTGACTGTGTCTTGTATAACTCTTCTTCCAGCAAAACCAATTGTTGCTTTAGGTTCGGCAATTAAAATATCTCCTAACATAGCCCATGAAGCGGTAACACCACCTGTTGTTGGGTTTGTCAAAACAACAATGAAAGGAATATTATTTTTTTTCAATTCATTTACAGCAAGAACTGTCCTACTCATTTGCATTAGGGCTATTGAGCTCTCCATCATACGCTGTCCACCTGAACAAGAAAAAAAAATGAAAGGAGTTTTATTATCGATTGCGTGTTGGGCACCATGAATAAACGCTTCTCCACTTGCTGCTCCGAAAGAACCACCTATAAATCTAAAATCTTGTGCGCCAACAGTGACTTGAACATTTTCAACTTTACCCGTTGCTATTGCAACAGCATCACTTTGCTTAGTAATTTTTCTGGCAGTCTTAAGTCGATCAGTGTATTTTTTATTATCTACAAAATTTATAGGATCATCTTTAGGCAAGGGGGTTTCAATAACTCGATATTCTCTATCGTCAAAGAAAATTTGAAATCGTTCTATACAACTTAATTTATGATGGGATCCACATTTGGGACAGCAATTAAAATTTTTTTGTAAATCCTCCTTATAAATAAGGTTTTTACATTGGCATGTCGTCCATAAAACTTGATCAGACTCTGCGGATCTTTTTTTAAATAAGGATGCAATTTTAGGTTTTAAAAATTTTGTAATCCAGTTCAGACGATTCTCCTTTTTAAGTTAAATACCATTCTACTTAAATTTGTGACAGGATTTTGGCGAACTTGCAATGATCTTGTAATTTCTTTGCACAATTGACTACCAACAACTAAGCCATCTGCTCTTTTCAAAGAAGCAATAGTCTTAGTCGTGATACCAAAGCCTATAACTAAGTTTTTTGTAGGGCTGATCTTTTTAATTAAGTTATAATTAGCTAGTATCTTCTTCGGTGCTATTTTAAGCTTACCCCCAGTCGTTGACAGCATAGAAATATAATAAATCATATCGTGAGAATCTTTGATAATCTTTTTCATTCTTTCTTTGGATGTTGTTGGAGAAAGAAGTTGAACAAAATTAATCCCATTTCTCTTGCATTGGGTAGCAAAAGATTTATTTTCTGGATAAGGTAAATCCACAACAATCAAGCCATCAACGCCAGTATTTCTACATTTTTTTATAAAAGCTAAAGTTCCGTATTGTAAAATTAAATTAAAGTAACCCATCAAAATTAAAGGTTTAGCGTGCTTACTTTTCTTAAAGTCTCTAACGATATTAAAAACATCAGGTAATTTAATGCCATTTTTTAAAGAGCGGTGCGAGCTTTCTTGGATCTGCCCACCATCTGCAATAGGTGTGTTATGCGGAAATCCTAATTCAATAATATCAGCGTGTTCGGCAATAGATTTAATAATAGCTAATGACTGTTTTTTAGTATTGTCTCCGGCTACTGTGTAAGTCAGCAATACTGGTCTTTTTTCTTTTTGACACTTGAGGAATATTTCTAGAATTTTAGAACTCATCGAATGTAACTACCTAATTTTTTTTTGATAATAAATTTATCTTTAAGGCTATCTCCACAACTATTCACTACAATAATTATTTTTGAACTTAATCGAGGAGCAATCTTAATCGCTTCTGCAAAAGCATGAGATGGTTCTAGCGAAGGTGAAATATCTTCTAGTTTAGTAACTAATTGATAAGCACCTAAAGCCTCTTCATCGGTTGCCGAAGTATATCTTGCTCGTTTAGCATCTTTTAAAAAACAATGAAGAGGGGAAATACCAGGATAATCCAGGCCAGCAGAAATAGAACTAGTTTCACTAATCTGACCTTCCTCATCTTGCATGACATATTGTTTAGCTCCGTGTAAAATTCCAACTCTAGCATTACTAGTTAGCGGAGCAGCATGAAGCCTGCTATTTTTAGGCCCGCCTGCCTCAACACCAATAAATTCAATTTGTTTTGGATTGTAGTCCATAAACTCATTCCAAAAACCCATTGCTGAGCTTCCACCGCCAACACAATTAATGAGTTTCACTTTTTGTGGAATTTTACCAAATACATTGGTTATTTGAACTTTAAGTTCTTTGGAAATTTGAGCTGTACTCCATGCACAAATTTTAACAAAAATATTAGGCCCAACAGTTGAACCAACGCACATATGAGTAGTATCACAGTTTGATACCCAGTAACGCATACATTCACTCACCGCTTCAACTAATGTTTGATTGCCAGAATAAACTGGAACTATTTCAGCGCCATTTTTTCTCATAGCATCTACATTTGGTTTTTGTCTTTTTATATCCTTTGCACCCATGAAGATTTTACATTTAAGGCCAAATTTTTTAGCTGCCATAGAAAGCATTTTTCCTGCATAGCCAGCACCGGTGTCACCAACAATATATTTTTTGCCTGCTTTTTTTGCGATTAAGCAGTGGACAGTAGCATTATAAATTTTATGGGCTCCACCATTTGCCTCTGAAACAACTTTAGCCCAAATCTCTGCACCATTTAAATGTCTAGTGAGATTCTGTAGTTTAATAAAAGGTGTAGGAGCTCCTACATAATTATCAAAATAGTAATCTCTTTGTTTTAAAAATTGTTTGTCAAATCTTAACTTTTGAAATAGTTGAGTGAGATCTTCGATAGGTTTTTTAAGGGTTTCAGGAATAAAATTACCACCAAACTTACCGGCGTACATATAATTTATATCGTGCTGATCGATTAAAGGAATTCCTTTTTTTATTTTAATCATTAATTTGTTTTATTTTTTCTAAAAAATTTTTGATTTTAGACATGTCTTTTACTTTATCCGTCTCTAAAGCTCCAGAGACATCCACAATATCAGTTATTTCTTTTAAGTTTTCAAGCATGCCTACATCGATATTACCTGCAAGCATCTTAGTAATAGAAGATGGCACTGCTTTAATCCAATTATAATTCCAACTTAAAGACCGATGCAAACCCGAGCTATCAAAAAGAATAATATCAGCTATATTTTCATAAACTTTATATTTTAAAATATCTTGCTCCTCTTTTATTTGTAAAGATATGATAATTTTTTTTTTATACTTTAATTTAATTGAAGTAATTTGTTCTAAAGTTAAATTTCCATAGATTTGAAAATAATCTAAATTAAGTTTTGAAAATGTTTCTATTTCATTCACATTTGGATTTACTAGTACGCCTACATAGGCAGTATTTCTTTTATTAATTTTTGTAAGTTGTGCCGCTGTTTGATAATCAATAAAGCGGTGGCTTTTTTTGTAATTTAAAATAAATCCACAAAAATCTGCTCCATATTCAATGCAACCTTTAACCTGTTCAGCTGTTTTTAGACCGCACACCTTAACCTGCATTAGTTTGCCGAGTTAATAATATTTTTGATATTTTCTAAAGCATTACCCTCATAAATAGGTCTGCCGATGACGGCAAAACACTTATCATCTGCGATAGCATTAAACTCTTTATAACTTAAGATTCTTTTTTGATCTTGTGTGTTTTGATTGCCTCTAATCCCAGGGCAGAAGATTTTAATTTCTTTTGATATTTGGCGAGCGAGACCTATATCTTGTGCAGAGGCAACAATTCCAGATAGCTTAGCTTGGCAAGCAAGTTTAATTAATAATTTAACCTGATCTTTAACATCACTAATTATACCAATATGCTCTAAATCTTTCTTGTCCCATGTAGTTAAAATACTTACTGCTAAAAATTCTAGATTAGAACCACTAGCTGCCTTTTGTGCAGCTTGTAACATTTCTAAAGATCCTAAAGCATGGATAGTAAAATATTTTATATATTTATGTTCTGAAATTACTCTAATAGTTTTAGTTACTTGGTTAGGAATATCAAAAATTTTAGTATCTAAAAAAATAGGTAATTTAAATTTTTCAAATTCTTTAACTCCTTTTAAGCCTATCAAGCTGTAGAGTTCTAAGCCAATTTTAATACCAGCTAAATATTCTTTTGTTTGATGTGTTATTTCTAAAGCTTTATCGAGAGAGTTAAAATCTAAAGCTAAAAATATATTTTTTTTCATTCTTCTATTTATTTATCTCTTCTTTTAAATGTTTTGACATTTTAAAGGAAATTTTCTTCTTCTCTGGTACGTAAATAATTTCACCTGTTTTAGGGTTTCTAGCATTATATTTAGCTTTAATAGTTTTAATCGAAAATCTCCCAAAATCTCTGAGCTCAACAGGATTATGTCTAATAAGACTTTCCGCAATCGTATCAAAGATAATATCAACGACAGCTTGGGTTTGGGAACGGTTTAAGGCGGGGTGTTTTTTATGGAGTTGTTTAATGACTTCTGACTTAACCAATTAATCTTCTTCTTTTATTTTTTTTTTAGGCGTTTTACCTAAAGCTTTTTGAAAGATACCTGCAAGTGTAGCGCCTGATTTTGCAGCATTTACTCCAAATTTAGCTACCAAACCTTTTTCTTCATAAACTTGTGCAGCTTTAACACTTAAAAAAACCTCTCTTTTTTCTAAGTCTAATTCTGTAATCATGGCATCCAAAGCATTACCAGGAACAAAAATCTCCGGTCTCGCATCGGCAGATTCTTTAGCTAATTGATTTTTTTTAATCATAACAATAATATGCTTATCAGGATCCACAGATACTTTTACTCCTGTTTTTAAAACCTCATGTACTCGAGTTGTAATGATAGATCTTTCTTTTTTCTTATTTTCTTTAAACCAATCAAATGGGTCTTTTTCTAGCGCTTTAACCGAGAATCTAAGTTTATCATCTTTTAATTCTATGATTTTAACTTTTATTTTTTGTCCCTTTTTAAATTTTTGCAAATCCTGGTTTTCTTCTTGATAAGATAGTTCTCTGTAATGCAACATACCTGTTAAGCCATTGTCTAAATCAGCAAAGATAGCTTTATCTGTAATATTATTTATAGTTACCTCTACAGCTGATCCCACTTTGTCTTTTATTTCTTTCCATGGGTTTTCTGAGTTAGCTTCTCTGTAAGATAAGGAAATTCTTTTTGCCGCACTATCAATAGAGACAATTTTTATCTTAACATCTTGAGAGACAGATAAAATTTTAGCAGGCTGAACATTTTTATTAGTCCACGACAATCCTGAACTATGAATTAATCCTTCAATACCATCTTCTAATCTTACAAAAGCTCCATAATCCATTAATTTTGTAACTGTACCTGTATAAATAGAACCAATTTTATATTTTTTTTCCAAGCTGTCATATGGGTCATCGGTTAAAGCTTTAACAGAGGCAGAAACACGATTAGTTTCTTTGTCAATTTTGGTAATTTTGACTTTCATCGTTTGACCAATGGTTACAAGATCTGAAGGTTTTTTTACTCTTCCGTGGCTCAAATCTGAAACATGTAACAAAGCATCTATACCTTTAATATCTAGAAAAATTCCCCAATCTGTAGTTGCTTTTACTTTTGCATCTTCAATGATGTCCCCTTCTTTTAAATTTTTTAATGCTTCTTTAGCATCTATGTCTTTGCTCTTTTCTAAAACTGCGCGTCTGCTTGTACAAACATTGCCTCTAACTTTATCAATACGTGTAGCAATCACTTTTAACGGAACATTCATTAAGTGATCAAATCTTTTAAGTGGTTTAACGTCAATTTGTGAAGCTGGCATAAAAGTTGGAAGTCCGTCGCAGGTTGCTATGAAACCACCTTTAACCCTGCCTGTTATATAAGCTGTAATTTCCTCACCAGTTTCAAAAACTTTTTCCATACGATTCCAAGCATTCATACGCCTTGCTTTTTCTCGTGAGATTACAATCTCTCCTTTAAAGCTCTCAATTCGCTCTAAAAAAACCTCAATTTTTGACCCAACCTCTAATTTTGATAATTCGTCATCATTTTTAAATTCTTCAATGGGTATCATGCCTTCCATTTTAGCTTTGCAATCAACAACGATAAAATTTTTAGTAATTTCTGTTACAGTTGCTTTGATAATTTCACCTTCTTTAAGTTTTCGATCCTTAAAGTCATCATTTAATAAGCTTTCAAATTCTTTTTGAGAACTAGATAGTTCCTGTTGAATGTTTTCAAGCGCCATATTTTCTTTTAATTCTTTCTTCGATTGTTTTGGACATTTTACTGACCATGCCTTCGATATTTTTTAACTTATCAGTTTGCACAATTACCGCATTTTCTGCCTGAATCAAAGGAGAATTTTTACGTTTTTTGTCTAAATTATTGCGAATACGCATAGCTTTTTTAACTTCAACAAAGGTTATACGTTTATTTGTTTTTTGAAGTTCTGTAAGTCTTCTTTTTGCAGCAATATTTAAATTACACTTAAAGAAAAATTTTATATCCGCTTTTGGCAAAATAACGGTACCTATATCTCTTCCCTCAATACAAACTTTATTAAATTTTTTAGCAAATTTTATTTGAAATGCTTTTAAAATATTTCTTATTTTTTGATTTTTTGCAATTATAGAAGTATGTGCAGAAATCTTAGGTGAGTGTAAGAATTTATTATTTAATTTTTTTAAACTTAAGGTATTGAATTTTTTTTTTAAAAAGGAAATATTATTTTTTGGCTTATATTTAAGTAGGTGATAGCTAGCGAAGCGATAAAGTAAGCCAGATGACAAAAATTGTAATCCATATTTTTTTGAAATGAGTTTAGCGCCCGTTGTTTTACCACTAGCAGCCCCACCATCTGCAGCTATAACTAACTTATGATGTTTTTTTAATTTCAAAACTTCCTCCGAGTAATTTAATTATCTGTAAAAAAGATGGCGATGATGTCCTTACGGTTTCAAAATTTTTTATTTCAGTTTTGATGCCTGTAGCCAAAGATAAAATAACAGCACTCATGCAGATACGATGATCACCAAGACCAGGTACTTTAATTGTAGTATTTTTTTTTTTTATTTCTCTTTGACCAAATATTTTCATTTCATATTTTGTTGATTTACACCTAACACCAACTTGATTTAATATTTTTTTCATTTCCTCAATTCGATTACTTTCTTTATTAGCCAAATCTTCAATGCCTTTAAAGATCGAGGTACCTTCTGTAAGAGCAGCTATAACGAAAAGAATAGGGTACTCATCTGTTGCTGAAACATAATAATTTGGACTAGCACTAATTGATCTTAATTTGCTATTTTCAACTTCAATATCCCCAACCTCTTCGTAATTAATTTTTTTAATATTTTTAAATTTTATTTTAGCTCCATGTTTTTTTAAAAGATTATAGAACCCAATACGTCTTGGATTTAAACCTACATGTTTAATTTTTAATTTAGCTTTAGGTGTGAGTAAGGTAAGAGCTGTAAAAAAAGCAGCTGAGCTCGGATCGCCTCCTACATTAATTTTTAAAGGATCAAGGTAATTTTTGCCAAAAATTTTAATATGGTTTTCTCCTTTATTATTTTTTTTAATTTTTAAAATACTTGAGCTTTGTAAAAGCATATTTTCAGTATGGTTTCTGCTTTCTTTTTCTTCAACTACGTTGGTCACGCCATTAGCATTAAGTCCAGCAAGTATAGCCGCGCTCTTCAGCTGCGCTGACACACCAGCTTTGTATTCTACGCTGATAGGAATTTCTGGAGAGATAAGCGTTAACGGGAAATTATTTTTATTTTGAGGTAAAAAAGTTGCTCCAAACGCATTCATCAGATCAACTAGTTTACGCATACTTCTTTTGTTTAAAGAATGATCCCCTTTGATTTTTACCTGAATATCCGGGTTAGTAGAGAGTAAACCCATAAGTAATCTTGCGGTAGTTCCAGAGTTACCACAATCTATAACTGTATTTTTTTTTGCATAAAGTGAGCCTAGACCTTTGCCATAGATTAGATAATGCTTAGCTTTTACTCTATCAATTTTAACACCTAGTTTTCTTAAACAATTAATACAGGAAAAAATATCATCAGATTCTAAAACATTTTTTACTTCCGAAACATTGTGGCTAACGGCCCCAATTAAAAAAGAACGTATAGAAATAGATTTATCAGAATCAACTTGAATAATTTTTTTGTAAGGCTTGATTAACTTAGAGACATAAAGCGAAAATGTTTTATTTAACATTATAATTAAGCTCTAAATGATGATCCAAAATAAAGCTCAATTGCTTTTGAAGATTTTAATATTTCAGATGGAGTGCCTTGAGCAATAATAGATTGCTCACCAAGGACATATGCCCTATCGACTATGTCAAATAGATTATTAACCTGGTGATCCGTCACTAAAATTGCACAACCAAAGTTTTGAAGTTTTAAAATATATTTTTGAATATCTTGAACGACAATCGGGTCTAGTGCTGCCATAGGCTCATCTAATAAAACTACACTTGGTTTGTTGATTAATAAACGCGCAAGCATTAACCTTCTTACTTCACCACCCGATAAATTTGCAGCCCCAATGTTTCGTAAGTGTTGAAGATTAAACTCATCAAGTAATCTTTCAGTTAATTTTCTTTGTTGTTCTTCACCTTTAATTACGATTTGACAAATTCCTAAAAGATTATCGTATACACTTAAATCAAAAACACTTCGTTGTTGACTTAAATAGCCAATACCACCTTTTGCTCTTAGATGAATAGGCTGGTCTTGAATTTCTTTACCGTTTAAAATTATTTTTCCTGCATCAGCATAGATCTCACCAATAATAGTGCTGTACAAAGTAGATTTTCCTGAACCGTTAGGACCTAATAAGCCAACACATTCCCCGGGATAAAGCTCCATACTAATTTTTTTTAAAATAGGTCTACCATCAAAAGATTTGCTAATATCCTTAATCTGAAAGACGGGCTTATCTTTTTTGAATTTTATTATTCTAAAACCTTTTTTCATTAATTTTTAAGTTTTACATTTACCTGTTTATTACCAAACATCGAGAAGTTTAAAGTTTTACTTGCTAAATCATATTCAGCGTTATCAGCGCTGAACTCTCCTTTGTCTATACTTTCCCCCCGCACATTACCAGTAGCAATTAGTTTAGCATTGGAATTTGAATAAGATAATAAATCAGAAAATAAACTATGTGTTAAATAATTAGTCTGAACATTATTTTCAAAGCTCATATCTAGTGTAACATTATTATACAAACCTTCCTCACTAATGACCGTTAAAACTGTGTTATCTTTTAAATAAAAGTCTGCAATTACTTCTTTCATATTAATAAGTTCTGGTGTTTCAGTCTTAAAATTAGCTCGTCTTGCTTTCAAGACATATCTATTTCCATTAAGATCAAAACCTGAATACTCAATATCTGTAAAACTATTAGTATCAGGACTAGTCTCAGTTTCTATTTTAATAAAAGTTTCTAGTTCCTTTTTATTTTTATCACGATAAGTGTTGTAGAGTAGGGCTAACCCAACAAGAAGAATAGTAAGCTGTATAAGAAGAAGGTTTTTTTTTCGACTGGTCACTTTATTCCGTACTGCAAAAGGGAATGAATATGCACTATTCCCTTTAATTTCTTTGTTGATTTAGCTTTGTTGAAATCCTGATCAGTTGTCACCAATAAACTTGTAATTTTTCTTTCATTCATAAGAGACAAAGCTTTAGAGGCAGGAGAAGATTCAGAAATAAACAAAGGATTAGAGGTCATAAATTCTTTTAAATTATTATCTTTCGAATAATATTTAATTCCTCTTCTTGCATCTCCATCAGTTAAAATTCCTTTAACTTGATTTTTTTCCATCACCACAACAAGACCAAGCTTTCTTTGATCAATTACTTTGGCGGCATCATAGATATTTTTGTTTAAATTTACTTTAGGCACCTTACTGCCAGTTATCATAATATCTTTAACCAACAACAAAGCTTGTCCAATATTTCCTCCAGGATGAAAAACTTTAAATCTTTCTTTAGAGAAGCTCATTTTTTTCATGAGTGCTATTGCCAAACAATCTCCTAATAATAAAGTAATACTTGTGCTTGTAGTTGGTACCATTCCTGTTGGGTCAGATTCTTTAACTTGGGGTAAAAGTAATTTTATATTACTTGCTTTTAAAAGCAGACTATCTTTTTTTGAAGCAACACCAATAATT
>MDTF01016020.1_pt1 | contig 12456 bp, 10 predicted proteins | sample 811191 | NCBI WGS metagenome assembly MDTF01 (sample SAMN05326649, study PRJNA326480) | marine metagenome | isolation source: seawater | place: Southern Ocean | collected 2011
CGAATACCGAATTCAAAGACAGGGCTATCCCATAACGGTTTGGCTTATGTCTTTTGGAAATGAAAAGCTAGTTCCAATCATGTTGATTTTGTCGAATGTATTGGCTTTTCTTTTTGTTTTATGGCTGGCGCATTATTGGTTTAATCAACTGCACATCGATCGAAAATATACTTGGTTGTTTTTCTTCATTTACGGTATTCACATGGCTATTGCTCGCGATTTAGCTGAAGTATTTGAAGTGTTGGGAGTGATGTTAGCGCTTTTCTTTTTGTGGAAGCGTAATTTTTGGGCTTTTGCAATCAGTGGTTCACTTGTTCTTTTCTACCGTGAAACAGCTATAATAGCTATAGCACCGTTGGCTTTTTTCTTTGCTTTGATGGATTATCAACAAAACAAAAAGCTAAATCCTAAATGGATTTGGCTAACACTTCCCATTCTCACCTTGGTTGGTTGGAAAATGTTCATAAAGTGGTATATGGGCATTGAAAGTGGAGTAGATGGTAGTCAGAATTTGAGTTTGCCTTTTTGGGGTTTGTTGGTTGGAGCAGTAGGTTCATTACGATTTAATAATCCAGCACAAATTGCGGAATCGGTTATTTGGATGATGTATTTGCTTTGGCAAGTGTGGATGATTGTTCTAGTCATTCGTAAATCACCAAAAATCAATTTAAAAGAGCTTGAAATCAAACAGGTTATGCTTGTTGCTTTTTTAATTTGGGTTGGCTTTTCTACAATTCTGGGTCCAGCAATTTATGTAGATGATTGGGGATTTGTACGAATTTTTTCTGTGATGAATTTGTTGGGCGTATTGTTGATCAGTTTCAATAAAATTAAGCTGTCAACTAGCTTTGTGTTTTTTAGCATCGTGATGCTTGCTGGAACACTTTTTCGAGTAATTATTAAAGTTTAGTTACTCACCTTTTAATGCGCAAGCATTCGTATACATCTATAATTGCTTCTTGTTTATCAGACAAAACAATCAATTTGTCTTTAGAATCAATTTCTGTTGCGCCATGTGGAGTTATGTAGTTGTTGTTTCGCTCAATCATAGCGATAATAGCGTTTTTAGGGAAGTCTAAATCAACTATCTTCTTTCCACAAGAGTAAGATCCTTCTTCAATAACAATTTCTTCGAGTATGGTTTTAGGGTTTTCAGCCAACAGCTGATCGGTAGGAGAAAGGGGTTTTAGTTTTTCAGGTAATCCAACTTTCAACCATTTGGCAACAATTGGCAACGTTGTTCCTTGAATCAATACTGAAGTTACGGAGATGAAAAATACGATGTTGAATATCTCACTGGCTTTATCAATTCCAGCTAAAAGTGGATATGTGGCAAATACAATTGGTACAGCTCCGCGCAAACCAACCCACGAAATGTAAAAACGTCTACGAAGCTTCATTCTAAAACCTGCCAGCGAGATTAAAACAGCTAACGGTCTGGCAATAAAAATTAAGAAAACCGAGATTAATATACCGATACCGATGTAAGGGATAATATGAGTAGGGTAAACCAATAATCCAAGGGTTAAGAATAACACAATTTGCATGAGCCATGCTAAACCATCAAACATCCGCATAATGGTTTTTTTGTGTATTAAGTTTTGATTACCCAAATAAACAGAACAAATGTAAATAGCCAAGAATCCATTGCCGCCAACTGCGTTGGTAACGGAGTACACAATAAACATTAAGGCGATTACCAATACTGGATATAACCCCTCAAAATCAAGTTTAATGCGGTTAATAACCCATTTGCTAATTCTACCGAAGGTGTATCCTAAAACCCCACCCAAAATCATTTGCTGGAGGAAAAGTATGACTATTGAAAACAGACTGTTTTCTGGATGCTGAACGAGCGACAAAAAAGCAATGGTAAGTACATATGCCATAGGGTCGTTACTACCACTTTCAAGCTCCAGAGTTGGACGCAAGTTCTTTTTTAGTGCGAGACTTTTTCCTCTGAGTATAGAAAATACAGCAGCTGCATCGGTTGAGGATACAATAGCTCCGAGTAAAAGACTCTCGTAAATGGTAAAATCGGTAATCCAATAAACAAATCCACCTAAACTCAAGGCAGTAAGCAATACACCTATTGTTGAAAGTGCAATCCCTTCTTTCAAAACGGGCTTTACCGATTTCCAACTGGTATCTAAACCACCAGAAAACAAGATGAAATTAAGCGAAACAACACCGATGAATTGAGCAATACCAGGATTATCAAAGTAGATGTGGCCAATACCATCAGAACCGGCTAACATCCCTATAGATAAGAATAGAAGTAGGGTAGGGATACCAAACTTATAGGTGGTTTTCCCAACTACTATACTTATGAAAAGCAATGTAGAACCAATTAAAATGATGTTCTCAATGGTAATGTTCATCTAGAATCAGGTAAAGTATTCCAATTGCAATATTCAACTAATAAAAAGAGAATAGGTTCAACTTGAAAGTAATTTTTGAGAAGATAAAGGAAGTTCTGGAAAACAGAAAAGAGAATTTTTATTTACCAAGCGATAGCTTAGCTAAGCTCATAAATTTGGTTAGCATAGAAGAAGAGGGGCAATACGCCTGTTGCTAGTGCGGAATATTTATATATTCAACACTGTATATATATCGTCCATTAACACTGGCTCTAATAATGATTTGAGTTTCAAATTCACCAACAATACGAGTAGCTCGATTAACGCCACCATTTTCGTAAATTTTAACAGCGCCATATGAAGCATCTAGTTTAAAGAGGATGGGTACTTTAAGCTTGTTTAGCATATAATATCGGTTTGTGTTCAATGCTAAATAACCATTCCAATATTCGATGTCACCATTTTGATTATAAATTTCACAAGTCTTACAATAGGTAAATAGTTTGATAATCAGGGTTGTGTCATGAACTCTACAGGCAATCGCTAATGCTTCTTTTTCTTCTAATTGAGAAATTATTTTACTGGATTCTTTATAAAGAATAGTATCAATCTTGTGTCCAAAAAAATATCGGATTTTCTGATCATCTTGCTGTGCAAATGAGTTTGAGAGTAAAAACAAAGTAAACCCTAATACAAAATACTGTTTCATGTTGGTGATAAATATAATGTTTCGTCAGATCTTCAATTTGAAATGGAAAACTGAGAATTTTTTGAGAAGATAAAAGAAGTTCTAGAAAACAGAAAAGAGAATATCTTTTTCTCTAGCTATTATGTCGCGCAGGGATTAGAAGTTACTTACCAGTTAATGAGTCAATATAACTATAGTATAAATCGTTACTAGAAAAATTTCTTATAGAAACTAAAGACCATTTATTGTCATGATGATATGTAGTTACGTTAATATTCTGCTTTTCGGTGTAACCTTCTGGAGTTAAGACTAAATCATCTTTGGGGGTCAGAACAACGGTGATGATAAAGTTTTCTTTGATTCCTTTTGTATCTAGATTATTAAGTTGGTCAATTTTTCCTTCATAAAGGGAATAGTCTATACTATACAGACTATCCAACTTTATTAAACTGTAATTTTCTTCTTTGGGGAATAGAACAATAAAAGCGTTTCCTAGTTTATTTGATTGATCATCAAAAGTACAGCCATTATCTGCAGTGATATAGCAGGTATTGTTAATGTCTGAATAATCTGTACATGTTAACAAGCTGTCTAATTGATCAGAAAGGATTTCGTCATCTGCCGTAGAATAATGACTACAAGATGATAATAACAAAATTGTCAAAATTCGATAGTAATGCGTTAATCGCTTCATGAGCTTCATTGATGTATGTTTCTTCTCGCTTATAACATAGAATGCAGTAGCTGCGGAAGGGGTTATTTGAAGTAAAAAGGAGACTTTCCACTGTCTAATTTATCGGATTCTAATATGAGCTCAATTTCAGGTGTCAATAGTTTATCAAGCTCAATTCGATATAACTCATCTAATAAACTGTACATCCCTGTGTTTTTATTTCCAATGTACAGCTCAACTTGACTTTTATTTTTCAAGTGTTCAGGATTGTGAAAAAAACGCCTAAGCTCTTCAATTGTTTTATAAAGTAATATAAAGTCACGCAGAGTGATTTCTACCTTTTCTTTAACAGAAACAGAATCAATTTCATGTTTAAGAATTTCTTTAATATCAGCAGCTTCCATTTTATCTATACAAGATTAGTTATTTGAGTATCTGATTTAAAATTTCCCTCGCTCCTGCGCAATTTCCATCGGTTGGTAGCATAGAAAATACGGTTTCACGTTAGTGATATATAAAATGTTCCAGTCAGTTCTTCAATTTGAAATGGAAAACTGAGAATTCTTTGAGAAGATATAGGAAGTTCTAGAAAACAAAAAAACCCACACTGAAAATCAGTGCGGGTTTTAGTCGGGGCGGCAGGATTCGAACCTGCGATCTCCTGGTCCCAAACCAGGCGCCTTAACCGGGCTGGGCCACGCCCCGAAAGCCCTATTTCCAAATTGGAGGTGCGAAAGTAACACTTCTGTTTAATTCGCAAAACATTTTCTTAAGATTCTGATCACATTTTTTAGATATTTCTATCAAGTGATTCAATTACAGAAGCTTAAAAAAACACTCCATTTTGAAAGATTTTAAAGAACTTGAAAGAAAAAGCTCCGAAATTCGGAGCTTTCATCTTTTCTGCGGAGAGAGGGGGATTCGAACCCCCGGTACGATTTCTCGCACGCATGTTTAGCAAACATGTGGTTTCAGCCACTCACCCACCTCTCCAATGGGTTTCCCTGATTGCTCAGGGAGCGCAAAAATAAAAATCAATTGCAACGTCACAAGTAAAAATTAAGAATCATTTCATCTTAATTTTCTGGATAGGCTACTCGAACGTGATAAATGCTTTTTAATCGTTTCTTAAACAATCTTTTAACGTATGTGATTTCTGCTAGAGTAATATCCGATTGATTGAATTGTTTTTCGTTTAACTGCAAATCAATGATCTTATCTACCAAATTATTGATCGATTCTTCGGTGTATTCCTGTAAACTTCTGCTTGATGCTTCAACGGCATCGGCCATCATCAACAACGCAGTTTCTTTTGAGAATGGAATAGGACCAGGGTATTGGAAGATTGATTCATCTACATCAGCATCTTTTTGTTTAGCAGCATGTAAGAAGTATCTCACTTTAGTAGTTCCGTGATGAGTTCTCATGAAATCAATGATTTGATCGGGTAAATTTCCCTTTCTAGCCAATTCAATTCCTTTTAAAACGTGACCAATAATCATCTTGGCACTCTTTTCTGGCGTGAGTTCTTCGTGTGGATTTATACCTCTGGTTTGATTTTCGATAAAGAAAGTTGGGTTTTCCATTTTACCGATATCGTGATAAAGCGCTCCAGTTCTAACCAACAAAGCATGAGCTCCAATTCCAACCGCTGCTTCTTCAGCTAAATTGGCTACTTGAATGGAATGTTGGAATGTACCAGGAGCTTTGTTAGCCAACGCTCGAAGTAACTTGTTGTTTGTATCCGATAACTCTAGCAATGTAATGTCTGAGATGACACCAAATGCTTTCTCAAACAAGAATACCAAAGGATATGTCAATAAGGTTAAAAGTGAACTGATACCAAATAAAATGTAGTTATTGGTCTCAAACTCAGTTGGAGTTCCTTCTTTAATTAGGGTGAAAGCAGAGTATACCAATGAATAAGCCAAGAACATGATTACAGTTGATATGATGAACTGTCTTCTTCTGATCAAATTCGACATACTAAAAATGGCAATCAACCCCGTGATTGATTCAATAAATACAAATTCAAATCCATTAGGCGCTAGTAAACCAATTACCAGCATGTTTAGTAACATGGTAAAGGCTGCTAGTTTAGAATCGAAGAAATTTCGGATGAGAATGGCCAACATTGGAAACGGAATCAGGTAGATTGGGATTTGCTCGAAATACAAACTCAATGATCCCATTAAAATCGTAAGAGTGAAGATAGAGAGCACCAATGCAAACTTTCCAGTTTCAGCATAAATCTCAATTCTAAAAATGGCCAAATATCCAATCAAAACCAACAAAGCCATGGTGGTAATGATGATTTGACCAACATTAACCCAAATACTGGCAACATTATCTAGCGATTGTTTTTCGTATTCTGTTTTTAATGATTGGAGTTTTCGAAATGACAAATCATCAACAATTTCTCCTTTGCTAATAATACGTTCCGCTTCTTTAACCTTCCCAAAGGCCACAGGAATAGAAGTGAGCTTTTCATCTAAGAAATTATCGGTTAGTTGCTTATTGTATTTAACGGTTGGCTGTAGGTTTTCTATGGTAATACTAACTTCAACCAACGTATCGCTGTATCCTAATTTAACGGCTCTTTGAAGAATGTTGTCTGAAGCTTGTTGAAGGGTATAAAGTTCGTCTAACCCCAAGTCTGTAACTCGGTGATTGGTTACCAATCTGATTGAATTGACTTGTTCAATAGAATCACTAATAACACCTTGTTCTACAATTCCTTTTTGAATTACAGGATCGATGAGTTTATGAACCGTTTTTTCGTGTTTTTTACGGTCTGAATCTGTTACGTGAGGGAAAGCAACATCAATAGCTAATTCAATATTTTGGTAAATAGCATTAATGGCTGTAGAATCTACCTGATAGTAAGGAACAGCTCGTTTGATGATTTCGCTTTTCTCTTCTTTGAGCTCACTTTCATTTTTTAAAATGGCAAAATCATAAGGTGCATAAAGATCTTCGTGCAACCAAGGTTTTCCTTTTTCAAACTCATATTGAAAGCGAACATCATCTGGAATTACCCAAACAATAGCCAATATGCAGATTATAGTGAGTAGGGTTTTGGTTAAAACACCGTGTTTGTGTTGCAGGTTGCTCAAAAATTGCTTCATCATCACGAAGATATAAACACAGAAGTGCTTTCAAGGCAATTCATAAATACTAAATTTGAAGCCGTAAAAAAACCTTATTAAATTAATCTGATGAAAGAAGTATATATAGTTGCAGCTGCCAGAACACCAATGGGTAGCTTTATGGGAAGTTTATCTACTGTTCCTGCTCCTAAATTAGGTGCAGCTGCTATCAAAGGTGCTTTAGACAAATTTGGTATTAAAGCTGAGTGGGTTGAAGAAGTATACATGGGTAATGTTTTACAAGCTGGTGTTGGTCAAGCTCCTGCTCGTCAAGCAGCTATTTACGCAGGTATCAGCAACCAAGTGCCTTGTACTACTGTAAACAAAGTTTGTTCTTCAGGTATGAAATCAATCATGTTGGGTGCGCAAAGCATCATGACAGGCATGAACGATGTTGTAGTAGTTGGTGGTATGGAAAACATGAGTTTAGCACCACATTATTTAACAAACGCAAGAACAGGAACCAAATTAGGAAACTTCTCTGCTGTTGACGGTCTAGTATTTGACGGTTTAACTGATGTGTATAACAACTACCACATGGGTAATGCGGCAGAATTGTGTGCTAATGAGTGCAACATTTCAAGAGAAGATCAAGATAACTTTGCTATTGAATCATATAAAAGATCAGCTGATGCTTGGAGTACAGGTGCTTTCAAAGAAGAAGTAGTTCCTGTTGAAGTTCCTCAAAGAAGAGGCGAGCCAGTTGTTGTTGCTGAAGATGAAGAATACAAAAACGTAAAAATGGATAAGATTCCTGCTTTACGTCCAGTATTCCAAAAAGAAGGATCTGTTACTGCTGCAAATGCATCCACATTAAATGACGGTGCTTCTGCTTTGGTATTGATGAGCAAAGAAAAAGCTGAAGAGCTAGGTGTAAAGCCAATTGCTAAAATCAGATCTTTTGCTGATGCAGCTCAAGCTCCTGAATGGTTTACAACAGCTCCATCTAAAGCAATTCCAAAAGCGTTAGATCGTGCTGGTGTTGGTAAAGATGATGTTGACTATTGGGAAATTAACCAAGCATTCTCAGTTGTTAGTTTGGCTAACTTAAAAGAATTAGGCCTTGATGCATCTAAAGTTGATGTATATGGTGGTGCAGTTTCTTTAGGTCACCCTCTTGGATCTAGTGGTTCAAGAATTATTGTGACATTATTGAATGTATTGAAACAAAAAGGCGGTAAAATTGGTGGTGCTGGAATCTGCAACGGTGGAGGTGGAGCTTCTGCTATGGTTGTTGAGATGATCTAATTCCCCAACTTATTGTTGAAAAGTATAAACAACAAGCTTGACAGGTAAAGGCAATCAATGCTTTTATTTGTCAAGCTTTATTATTTGTATGAAATACGGCATCACCCTCATAAGTATTGTTCCTTGCCGCGTAGAGCCAGCAGATGCTGCCGAACAAGTTTCGCAGTTGTTATTTGGTGAGCACTACAAAGTAATTGACGAGCGCGCTAAATGGGTGAAAGTGAGATCAGCTCACGATAAATATGAAGGTTGGATAGATCGCAAACAATGGTCGCCAATTTCGGATACCGAATATCAAGATTTAGACAAAGCCACATTATCTTATTCTACCGAACTTGTCTCATTAGTTAAAGACAACCAAACCGAGCAAGTTATTCCAATTGTGTTAGGAAGTTCTTTGCCTAACTTAGAAAATGGAAATCTTACTCTTGCTGAAAAATCATTCACGCTGTTGGGCGACTCAAGTCTGGCTGAGAATATTTCCAGAGACCAATTAATAAGCAATGCCTTTGTGTATTCAAATGCTCCTTATTTATGGGGTGGAAGAAGCCCTTTTGGTATTGATTGTTCTGGATTCTCACAGTTGGTATATAAAATGAATGGTGTTAATCTTCCACGTGATGCTAAAGATCAAGCAACGATGGGAGCTACATTGAGTTTTATTGAAGAAGCGCTTCCAGGAGATTTAGCTTTTTTCGATAATGACGAGGGAAACATCATTCATGTCGGAATCATATTAGCAGATAACTACATCATTCATGCTTCTGGTAAGGTGAGAATAGATCGAATAGATCATCAGGGAATCTACAATCCTGAGATCAGAGATTATAGCCACAAGCTCAGAATTATCAAGCAAATCCTAGACTAATCAGGTCTTCTTGCATCTTATTCCTCTAATATTACACTTTATGACTTTATTCTAATAGTCACCATGAATTGATCAAAATCTTGTAATATATTTGTGATATCAAAAGTTTAGGTAATGAGTATAAACAATTCAATTCTACCTAAACTTTCTACCTCACTTTTTTGGCTGACCATAATTGGATATGGTTTTTTACTTCTCCTTCATTTTTTAACCGGATTCGGTGAAGATTTCATTTATCAAGTTTCTGGAATTATTGCGCTGTTCTTTTTAGCACTTCGTAAAACCAGTTTGTTGATGAAGTATTCAACGAATACTGACTATTTGGAGTTTTCAATTGGACATTTCTTCTCTACAGACGAGATGCAGATTAAATCAAATTTAATTCGCGTTGTTAAGTCTGATATCGAAGAGATTGAACTTAAAGGATTCTTCATGTGGAGAAAGTTGAAAATCAAAATGGTTGAAGACGATAAGAAATTCTATATCGTTATGCCATTACGATTTGTGTCTAACAAGAAAGTTCACTTCATTATTGAAGACATAATTGGAGTTCAAGAAACAGAACTTCCAGAAGCTTCAGAAGTAATTGTTATGCCAGTTGCACACAGTATAGCTGCATAATCTGTCTACAAATTCACTACAAAGCCGGTTTTTGCGAACCGGCTTTTTTTATATCCATTTCATTCTCACAATCTTATTTACTTTAGTAAGATCAAACCCTATTTATAATAACATGAAGATTACTAAGATTCAAAATGTAATTCTGCCGTTGGTATTTTTAGCGGCAGCATGTGGCTCTGGAACTGACCACAAAACAGAAACTACAAAATCAGATACACCAGTTGAAGAAGAGGTGAAAACTCAAGAAACTGAATCTACCGATAGAGATGTTTCTATTGTATTTCCTTCGGCTGTTGAAATCATGACTGTTTTTGAAAACGCAGGATTGAAGTATGAAAAAGGATTAACACTAGATCCAGCTCATCTGAATAATTTCAATACGAAATTTCAAAAGTCAATTGCTACAGGTATTTATACAGCAGATTTAGCTTATTGTGTTGTCAATAATCAATCGCAAGAAGCACTTAAATATTTGAAATCTGTAATCGATATCAGCAAAAAATTAGGAATTGATGCGATTTCTGATGTTCCTAAAACAACCAAAGATTTTGAAGCCGCTTTGGGTGATAAGGAGAAAACGCTTGATGTATTGGAAAAAATTCAAATGGAAACAGACACTTATGTTGAAGATAATGGATTGCAATCATTAGCAGTAGTTATATTCAGTGGTGCTTGGTTAGAAGGAGTTTACTTAGCCATTGAAACCAACGATGAATGGAACAACGAGGAGTTGTCTGATAAGATGTTAGATCAAATGTATGTGCTTGAAAACTTATTGGTTTCTCTTGAGTCATCAGGAATGACATCCGCTGATTATCAGGCGTACTTAGCTTCATTAAAAAGCTTAAACGAGAGTTTCTCTAACATGCAAAACTCATCAACTGAAGATGAAGGTCTTTCACTTATGCAGTTGAAAGATCTCGCAAACCAAATTGTTGAAATCAGAAAAGAGCACTTTCTGCCGCACTAAAAGTCTATGGATATGAAAAAGATATTAGTTATTCTACTCACAATATTTACAGGTATTAGCTACAGTTTTATTGAATCTACTCCTGGTGGTCAAGAGGTTATTGATTACTGTTTAAAAGACATGTCTAGAGAAGATTCGTACAAGTTGTTAAAACCTTATCGCTATTCAAGTTTTAAATACAAAACGTTTACAGCTAAAGATTACAATCAGGTAAAAGAAACCATTGTAGAGTTGTTAGACGATATGCCTTATAAATTGATTTTCAATAAAAAAGGTCTTCCAACGGGTCAGTCGGTTAATATTGTTGTTTACGATAAACCATACGGAAAGAAAAACAGAACAGAGTTATTTCGCGATGCTGGATCTGAAGAAGTTGTAGTATTTGAAACGTCTTCATTAAATGACTTTTATAAAAGACTTTACGTAGAGTATGAACTTCCTGCAATTGAAGCTGATTTAGCAGAAACAGTAACTGTAAAAGGTTGTGTAACCTTAACAGTTGGATACAATGCTTTACAATTTGATCGTAAGTAATGAAAAAGTGAACAAAAAGTCATATTTATTCTTCGAAGGCTGTCAATTGGACAGCCTTTTTTGTTTTATACTGCCATAATTACTTGAAATTTAGGTTTCTATCGCTTTGGACTGTAAATTGATTTATACCTCCCAAATCCATAAAAGAGTTATTTAAAATGAATATAAATCAGTTTACTATAAAATCGCAAGAAGCTGTTCAGCGTGCACAGCAACTTGCATCTGAACACGATCATCAATCCATTGAAAACGGACACCTTTTAAAAGGTATTTTGGAAGTTGATGAAAATGTTGTTCCCTTTTTGTTTGGCAAGTTAAGTGTCAATGAAAAAGCGGTTCAATCTGCACTCGATAGTATAATTGTCGGTTATCCTAAAGTTACGGGCGGACAGGTTTATCTTTCTCAGGAAGCTAATAAAGTGCTTCAGAAAGCTGAAAAGCTCGCCAAAGATAATGGAGACGAGTATGTATCTATTGAGCACGTATTACTTGGAATAGTAGCTGGTAGTGATGCCGTAAGCAGAATGTTGAAAGATAGTGGAGTTCAAGAAAAAGAACTCTCTAAAGCAATTACAGAATTGAGAAAAGGAGAAAAGGTTACCAGTCACAGTGCTGAGGAGACGTACAATTCATTAGCAAAATATGCAGTGAATTTGAATGATAAGGCTCAAAACGGAAAACTAGACCCTGTTATTGGGCGTGATGAAGAAATTAGAAGAGTGCTTCAGATTTTGTCGAGACGTACTAAAAATAACCCGATTCTAATCGGTGAGCCTGGTGTTGGTAAAACAGCCATAGCTGAAGGAATTGCTCATCGTATTGTTAATGGTGATGTTCCTGATAATTTGAAATCTAAATTGATTTACAGTTTAGATATGGGCGCACTCGTAGCCGGAGCAAAATACAAAGGTGAATTTGAAGAACGCCTAAAAGCAGTTGTTAAAGAGGTTTCTACCAGCGATGGTGAAATCGTACTTTTTATTGATGAGATTCACGTTTTAGTTGGTGCTGGTGGTGGAGAAGGTGCCATGGATGCAGCTAACATCTTAAAACCAGCTTTGGCACGAGGTGAGTTAAGAGCAATCGGGGCTACTACACTTAGTGAGTACCAAAAGTATTTTGAGAAGGATAAAGCTCTTGAAAGACGTTTCCAACAAGTGTTGGTTTCAGAGCCAAGTGAAGAAGATGCAATATCAATCTTGCGTGGTATCAAAGAGAAATATGAAACTCACCATAAAGTAAGGATCAAAGATGAGGCGATTATCGCAGCTGTAGAATTGAGTGAGCGATATATTACAGATCGTTTTTTACCAGATAAAGCCATTGATTTGATTGATGAAGCTTC
>MDTF01009436.1_pt1 | contig 12453 bp, 9 predicted proteins | sample 811191 | NCBI WGS metagenome assembly MDTF01 (sample SAMN05326649, study PRJNA326480) | marine metagenome | isolation source: seawater | place: Southern Ocean | collected 2011
ATGTAGATGATTGTGTTTATTGTATTGATAAATTGGCAACAGATCCATTAATTAAGAGTGAATTAGTTAATATTGGGCCAGGTCCAGAAAATGAAATTACGGTTAATGAACTTTTTAGAATAATTGCGAATGAGCTAAAGTTTAATCAAGAGCCTTTATATAAACCAGAAAGAGTAAACGAAGTCAAAAATGCAATTTGCTCCTCAAAATTAGCTGAAACTCTATTAGGTTTTGAGTCTAATAAAAGTATAGACAAAGTAATAAAAAAAATGGTCGACTCAATTAAACAAAAAGGTGTTCGCAAGTTTAATTACAATTATGAAATTGAAATAAATAATGAATTAACTCCCGATACATGGAAAAAAAAAATAATTTAAAAATTTTTTCATTATTTTTTGCTAATAGTAAGAATATAGAACTACAAACTCTTGCATACAGTTTTAACTTATTCTTGCCAACTTTAATCTTAATCATAGCATCTTTTTTCAAAAATTATGATTTAACAGCAGAATTAGCAATCTTGATTGGTTTCAATATAATTTTTACACAGATTTTTTCATCCAATGCAAAGAGTATTATTATTGCAAAAAAATCTATTAAAATTTTAGTAAATTATATTTTTTTTAGACTCTTAATAGCAATAATCATAATTTTATCAAATCTGATTTTCTTTAATCTTTTTGAATTTACTAATAATTTAATCTTATTATTAATATCTCTTATTATTGTTTTGCAGTGGCAAATAGAGCTGATATTGATTTATTTTGAAATGAATAATAAAATTAATCAGTTTTATTATTATATAATTTTTGCTTTAATTTTTATATTTTTAATTATTATAAACTTTATATTTCATCATAATTTATTTTATACACTATCCCTATATAATATTTTCTTATTTATATTTTATTTAGTTTATTTTAATAAAGTCAAAAAACTAACTAAGGGTAAGATAATTTTAAAAAATATTTTTATTTCATCATTGAAGTCTAAAGCATTTATCTCATCATTCTCAATTTCGTTCGCAAACTTAATTTGGAGATTTTTATTAATTCACTTTTGTGGTAAAATTTTAGCGGGGATATATTTTGCTAGTTTTGCTATTGGGTCTCTTCCAGGAACAATGTTTAATAGTACGTTTGGTCCTTCATTAATAAAAAACAATATAAAGTTTAATAAAAAATCTAATATTATTATCTATATATTTATTTTAATTTTATTATTTTTGCTTTTATTTAATTTTTATAACAAAAATTATATTTTTATTAATCCTGTATATACCCAGATATTTTGTATCTTTTTATCGTTAATAGGGTCTGTTTTTATGGTTAAAGGCCTTTATTTTAGACAATATTTAATACAAAAAACATCATATGCATCAATTGTATTTATTATTGATATATTTTATTCTATTTTAATTATTTCAATTGTACCTTTGCTATATTTGGTAGGTGGTCAAAAGATGTTAATTACTTCTTTCTTATTAGCATCCATTATATCATACATAACTTATAAAATTTCTAAAATCCTTTTGACTGCAAAAATATGAATTTAATTAGTTTAGTAAAATTTTTTTTTATTATTATAATAATTTCTATTTTGCCATTTGGATTTATTTCATACACAGGTACTAAATTTTATTATTTAATATTTTCAGCAATATCGTCATATGCATTAATATCATCTTTTAATAAAGACTCTATTTCTTTTGAATCATTCTTTGCTTTATTAATTTGGCTTGGGTTTTGGTTTAAGTTTACTGTACAAATATCTCTTTTTAATAGTCTTTTTCCTGAAGGAACTGGAATATTTGACTATTCCTCAAATTCTTACGATCAAATATTAGTTATATCTTCTGTGAGTATTTTAGCTTTCATTTCTGCCAAACAATTTAGATTAAGATTTATTTTTAATTATCAAAATGAAAAAATTAATGGATATGATTATAAAGATTATTTAACTTTTTACTTTAAATATAGAAAACTTATTTTTTTTACTTATCTTTTCAGTATAATATTTTTTGCAACTATAAATTTAATTTATATTTTTTTTCAAAAAGGAACTATTCCAGTCTCAATACTACCATTTGGATTAAATAATTTTATTAATTGGTTATTAATGTTTGGTTTAGCTTCATTTTCTTCACTTGTAATATTTTTTGAATTTCAATTAAAAAAAAAAAATTCTAATAAATTAATTAAGTTTGGATTATTAGAAACATTTGTATCTTCTATTTCAATTCTTAGTAGAGCGATGATATTTAATGGAACTTCAATTATTTATGGGTTTTATAGATTGATTGAATTAAATAATTTTAAGATAAAGATAAGTGCATTCATAAAATACCTTATGATCATTCTAGTTCTTTTTATGACATCACTTTTAATTGTTAGCAAACTAAGACAAGGTAAAAATTTTCCAATTGGACACGAAGTTCATAAATACATACCCATGATTGAGTTTGATCCAAATGTTAAAACTTCTAAGAAGGTGGAAAAAATTATGCTAATAGCCAATGACCTTTCAAAAGAATTAAACCAAATTATTTTTCTTGTTGCAGGTCGATGGGTTGGTATTGAAGGGGTAATGGCTGTTTATGGTAATAAAGAATTAAATCTAAATTCTTTACTTTTGTCTTTTAAGGATGAGTTTGATTATTCTAATTCATTTTATGAAAATGTAGTTAAGCGTAGCAAACATATTTACAAAAAAGATCCAGAGATTTTTACTGTCTATGTACCGGGGATTGTGGCATTTCTATTCTATTCAAAATCCCTTATATTGTTATTTTGCATGATTTTTTTGCTATGTATTTTTTGCTCAATAGTAGAATATTTTGCTTTTAGAATGTCCAAAGGAAATGTTATTTTTTCTTATTTAATTGGTAATATTTTAGCCTACAGACTTGCACATTTTGGATATATGCCTCAAAACTCCTATAAACTAATATTGGCAATTTTTATTACTATTTTTTTAATACATTTGGGATTAAAAGCAGTTAAATTTTTTAATAAAAATTAATGAACATTCTTGGTCTAAATTTATTTCACGCAGATACTTCAGCCTGTCTTGTAAAAGATGGAAAACTCATTAGTGCTGTTGAGGAGGAAAGATTTTCAAGAATAAAACATTTCACAGGATTTCCCCTTGAGTCTATTAAATTTTGTCTAAAAGAGAGTAATTTAAAAATAGCTGATATTGATTTTATAGCTGTCAATAATAACAAGATGTATAATTACAGGGAAAAGCTTTCTTTTGGTTTAAAAAATTTATATAGAAAAAATATATTACTTCGAGCACATACATTATTTACGAGACCTAATATTAATGATCTTTTTTTAAAAAATCTTGAATACGATGTTATTGATAAAATTAAATATATACCTCATCATCTATCTCATATAGCCTCAACCTATTTACAATCTGAATGTAATGAAGCACTAGGATTTTCTTTTGATGGTTCGGGTGATTTTTCCACGACAGAAATTTACGACTTATATAATAATGATTTAAAATTAATTGAAAAAATACTGTACCCACATTCTTTAGGAATTTTCTATCAAGCATTTACACAATTTCTTGGTTTTAAAAATTATGGTGATGAATATAAAGTTATGGGTTTAGCAGCATATGGTGAACCAATTTATAAGGAGAGAATACAAAAGGTTTTAAATGATGATAATTTTTTTAATTTAGATTTGAAATATTTTGATCATCATGAAAGATCAATTAATTATAATTTTGATTCTGGATCACCATATTTTGATGATCTTTTTTCAAAAAAATTAGAATATGTAATTGGTAAATCAAGAAAAAGAAATGAACCAGTTACAAAATTTCATATGGATGTTGCTTCTTCAGTTCAATTTGTATTAGAAAACACTGTTATAAAAAAACTTAATGAACTTCAAAAAAAAAAGAATTATGAAAATTTATGTTTATCTGGTGGTTGCGCTTTTAATTCTGTATTGAATGGAAAAATTGTTGATCAAACAAAATTTAAAAATGTATTTACGTCACCCAATGTAGGAGATGCGGGTGGGGCAGTCGGGGCAGCGCTGATTGTAGCCATGGAAAATAAAGAGAATATAGTAAAAAAATCATCAATGTTTCTTGGTACGGAATATACAAACGATTACATTAAAGAAAATATTGTAGAAAAAAATTTATCTAATGAAACAGTTGAAGTGTCTTTTTATGAAGATTTTGAAGAGCTTACGAAGATTGTTGCAAAACATTTATCAGAAAAAAAAATTATTGGGTGGTTTCAGGGTAAAATGGAATGGGGACCAAGAGCTCTTGGTAATCGGTCAATTTTGGCAGACCCAACGAATCCAAATGTTCGTGATTTAATTAATATAAAAATTAAAAAAAGAGAGGATTTTAGACCGTTTGCTCCTTCAGTATTACATGAAAAAGCAGAAGATTATTTCCATATAAAAAAAGAGTCTTCTTTTATGAGTTCTGTATTTGTAGCCAAAGATAATGTTAAAAAGTTAGTACCATCTGTGGTTCATGTGGATGGTTCAGCTAGAGTTCAAACTGTCAGTAAAGAAGACAATCATAAATATCATCAATTAATTCAATCTTTTGAAAAAAATAGTGGTATACCAATCCTGTTAAATACCTCACTTAATGTTAATGAGCCAATTTGTGAAAATCCAGAAAATGCATATGAAATCTTTACGCAAACTTTAATGGATGTCCTAGTTTTAGAACAATGGGTATTTATTAAAAAGCATGCTTAGTTATAATTTTTTTAAAGAGAATATAATTATATTTTTGTTTATAATTTCTATTTTCTTTTCACATACTGTACTAACTCCACTTGATATTACCGTAGAGGGCAGCATATTAATGAAATTAAACTTTAATATACCTCTTAGATTTATATTTCTTATAACAATTTTTTTCTTAGTTTTTGACTATTTTAAATTAAAAAAATTTCCAAAAAAAAATATTATTGTAGCATTAATAGCTGTTTCACTAATTTTTTTACATAGTTTTATTAATCAAATATACCTAATTGAAAATTTTGAATATACTTATAATGCTTTTGTATTGGACCAAGTAAGTTTAGTAAAAAAATTACTATTAAAATGTGGGGTAATTTTCTTAAGTATTTTGATTTTAATTGAATACAAAAATATTTTGTATAAGAATATATTTAAATTAATAAATGGCTACTTATTAATTGTTTTTATTTTATCCATAAAATTTTATTATGAAAATTCTGAATTTTTAAACACATATACAAATAATCAAACGTATTTATTGGATCTATTGATTGGTTGTAATCAAGGATTTTTTTATGAAACTAATTTTTTATATAAAGAAAATTCTCATTTTCATCTTTTATCACCTGTAATAATAATTTATTTTGCCTATAATTTTAAAAATTATTTTAAATATAAGTTTTTATTTTTATTAAATATATTTTTTGCTTTATTTACTTTCTTTAATTTTTCCCTTACTTTTTATTTAGGAATTAACTTAGGAATAATAGCTATATTCATTTTTTGTAGAAATTTAGATAAGATAAGTATTTTGGGTCTTGTAGTTTTATTAGCAATAACAAATGCTATCTTTTTTAAAGATTCATCAGAATCTTATTGTGATGCTACAAAGACTCGTTCCGAAGCTTTTGAATTGAGAAAAGAGTTTATCCCAGGTCAGAGGACTGAGAACTTTTTTTTTGGAGGTATAGAAACTCCAAGAGTTAAACTTTGGGCAAATGGCCTAACTGGCAAAACAACGATAGGTTTGTCAGGGTCTATAGTTCTATATAATATTCAATTTGCCATAAAAAACCTTATTAAGCACCCCTTAGGGGCTGGTATGGGTAACTATGAAGTAGTCTATACAAATAATATAAGATTTGATGAGCAAATGGGATTAGACGGTGAACAAATATTTCGTTCAGAAGACCATGTACCACCAAGAATCAGTGAAAAAAAATTTCCAAAATTACACGCGGGAACACTTCATTATAATAATATGGATGGATCTATAAATTTTGCAAAATTGGTAACAGAGTTTGGTTTTTTTGCTATTTTTGCATTTTTGTATATTTTATATAAGGTTTTAAAATTGGATTTAACTAACGATTTTAAATTAATAATTATATGCTTTTTGGTACCACAAATATTTGTTAGAGCATCAGGTTATTTTTATAATGGATTTTTTATTTGGGCAATCTTATTGATTATAATAATCTCAATGAGAAACGAAAATACCAACAAATTAAATTAATAAAACTATGAAAAAAAATTATTTATTCAAAGTATTAAAACTTGAATTCCTACTGTTAGCTGTAATTTTTTTTGGAGTATACTTGTCTTTTGTATCAGGATATGGATCTGACGAAGACACCTTGGCACTCATAGGAGCATTTGAGTCAATGTTGAGTGGAGGAAGGGTAATGGCCTCAAGGTTTACACCGTATCCAGTAGCAGAAATTGGTATTGGTTTTTTATCTTACCAATTAGGAAGCTGGGCTGCGAACCTTACAACATTTATTTTTTTAATAGCTGGCTGTGTTTTATTTTATATTGGTTTAAATAAAAAATATAGCTTAAATGATTTGACTGTATTTCTAATTCTCTGCCTATCAAACCCCATATTGTTTTTTGATAATATAGAACCAATTGATTACTCTTGGGCATTAGTATCATTAGGAGCAGGTATTTTTTTTTTAAAAAAAAGATACTTCGAGTTAGCAGTAATTTTATTTGGTATCTGCATTGGAACAAGAATTAATTTTGTATTATTTATTTTCTTTATAATATTTTTTTATCAATTTAATAATAAAATCAAAATACAAAGAAAAATAATAATTTTTTTAGGCTCTTTTTTTATTGGGGGTCTTTTTTATCTTACAATTTGGTTCCAACATGGTTTTGGAATTGAATGGCTAACTGCTGTTACACCAAATAACCAAGGAATATTGGGCTTGATGGCAAGATTTTTTTATAAAACCATAATGTCTATTACATTCCTGTCATCTCTTCTTATCTTAATTATGTTTTTTCTATTTTTTAAGAATAACAAGATTAAAAAATTAATATATTTTGAAAATTATCAATTAGTTTTATCTGTTATCATTTCTAATTTAGTTTTGTTTTTTGTAATACCAGCAGAAATGTCATATCTACAACCCTTTTTAATAGCTTTATATTTTCTTATTATTAAAACATTTGATAAAAAAATTATTTATTGCTTAATCTTTTTAAACTTTTTTTCTTGGTTTGTAGATATAGATACACTCCAAATACAATATAAATCAAATGATAAATGTAATAATGTAGAAGCAGTATCTGCAGATTTCAAATTTCGTATTGAACAAGGAAGATTGTTTTCATTTTTAGAGTCTAGAAATAAAATTAAGTGCTGGATACGTGATGATGAATGGGGTAGAGCAAAAAAGATACTAAATGGTGAAGCATTAAAAAATTAGAATGTTTTATACATTATTAAATTTGCTGATCTTAATAATTTGTATATTGGGTTATGCTGGTTTATTTAAGTTTCTTGCTTTATCAAAGACAACTTTAAAAATATATAATATTGACTTTATTTATGGGTATTCGCTATTAATTTCAATTTCAATTCTATTCAATTTTTTCTTACCATTAAAAGATATTACACCTGCTATTTTATTAATTGGATTCATTTCTTTTTTTATCTTTTTATTAAAAAAAAAATATAGTATCAATTTTTTTACTTTATTAATTATTTGTGCATTTTTAACTTTTGTTACACATGAACATGGAATAGCCTATGATAGTCAACTCTATCATTTACAAACCATACAATTAAACAATAATTATAAGACTATTTTTGGTATTGGAAACTTACAGCCACATTATGGACTGAATTCATCCTGGCATAGTTTTCTTGGTTTAATTAATTATACGTTTAAAAATGTAAACTTAATTTATTTAGCAAATATTTCCTTGTTTGTTTTCTTTATTAACGAAATTTTTAAAAAGGATTTTAAAATTCATCAAAAATTAAGTGATGCATTTTTAGCTCTATCAATACTTTATATATTTTCTTATTCATATTTTCACCCCTATGTAAATGGAACTATTTTAAATAGTCTGGGTTCTCCCGAAGTAGATACAGTTTCCATGGTCTTTTTTATTATGAGTGTTTATTTATTTTTCATAAATATTGAAAATAAAATAATTGATAATTTTCATCTGTTTTCACTTTTAATTTTTTTGATTGTTACAATTAAAATCAGTTATATTGGGGTACTTTTATTTTTTGTCTATATAATTTTTGGGAAAAGCAAAAAATATTTTTTTAATAAAGTTACTTTTTTTATATTATTTTCTAGTTTGCTTTGGTTCATAAAAAGCTTTTTTTTAACAGGATGCCTAATTTTTCCAATTAAATTTTTATGTATTAAAACAAGTTGGTCAATGAATTCTGATTCAGTTGAAATTTTTAGTAAAACCATTCAATCATTTGCTAGAGACACTCCTTTAAGAATTAAATTTACTGACTTCGATTTTACATTAAATTCATATCAGTGGTTTATGCCATGGTTTAAAGACTATTTCTTACAAACTGAATTTTTATTTATATCACTATTAATTGTTATAATAAATATTACCATATTATCAGCTCTATTTTTTTTACAAAAAAAAAATAATGATATTAATTTTATAAAAACAACCTTTCCTGTAATAATTATTTTATTTTTAAATTTAGTTATTTGGATGAGAGCTCCAGATATGAGATTTAGTTATGGATCAATTATATCACTAGTTGCTTTATTATCAGGTATGATTTTAATTAAATTCAAAATAAGAATATTTAATAATTTTGTATTCTATATTATTATTCTGCTTATATTTGCACCGATAACATTAAAAAATAAAAACAAAATTGATAGATTTGTTAATAGCTCTTTCGTAGGAAATTTTAATAGTTCTAATTTTGAAGTTATATATGAAACTAATGGTTATAATGTCTACAAACCAAGTGATGTTTTTTGTAACGATTTTAATGGTTTTTGTACATATCAAGGGTTTAAGGTTTCCATAAGTGAAAAAAATAATTATTTATTTATTAGAGAAAATTAGAAATATTAATAACTAAAAATTAATATTTGTAACTTTGATTACCAGAAATTAAAATATTGTGTTACATGTAAGTAATTATGCAATTAAGTATCGTCATTCCCTGTCTAAATGAAATCGAGACCATTGAAATTTGTATAAATAAATGTTTTCAATCTATAAAAAAAATGAATATCGAAGCTGAAGTTATCTTAGCAGACAATGGAAGTACTGATGGCTCAATTGAATTAGCAAAAAAAATTGGTGCAAGAGTTGTTCATATAGCAAGCAAAGGTTATGGTAATGCATTAAGAGGTGGCATACAGCATGCTAAAGGGAAATACATAATTATGGCTGATTCAGATGATAGTTATGATTTTCTATGTTCTGATCTTTTTTACAACAAACTTATAGAGGGATATGACATGGTACAAGGTTGTAGATTTCCTGTTGGTGGTGGTAAAATTGAGGATGAGGCAATGCCATTTTCACATAAATATTTTGGAAACCCTTTTTTTAGTTTTTTATCTAAGTTGTTTTTTTCATTACCATTTAATGATGTGTATTGCGGTTTTAGAGGTTTCAATAGAGAAAAATTTTTGAAATTAAATCATTTCTCAAGTGGTATGGTTTTTGCTATTGAAAATTTAATTAAATTTAAAGTTTCTGGTGCAAAGTGTACTGAGATTCCTGTTACATTGCATAAAGATGGAAGAAAAAATAATAAAAGTCACCTAAACACAATATCTGATGGATGGACAACATTAAGATTCTTAATGGTTACTTGTCCAAAATGGCTATTTTTTTTCCCAGCTATAATATTTTTAATTTTATCTTTTGTTTCAACTTATGATTTATCAAATTTAATAAATGGTGAAATCAGCATATTATTATTTGAAAGAATTTCAGCCACTATAGTTTATTTTTTACTGGGGTTTCAATTTTTCATGTTTGGTTTATTTTCCTCACTGATTGCAGTAAAGCTCCAAATGTTAAAATCAAAAAATATAAATAATTTTTTTAAAGTTTTTAAAATTAGGTATGCTTTTTTAGTAAGTTTACTATTAATCATATTAATTTTAACAGACAATTATTTTTTTGATATATTTTTTGTTAGTGAATATGTAAAAAAGATTCTTTATTACTTTGGTATTTTCTTTTCAATTTTGCTTTTAATTAATAGTCTATTTATTTCATTAATTACTATTGATGAACAAAAATAATATCTATACTAAGCAAATTCTAAATACACTTTAAAATTTGTCTATATAAGTTGCGCTGTATCTCTTTCAATCAAAAATGTGACTAATAACTAATTTTTACTTTTTTTTATACCATTTATTATATTTTGTATTCTCAATATCCTTTTCTATAAAAACTGAAAATAAATTCTGCTGTTTTCTAAATAACAAAAAAAATACTTTAAAAAAAAATTTTATAATTGATAGATTTGTAAATTTTATTTGATGCCCATAATCAAAAGAAATATTGTGCTTGATTTGTGGCTTATAAGATTTCATTAATTTTTGAATTTCTCTTTCTGTCCATCTGTAAACATAGTTTGGTATGTCGGTGTTATCAACACCACCAGTTACTTTATTTTTTTCTACTGCTGACAACTCAAACTCTTCTGATAAATTTAATTTACAAGCCAATCTAGAAAGTAAACTATCTTGTGCTTCTATAATGAGAGCACCTTTTGAGCTTACCCTATAAAGTTCAAGTATAGCAGAATGTGGTTTTGAAGAGTGATGAATACAAGCATGAGCCACACAAAAATCAAACTGCTCATCATTGAATTTAATATCATGAATGTTTGTAAAATGATTCAAATTTTTTTCAGTAGTGTTTTCAATATTTGAATAAACTACATTGCTATAATCAAGTTCTTTAAATATTTTTTTATCAAGCGCACCCGCTCCAAGCACTAGAATTTTAGAGTTTTTATTTTTTATAAATCTTAGAATTTGTTTCTGATAAAATTTATCTCTAGTCATTAAATTTATATTTATTTAATCTTTTATTATAAGCCTACAAGCATAATCTACGTAATGCATCCAAACATATTTATCTTTAAAAAATTCATCTACTGCTTTTTTTGAACCACCCCAATGTCCATAATCATCTATTATTATTATTCCTCCATGGCTAACTTTTTCATATAGTATTTCTAATTCTTTTTTAGTGCTACTATACCAGTCAGTATCAAGCCTTAATAAACTAATGTTTTTAGGAATATTTTTTTCATTTGTTAATGTTTGTTCAACAGGACCTTTGATAAGGTGAATATTTTTGAGGTCTTTAAGGTTATTTGATAAATTACCTATAACGTCTTCTAAGCTAACAACTCCCCATAAATTTGTTTTTTTATTTTTATCATTTTTTAGCAAATCTACAGCACTATTATTATTTGATAAATCATAGTCATTTACGTCAGGTTCTGTCATTCCTTCAAATGTATCAAATCCATAAATATTTTTATTTTCACGATTTTTTTCATTTGATAATTCAGCAATCAGATCTTCATTCTCTAAAAATTTTTTAAATAGTATTAAGTTTCCACCCTTCCATACTCCACATTCTACATAGTCTCCTTTTATATCATGATGCTTAAGATGTTTTAGGGACTGTAAAAGTTTAAAAATTCTTATTTTGGGTGTCATTGAATATTTGCTGATTGTATCAATTAACTCCTCATCTTGTTTTGATAATTCAGCAATTTTTTGATTTTTATTTATTAATTCATATCCAAACGTATTAAGAATATTTTTAATTTTTTTTTTTAGAAATTCCATTTTTTAAACTGTTATAAGTTTTCTATTAAAATATTTTTTACTTCAATTTGTGGACATTAGTCCATTTTTGATATATTCCAAATTTTAATTATGCATATATTTATTACAGGTGTAGCTGGTTTTTTAGGCTCTAATCTTGCTGACTATTACATTAAAAAAAATTTTAAAGTAACTGGTTGTGATAGTTTAATTGGAGGATCACAAGATAGTGTTGATAAAAGAGTAGTTTTTCATAAATCTGACTGTGAAGATTTAAGTAAAATGAAAGAAATTATCAAAGATGTTGATGTAGTAATTCATGCTGCAGCTTTTGCACATGAAGGTCTTTCTAATGTATCACCTCATTTAATATGTTCTAATATTGTTAACGCTTCAACTGCAGTTTTTAGCGCATCTATTCAAAATAAAGTTAAGAGAATTGTTTTTTGTTCTTCCATGGCACGATATGGAAATATAAAGGCTCCTTATTTTGAAAATTATAACCCAAATCCTGTTGACCCTTATGGAATTTCTAAACTTGCAGCTGAAAAAATATTAATTAATTTATGTGAAACATATAATGTTGAATATAATATTGCAGTGCCTCA
>MDTF01005727.1_pt1 | contig 12452 bp, 12 predicted proteins | sample 811191 | NCBI WGS metagenome assembly MDTF01 (sample SAMN05326649, study PRJNA326480) | marine metagenome | isolation source: seawater | place: Southern Ocean | collected 2011
TAAAAAAATACAAATATCTTAAAAATACAAACTTACAGATTATGGAAGATAATGAATGGTTAAAATTAATTGAGAATGACTATTTAATTAAATCATATCCAACTAAAGAAATGCATCCAGAGATAAACACAAAAAAGGACCTGAACGACTTTTTTAAAATAAAAAAAATATATAACTTCAAAAAATATTCAATATGAACATTTTTAAAAAATTTCTTTATGATGGTGAGCCATTAGAGTTTAATCTGAAAGAACAAGTAATTAAAAAAAAAATTAATTTTCTAAGAATATATATTTTTTTTATTAAATTATTTAGGGTCACTTATAAATCATATCAAAGATTTTTTTTAAAACCTTCTACAAGATTAATCTTTCAAAAATTAGAGAAATTTTTTTTGTTAAAAAAGTATTATAAAAATACAGATAACACACTGATTACAAAGCAATCTAAGGTGTTAAACAACACTGGATACTTAGAAATTGACAGTATCTTTTCAAAAGATGAGCTAAAAGAAACAATAGATTATCTATCCAAAGATCATTTATTAGAACCTATTTATAGTGACCATAAAAAATTTTATTTATCTAATCCTCCAAAGGGAGTTAAGACTGGATATTTAAGTAGTGAGGTAATAATTAAGTCTAAACATATATTAAAAGCAGTAAACAACCCTAATTTTTTAAATTTACTAAAGGATTATTTTAATTGTAGCTTCAAGTTAGACTGGGTTTGGTCATGGTGGTCATTTCCAGCAGAAGATTTAGCTGGACCACAACAATTTCACAGGGATTATGAATCAATGAATTTTATTAAAGTTTTTGTTTATCTTACAGATGTAGATCAGCATAATGGTCCTCATTCATATATTAGGGGTTCTCATAAGATTGACAGGCTGTATGAAAGAAAAAGATTTAGCGATGAAATAATTAATAAAAATTTTAATGATGATGAAAAATTATCTATTTTAGGAAAAAAAGGTTCGACTTTTATAGTAAATACATTCGGTATACATAAGGGGATGGCCCCTATTAAAAATAATAGGCTAGTATTAGTCTACCTATTTTCTGTTATTCCTAGTAATAGAAGTCCAAAAATACCTCCTGTTAATTTTTCAGATATTGAAGCTAAACAAAAAGATATGTATTTAAAAAATAAAGAAATATTTAATTTATTTATAGATTTTAAAAATTAATTGATTGCATAAAAATTTTTATTCTGTGATAAAATCACATTTATGAATAAAAAAATTTAAATAGTTAGTATAATGAATAATATTGGACATAATTTACCTGCACCAAATCCCAAAAAAACTATAGCAAAAAATATAGAAAGAAAAAAACCAATTTTGGACCGTAGTCCACAATTTTACAAAAAGTATCCCCTGCCAAGTTGGATTGAATTAAGTTTAATTGATGTTTGTAATAGAGCTTGCACCTTTTGTCCCCGATCTGATGAAAATATAGCTCCAAACACTCATCAAAAAATGGAAAGAGTTTTAATAAACAAACTATATAGTGATTTAAAAAAAATCAATTTTAATGGTGCATTTAGTTTATGTGGATATGGAGAGCCATTACTTTATAAAGGTTTAGATTATCTGATAGAAAAATTGGGAGATCTTGGAAAAATAGAAATAGTGACCAATGGTGATCCCCTGAATAAAATAAAACTAGCCAAACTATATAAGTCAAAAGTAACTCATTTAGTTATAAGTTTGTATGATGGGCCAGAGCAAATAATTTACTTTGAAGATATGATAAAAGAGGCTGGTGTACCTGAAGGATTTGTTACTCTAAGAGATAGATGGTACGACCCAAAACTTGATTATGGGGTTAAACTAACAAACAGAACTGGAACTGTAAAAGTTGGAGATCAACCAGATATTGCTAATTTTGAAAAAAGAAAATGTTTTTATACCACTTATCAAATTATGATTGATTGGGATGGTAATACTTATTTATGTCCGCAGGACTGGCAAAGAAGAGTGAGTCTAGGAAATATTATGCAAAAGAGCTTTTTTGATATTTGGAAAGGAAGTATTTTAAATAAATTTAGAAAGAAACTAATTGCAGGAGACAGAAATATAAGCCCATGTAAAACATGTAATGCTGATGGACAAGTGTATGGTAAAAAACATTATGATGAATTTATAAAAATTCTTTAAATATGTCTAAAACTATTTTGAACGAAGGTTATTATGAAAAAAATACCATACTATTTGATAGTGGGTACAAAGATATTATTTTTTCAAAAAAAAAAAAATATATAGATCTAGGTTTTTGTTCAGGGGCTAACTTACTTGGTCATAATTTAAAGTTTCAAGATAAAATTTTAAAAAAATATTTAAAAAAAAAAATAAGTAATTTTTCATCTCCAAATTTACATGCATTGAAATTATCTAATGAATTAAGGAATATCTTACCTAATTTTTCAAAATTTATTTTTTGTAATTCAGGAAGTGAAGCAAACATCAAAGCATTGAGAGTTTGTAGAGCATTGACTGGTAAATCAAAAGTAGTTACAGCCACAGGAAGCTGGCACGGATCAGTTGATCAATTTTTGTTTAAACCTAATAAAAAACTTAAAAATGAAAAGCTTTCAGATGGTGTTACTAATGAACAAAAGAAAAACCTAATATACATTCCTTATAATAATATCTCACTCTCAGAGAAAATATTAGATAAAAATAAAAAAAAAATTAGCTGTATATTTATAGAACCAATCCAAGGGTGCTTACCTACTGCAGACGTCAGAGACTATCTGGTGTTTCTTCAAAAATATTGTAAAAAGAATAAAATAATATTAGTTTTTGATGAGATGATAACAGGAATCAGGACCGATATGAGCTCTGCTCAACAGTATTTTAAATTAAAAACTGATATTTCTACTTTTGGAAAAGCTTTTGCAAATGGTATGCCAATAGGGTTTATTGGAATAAGTAAAAAAATTGAACAACAGATTAAGAAAAAAAAATTAAGTATATATTTTGGAGGAACTTTTTCAGGAAATTCAATGACTGCTTTTTTTGCTAGAGAATATTTAATCTACTTGAGAAAAAATAGAAAAAAAGTTTTTTCTTACTTGAGTAGTATTTCAAAAAAATTTGAAGTTGAGATTAATCTTTTTTGTAAAAAGAATAATATAGATGTTAAAGTATATAGGTTTTTTTCAATGGTAAGATTAGTATATTCGTCCCAAATTATCCAAGATAGATCTTCCAGAGACTTTTTTGAAAGTAAAAAATTAAATAAAATAGATAAGCTAAAGTCTTATCTAATTAAAAAGGGTATTTATTATCCAAAAAATGGAATAATTTTCTTTTCATATTCTTCAAGTAAGAAAAATGTAAAATATATAATCGAAACATTAGAAGCTGGATTAAAGAAATTTTTTTATGAAAATTAGTGCTGTAATCTTTGCTAGAAAAGGCAGTAAAAGAATTAAAAGTAAGATGTATCAAAAATTTTTTGGAAAATCATTAATAGAAACAAAAATTGAGCAATTAATTAAAAGTAATGTGGATGAAATTATAATTGGTAGTGATGATAAAAATATGGAAAAAATAGTTAAAAAATATAGAGATAAAAAACACTTTAAAAAAAAAATTGTATTTTTTCTACGTAAAAAAAAATATTGTATAGAAAGTTGTACAATTAATGATGCTATAAAAAACATGCTTAACTTCTTTGAAGCTGATGTTATTTTATGGGCTCACCTCACAAACCCTCTAGTAAACGAAATTCATTATAATGAAGCAATAAATTTATATAAAAAAAAAATTAATAAATTCGATAGTTTATTTTCAGTTTCTAAAACATTAAATTATTTTTGGGGAATGGATAAAAAACCAATTAACCATAATCCTCAGGAAAAAGTACACACAATTTTATCTACAGGTAAGATAAAACCGCTATATGTTGACAATGGCTCCATATTCATAAGAAAACATAAGGATATGAAAAAAGACGGAAGGTTTTGGGGAAAAAAATCACAAATGTACATAATGAATGAAAAAAGTGGATGGGACATAAATTCACCATGGGACTTGGAAGTTTCACAGTTAAAGTCTTTTTATAAAAAGTTTATATAATTGTGAATGAAAAAATTATTTTAATTATTAGTTCAAAGTTAGTAGAAAATTTTATTTACAGAAACCAAGCTTTAATTACAAAGTTTAAAAGAGAATTTTCACAAATAATTATAATCAACTTACAAAAATCGAATTTTAAAAATAAATATCCATTTTTAAAAATTATTAGTGTTAATGATATCTTTGATTTAACTCACTATTTAAAAAAAAACAAAAATTATTTATATATAAATTTTATAAAAAAAAATTTTAAGAATCTCCGTATATTTTTTTTATTAAAATTATTTAAAATTCAATTTATTGAAGTTTATTGTCTTGGAGATATTAAGGAATTCAAAATTTATTTTAACAAATCTTTAATAAATAATATATTCAAAATCTATCATTTGTGCACTAAGTCAATATTATTAATAATTTATAGTATTTTTGGTGCTGTTGGAATTATTCAAAGACCATTATTTCTAGTACATACTTTTGATAATTACTATGATCAGGTATTAAATGCTTTTGATAATCTTATTAAAAATAGGATTAATATTTTCTTACTTGGTTTATTAAATATATTTAAAATTAGATTTTATAAAAAAATTTATTTAATTGATAAACCATTGACTACGTTAAATAAAAAAAAAGTAAGTTCTGATTACTGTGTTTTTATAGACTCTTGTTTTGATCACACAGATAGAAAATTGTACGATAGACCTGCATCAAATTTAGAAAAAAGATTATACTACGAAAGTTTAAATAATTTTTTTTCTAAAGTAAAAAATATTTATAATAAAAAAATAATATTTTTAAAACATCCGGATACAATTTTATCTTCAATAAAGGTTAATGCAAAGAATGTTAAGATTATAATAAACAATACTAATAATTATATTTTAAAAGCAAAACTTGTTATGTTTCATGAGTCTAGTGTTGTTATTTCCGCTTTAATTTTAAAAAAAAAAATCATTAATATGCAGTCGGCAAATATGGGAAAGTATTACGCCTTTAGAAATGCTATTTATAGCAGAAAATTAAATATTACTTCAATTAACATAGATGATGACTTGAGTAAATTTCAGATACAAAATAGATTAAAGAACATAAATCCAATACATAAAAAGTATTTTAATAATTTTAATAAAAATAAACGATTACTAAGATATAATATTGATCAATTGATAATAATAATTAAGAATATATTTTAAAATTTATTATAAATGACATTTAATATACCTGTAGTAATTATAGTTTATAACCGCCCCTTTCAAACTAAAAAATTATTAAAAAAACTAGAAGATATAAAACCAAAAAATTTAATAATAATATCTGATGGACCAAAGAAAAACTCTCTTGATATAAAAAAAAATTTAGAAGTAAGAAAAATTACAAAGAAAATTAATTGGAGTTGTAAAAAAATATATATCAACTCTAAAAATAATCTTGGATTAAAAAAAAGAATCTATACAGGTTTAAACTTTGTTTTCAAAAAATTTGATCAGGCAATTATTTTAGAAGATGATTGTTTACCGAATGATAGTTTTTTTTATTTTTGTAATAAATTATTAAAAGTTTATAAAAAAAATAAAAAAATCTGCTCTATTTCTGGTAATAATTTTAATAATACTAAAATTAATGATAGTCTCTATTTTTCAAAGTATTCAAGTATATGGGGATGGGCTACTTGGAAAAGATCTTGGGAACAATTTGACATAAATATAAAATTTTGGCCTAAATATAAAAAAAGTAAGAAATGGAAAAAAGACTGTCCAGATATAGTTGAAAGAATTTTTTGGGATAAAATATTTGATAAAGTTTATAAAAAGCAGATTAATTCCTGGGCTTATCCCTATCTCTTAAATAATTTTTATTTAAATAGACTCACTATTGTACCAAAGTATAATTTAGTTAAGAATATTGGTTTTGGTAGAAATGCAACAAATACCACAAATTACGAAAAACTCTTTTTCCCAAGTCTGAGAAAAATCAAAAAAAAATTGAAAATACCAAAAGAAATTTTACAAAATTATAAGGCTGATAAAATAGACTTTGGTAATGTTTATGGTGGTGGTAAACGTAATAAACAACCTGTTAAATTTTTTTATATGCTGTATTTAAATTTAGTAAAATATATTAAATTAAATTAATGCTTAAAATTTTAAATAAAGTAATAGAAAAATTGTTTAAACTTAAGAATTTAAATAAGCAACAAAATGATCTAAAAATTTTAACAGGCTTGTCTTTGCTTGAGCAAAAAAAAGATACTAAAAATATCAATGATCATGAATTAAAAATTTTTTCTCAGTTTGGTGAAGATGGAATAATTGATTTTTTAGTTAAAAAAATTAACTTACAAAATAAAACTTTTATAGAATTTGGTGTTGAGGATTATGAAGAATCTAATACTAAATTTTTGCTTGAAGCCAAAAACTGGAAGGGTTTAGTAATTGATTCATCTCAAAGATTTATCGATATAATAAAGAAACAAGATTTCTATTGGAGAAATAACTTAATCGCAGTGAAAGCATTTATTACAGTTGAAAATATCGATAATTTAATAAAAAAAAATTTTTTACATAATGATGTTGGCTTAATGAGTATAGATATAGATGGAAATGACTATTGGGTTTGGAAGGCAATTAAAGCACACAAACCAGCAATAGTAATAATTGAATACAATGCTAGATTTGGTTATGAAAAATCAGTTTCAATACCTTATAAGAAAGATTTTGACAGAATTACGGAACATCATTCTTCAATTTATTTTGGTGCTTCACTTATGGCTTTATATAAACTTGGTAAAGAAAAGGGTTACTCTTTAGTGGGCACTAACACTAATGGAAATAATTCATTTTTTGTTAGAGATGACTTTATAAAAAAAAGTCTAGATCTAAAAATCTTTACACCAGAGCAATGTTTCCACTTTAATTCATTTAATGAATTGAGAGATAAAAATGGAAATATTTTAGATAGAAATAGTGTCTTAGAAAAAGAAATCCTAGAAAAATTACCCTTAGAAGAAGTTTAACGTATCTATGAAAATAGTTTTTGATTATGAAATATTTTACCAACAAAAATATGGTGGAATTTCAACCTATTTTACTAATTTAGGTTTAGAGTTATTAAAAAAAAATATTGATATAAATTTTATTTGTCCAATTCATAAAAATTATAACTTAAAAAAATTGCCAAAAAAAATTGTATTAGGCAAAAGGTTTATTTATCCTTCAAGTTTTAATTATTTGGTGAGTAAAATTAACAGTAGTTTATCGAATGCTTATTACAATAGTTTAAAACCAACTATAATACATAAAACATATTTTTCAGACAATAAACCAAATCATAAATTTATAAATATTATAACATTTTATGATATTACACATGAATTAAATAATATTAAAACTCAAGAAAATGAAAAAATTAAGTCTTTAAAAAAAAATAATATTCTAGCTGCTGATCATATTATTTGTCCCTCCAATAGAGTAAAGGATGATTTAATTAATTACTTAAACATTAATAAAGATAAAATATCTGTAACTCATTTTTCATCTGACTATAAAAAAATTTCTACATTGGTGCCGTCGCAAGAAAAAAAAATGCAGAATCATTTACTTTATGTAGGTAATAGATCTGGCTATAAAAATTTTGAAAACTTTGTGTCTGCGTTTGCTAATTCAAAAAGACTACAAAAAGACTTCAAAATACTAGTTTTTGGTGGAGAGAAACCATCTGTTTGTGGTATAGATCTAATTTTAAAAAAAGGACTATCTGTAGATTCTTTCGAATTTGTACACGGAACAAATGAAGATTTAGAATACTTATATAGAAATGTAAGGGCACTTATTTATACATCAGCGTATGAAGGGTTTGGTATACCATTGATCGAAGCTATGAGATCGGGTTGCCCAATAGTTACAAGCAATGGTGGCGCACTGGAGGAAGTTGGTGGAAGTGAACTTTCCTATTTTGATCCATCTAATGTAGAAGAAATGCAGCAACAAATAGAAGATACAGTTTATTCAACCGACAAACTTATTAAGACATCTATTTATGGCTTAAAAAGAAGTGATGATTTTTCATGGTCTAGTTGTGCAGAGAAAACTTTAGAAATTTATAAAAAATTATTATAATCAATCTATTAGCTTTTTTTCAAGTCTATAGGTATCATTTTCGTAGTTTTTTCCACCACGAATTCCTTTCGTAAAAACAATCATAGATCCTTTAGAACTAATACACTTATAGGCGTGTGCCTCATAGGGTTTATGTGCAAATAGATGGTTTGCTCCAATTTTATAAGTTTTAATGTTCTTAATATTATATTTCATCAATTTGTTGATTTTCACTTCTTTCGCAATGAACTTTCCATCAATAATCAAAGAGTATTGAATACTTTTTTTATGGAAATGATTAGCTCTTATAGAATTTTTATTAAAAGTAATAATAGTTGAGTGTTCAAATTTGATATTTTGAAATACATCTATTATTTTTCCTCTTTTGTCTTCGAAGTTAGTTTTAAGAATTTTAGGTTTAGTCATTATATTATATCTTTAACTATATCTTGAAGGGAGATTAAGTCAACTTTCCAGTTTTTCTTAATCTTATTTTTTAAATATTTATTTATATTCCATGGTAGAATAATTAAAGCTTGAAATTTCATTTTTTTGTTTTCATCAATTATAGGAATGGCAGATGATGGTGTGTACTTACCAATTTTATGTATCGATGTTTCTAAAATAAATTTTATATCTTTTGCTGTTATTTTACAAAAATTTAACAATGTATTACCTTTTGTAGCTGCTCCAAAACCAGCGATAATTTTTCCTTGTTTTTTTTTACTTTCAATAAATGCTAATAATTTTTTTTTTATCAAATGAATCTTTAGTTCAAAATTTTTAAATCTTCTTAAATTTTCTGATTTTGTTTTATCTTTTAATTTTATATTTTTGTAATTACTATTCTTTATATAAACTCTTATAGATCCGGACATGTACTCTAAATTTTCAAATTTAATAACATTAATGTTCATTTTTTTGAAAATTGTTAAGAGTGAAGACTTGGAATAATAATTTCTATGCTCATGATAGATTGTATCAAAACTTATTTTTTCAAGAAGCTGATCTAAGTCGGGAAATTCAAGAATAAGAATTCCATTTGGCTTAAGTATATTTTTACAACCATTTATAAAATCATAAGGGTCATCAATATGATTAAATACATTTGCACCATAAATTAAATCAAAAAGACCATATTTTTTTTTAATCAAATTTGAAGTTTTTTTACTAAAGAAAAGTATTTCTGTATTTATCCCCTTTTTATTGGCTAATTCACACATATAATCAGAGGGGTCGATACCTACCTCTTTTATGGGTTGTAACTTTTTAAGTTGCTCTAAAAAAGTTCCATCATTACTGGCTATTTCAAGAATTTTATTTTTTTTTGGTTTTATAAAATTGTTGCTAATTTTTTTAGCAATCATTTTAAAATGGTTTGTCGATACAGGAGAATTTCCTGCAGTGTAGGAATAGTTAAATTTTTTATATCTTTCATGTTCAGAAATTTTATATATTGAAGATAAATGATGGCAGGTACAATACCCTACTTTTAAAGGATACTTTTTAATTTTAATGGCGTTTTTTTTTGTTGATAAAAAAGTATCTGCACAGGGATGCTTGCCAAGATCCAAAACAAATTTAATACTTTTTTTGCAAACGTTACAATTTTTTTTCATTATGAATTACATTATTGAAATGATTATATAGCACTATATCAGAATTTTCATTTGAAAATATAGTCTTTACTTTATTTAGTTTTTTATAGTCATAATTTTTATTGGTTTTTAAATATTTAAATTTATAAGTAAAAGATCTTAGCTTATTTTTTTTTAATACTAACTGAAATATTTCTATAATTTTTTTTATTTTTATTAAATTTTTATTTCGGTAATTATAAATAAAACTTTTATTTATTTTTTGTTTTTTATAAACCTCATTACAAAATTTTACAACAGATGAATAACCTCTTTCATCGTTAATACTTCCATTGAAGATAATTTGTTTCTTTTTTTTTTTAATTATATTTTTGATTAATACATTATGAAAATGATCAGAAAGAGCATGATTATTAAAACCAATTAAACTAAATGGTCTCCAAATTTGAATAAATTTAATTTTACTTAAACTTAAATTTTTTTCTATTTTTTTTTTATACACACCTATTTGATGTTTATCTGAATATACACTTGAAGATGATGTAAATACAAATTTTTCACAATTAATATTCTTTATTATTTTTTTTACCCAAATTAATTCTTTTTTGAAACAGTTTTTTATTTTCAAATTTTTATCTGTATAATGTGGACTTGCGAAAAAAAATATTGTTTTAACATTTTTCGGTAATTTCTTAAGGTCACTTTTATCCAAATCTAGTTTTTGCCAATTAATCTTTTTGTCTGTAATAGGTTTTTTTCTTGATGTGAACAGGCTGTCTTTGATATTTAATTTATTTATAAACTCACTTCCAATTATACCAGAAGCACCAAAAACTAAATTTTTATAAAGCATCATATATATTCTGTAATTAAATTTGTCATTTATTAGTTTTATAACAATTCTTTGTGTATAATTTCTTTAATCTGGTCTGTATGATTTTCGTTATTATTTTTTATTAAATTATCATTTGTAAATTTATCATAGTTTTTTATTTTATGATTTAATTCATAATTGAGTTGTTTTTCATCCATTAATTTATAGTTATTAATATCAACATTTATTTCAAACAATTTAATTTCTTTATTTAACATAACGCTCCTTAAATGATAAAAATTACCTAAATATAAAGATTTAATTAATATTATTTTTTTTTTTAACGATATTGCATCTCCCACCATCATAGATGATAAAAAAATACATATATGTGACTGAGATATATACTTTTCAGTTTCATACATAACTACTTTAAAAGTTTCTTTTATTTTTTCAAAATTTGCAGAATTGGGGTAATCTGCTTTTGGATGTTGGCAAAAGATTACTTGTTTTTTATATATCGATTGTAAGTAGCTTAATAATTCATATATTTTTTCATAATAAATTTCTCTTTTATGGCCTTGTATAACTCCATCCCGTTGCGTTCTGTCTCCATGATCAAATCCGCTATCACAAAATACAATAAATCTCTCTGTAAGATCTTTTTTAAATAAGTTCACATCATTTTTACTGTTTACTCTATAAATTTTTTTTATATAAGATAAATTTACTGGTATTATATTTTCAATACGATTGCTTATACCAGATTTGATTGTGTCAATATTAACTTGACTGGCAGTGATAAGTAAATCAATTTTTTTTACTATCCCAAATATTGATAAAATCCTATATAAATAATATGATAATTTTCTATTTATAAAATTATTAATTTTTTCAGAAAAAGAATAATTTGTTACCTTGTCTGTCACAAGAAAGAATCCATCAATATTAATTACTATTCTTTTAAAAAAAATAATATTTAATAAAATATTTAGTCTTAAGTTTTTAAAATCTTCTCTTATTTTTACCACACCAAGAATTTTATTTTTCTTCGAAAAATTATATAATTCTTTAAAATTTTTTGGAGTAAAGTATTTAAATTCTAAATTTTCTTCATCTATATATACTTTTGGTTTTTTAATAATATGTAAATGTGAAATATCTATTAGATAAGTTTCTACTCCATCTGGGATATATTTCTTAATATGGCCTAGAAAAAATTTACTATTTTTATTAAAAAATGATAATCTTTCATTATCAATAATTATTGCAAATACTTTTTTTTCATTCAACATTTTTTATTATAGTATTGTTCTTTACATCAAATATTCTATCACAATATTTTAATATAGAGGGTTTGTGTGTAGATAATATGATGGTTTTAGTTTTTTTATGTTTAGAAATTTCCCTCATTATTTCTCTCTCTGTTGCTTCATCAAGCGCACTTGTAAATTCATCTAGAACTAAAATTTCTGAATTATTATAAAGTGCTCTTGCAATACCAAGTCTTTGTTTTTGACCTCCTGATAAAAGATTGCCTCTCTCACCAATTATAAAATCTAATCCCTCTTTTTTACCTTGGAGTAACTCTAAAAGTTTTGATTGTTTTGCAGAATCAATAACTTTTTTTTCATCAATGAGAGTATTATCTGACGTAAACGCTATATTATTTTTTATACTATCATCATTAAGGTATATATTCTGAGGCACATATCCTATTTTTTTAAACCATTCTATTCTATTCAATTTAATATCTTTTCCATCAGATAAAATACTTCCTTCTGTAGGCTCTAAAAGCCCTATTAAAAGATCTACAAATGTTGTTTTTCCACTACCTGTCTCACCTATCACTCCCA
>MDTF01008359.1_pt1 | contig 12451 bp, 14 predicted proteins | sample 811191 | NCBI WGS metagenome assembly MDTF01 (sample SAMN05326649, study PRJNA326480) | marine metagenome | isolation source: seawater | place: Southern Ocean | collected 2011
ATAATCCGTAATATATTTGTTGTGTATAGCCCAAGAAATACTTTTAATATTGTTATGTCCTTCAAATTCCTGACTTTCTTTGAATGAATAAAGTTTAGCTGTGTCTTTACCTAAGTATGCTGTAGCCGTTAAAAGAAGACGATTTTTACATGGTATTTTTAAAATGTCTGAAAATAATTTATTCGTTTTTTTTTGTAAATGGTGTACTTCATCAAGAATGACTAAATCAAATGAGAAGTCCTCTTTAACATTGGTTAAAATCTTGTTAGCAGAATGATAGGTCGTTAAAATTATTTTAAACCTGGATGCAGAATTCAGATATTGTTCTAAATCGAGTTTCGAAATACATGGCCCCTTTTTATCGATATTTTTGAGATCCAGTTTCGAATAGAGTTTAAATATCGAAGATAATGGGTAAAAATATTGTAGTTCTTTCGCAAATTGATCCAACAACAATATATTCGGTACTCCGATTAAAAGGGATTTCACTCCCATATTTTTAGCTATACTTAAGGCCATTTTTGTTTTGCCTAGCCCGCAACACCAAAGTAGTTTATAATTCTTATTACTATGGAAATGTTCGAGTGCATCATCTAAGGTTTCTTTTTGATAGGGTCTTAAATCTGGACCGTTATTAATATGATAGTATGCTACAATAATTTCATCGTTAAACATTCCATCCCGATCTTTATATTCATTCAAAATATCTTCTAATGAATAGCCCTTTTCACAAAATTCATTAACCTTGGCGAGAAAGTATGGTTCGAGAGTGGTTGGCATGGTTGTTGTATAAAGATGTAAATTATATAATCCTAATCAATTTTAATTAATTTATTTCTTCGTCTCAGGAAATCTTTACTAATCGGATTATCAAGTTGTTTAATATACATCGTATCTAGATGGTCTAATCCAAGTAGTTTTAGATCAGGATTGTTAGAGGAAATATTGTCATGTAATATTTTTAGTTTACATGTATCCGCATCAATAGTAAAATAATTTTTATCAAACATTTTGTGTAAATTGGGTGAGAGTAAAATACCATTATGTTCATCATATTTTTCTTCCCCAATACAGTCACTATATGGTAAGATGTGAGCCGCTTCACAAATAGTACTATACATTCCAGAAAAGGGACAACTTATATACTTCGATATAATTTGTTCTCTGTAAAGGCTACTATTCATTCGAATATTGTGTGTCCCCTTTTTACATGTATCAATTGTTAGTTTTGGGAACTTCAACTTAATTACAAGGTTTACCTCTTCTTCATTAAATTGTTCTAATTTCTCATATTCTGAAGCAAAAATATGATTATAAATAGAATCTAAATTTTCGAAATTCATGTCCTATTTCTCTTATCATTATATTACATTATTTCTTAAAATCAGTTTCAGTTAGAATATAGCCCCAGTGTTGTAGGCTCTGTCGAATTTTAGGACTAACACTAAAATCGTCAAATGTAGTCTTTTTCTTTTTTATAAGTGTAATGAGCCATAATCGAAATCGACCTTTTTCCCCAGAAAATTGTTTCCATCGTTTTATTTGTCTTTCATCATCGCTACTACGTTTTCCAATATAAAAATCACAATACCACTGAATCCAACCATATGGGTGTTCTTTATTGATCCACCCCTTTTGTTCCCAGAATTGTAGTGAAGTTCCTACTTGAACCTTGTATTTATTCAGTGATATATCACACGAACTACTTGTAAGTTGGTTTGGATTAAGATTACTCCACCAGTCATTCGGGTATTTTTTATGCATATTTTTATATTTTTTGTTGGTGACACTAGAGTAAATAGGTCTCCAATATGTTCCACCAAAACTACCTAATTGAAATATTTTCTTTGGTGTAAGATTCGGAGTAAAATCTGGATGGTCGCTAAAAAATAACTTCTCATTTTTTTTAATCGGTTTTACTAATTTACCACCTTTCATTGATTTCTTCGCGAGACGTAATGCTTTACTATTTTTGGTACATTCCTTTGTTAATATGTGATAATCAACCTTGGAAGCTGGTCCACCAGTTAGGGCACTACCTAATCGAGCAATACCCCAGGAATGTCCTGTTTGATTAGGTCTAGAACCAGAGGAATAATACGCACCTTGTCCTTTTTTAATAATATCGTTCAGACCTTTTTTAGAACAACTGGTTTTACGTGCTAATTGATTATTGGGTGCTAAGGTTTTAACCTTATACATCTTTGTAGCCTTTACGACCCATCTCGATTTTTTAGATTTAAATGAGTTTAATTTATTTCTTGTAAAATATTTTCCCTTTTGGTACATTTTTTTGGATTTTAATAACATTTTGGTTTGTTTTCGTGTATCCTTTTTCGATAACGAATTTGGGACATATTTCTTCGACATATAATCTAATATTATAATTTTTATATTAAAGATTCTCTATTAATAATAAATAATATGGAAGAAACAGAAGGAATAGAAGTGTATGATAGTTTTGAGGATATGGGTCTAACAGATAAAGTATTGCGTGGAATTTATGCGTATGGGTTTGAAAAACCGAGTGAAATCCAGAAACGTGGAATCGTTCAAATGATGGAGGGGAAGGATATTATTGCACAGGCGCAATCTGGTACGGGAAAAACGGCGACCTTTACAATTGGGATGTTGGAATCGTTAGATTTGAGTAGTAATACGAATCAGGTGTTGATTATGTCACATACACGTGAACTGTCCCAACAGATTTATAATGTGATTACCCAGATTTCGAAGTATCTGAAAGTGAATATTAACCTAAGTGTAGGAGGAATCTCTGTCTCTGATAATATTTCCTCACTAAGGAGGAATCCACATATTATTATTGGTACACCTGGTCGAGTGTTGGATATGATTCATAAGAAATTTATTAAGGTGAATACACTCAAAATGTTGATTTTAGATGAGGCGGATGAAATGTTATCACATATCTTTATCAACCAGATCTATGATATTTTCCAGAATCTCCCGCCGAAGATTCAGGTGTGTCTTTTTAGTGCGACCATGAATCAGAACTTTTTTAGTATTACCCAGAAATTTATGCGTGATCCAGTTAAAATTTTAGTAAAGACGGAAGAGCTAACGCTCGAAGGTATTAAACAATTCTATATCGATCTAGAAAAGAATGAATTTAAATATGATACCTTGTGTGATATTTATTCGAATATCTCGATTTCACAATCGATAATCTATTGTAATTCAATCAAAATCGTGGATATTATCTCGAATAAATTGAATAATGATAATTTTACAGTGGCCTGTATTCATGGGAATATGAATCAACAGGAGAGGAATTCGGTTATTAAGGATTTTCGTGATGGGAAAAGTCGTGTTCTAATTTCGACAGATCTTCTTTCTCGTGGGATTGATATTCAGCAGATCTCAATTGTAATCAATTATGATATCCCCAAAAATGTAGATAGTTATATTCATAGAATTGGTCGAAGTGGTCGGTATGGTCGGAAGGGTGTGGCGATTAACTTTGTAACAAATAATGACAGAGAACAGTTGAGTTCTATAGAAAAGTATTATAATACAGATATCCCAGAACTTCCAAATCTAGAAGTATTGAATATTTAAATTAATAAAAAATTAAAAGGGTATAAAATTAAAATATATTAGCACTTACTGACACGCACTTAATTCCTTTCTTGGCCAGTATGTCCATTTGGCGGTGCGGTGGTTTAATCCCCACCAATAATCTGAAGATTGTTCCACCTTTGCTTTAGTATTCCAGTTCTTTCTCATTTGTGTATTTAATTTGTCAGTTAATCCGAACCCCCATTTTCTAACTGGGAGATAACCTACGGTTTTGTTAGAATAGAACACACATTCTGCTGCATCCGGCTTGCCGCCGGACTTATGGTATGTAATATTGAATCCAGTGCATCCACCTTCCCACTGTCCTTGACTTGTTTCAGGAGCAGCGTGGAAATCGCAAATAGCCTGGCATTTTTTGAAGGTCAAATCTGTGTATACATCTTGTTCACCAATGGCTTTGAGGTTTGCAGACTCAACAGCCAAATCTACTGGAGCAATGGCCACCTCGCCCCCGACTGTTATTTTACCTCTCAATGCGCATTTTGTCTCCCACGTACTATCTCCAGTTGTTAACTTACCATTATCTTGAATTTGAAGATATTTGATTTGTTTCTCAATCCACTTATTCATAGAAATATTGGTGTCCGTGTCGTACCTATCCCATTTAGGCATTTTCCAAGTTTTACGGGTATATGGCCTAGCGGCGTTACGGCGGTCGTGAGCGACAACTTGCTCAGCAACTACTCTCGCTTGCCGTGTCTCCTCAACGATCCGTGCAGCTTCCTCTCGCTGGCGACGCAGGATATCCTTATACCAATCCATCCAATCAAAGTTTTCTTGGTTTGTTTGGCTGTGAACAACCGCAACAACAAGAGCAACAACAAGAAGGGCAACAAGTAGATGGGTGAGCGTCATTTTTTTGGTAAATTTTTTAACAGATTTAACTAATTTATTCATGGTTATACTATTATAAAAGAAAAAAACTTTGTTTCTACTTAAATATATTTTATAATAAAATACAAATAGACGATGCATATAGGTTGGGATATCGGTATTAAAAATCTGGCCTATTGTTTAATTGACGACGATTCTAAAATCCAAGATTGGGGTATTATTGATCTTACAGATAATGAAGAATTCAAATGTGGATTCATAACAAAGACGGCGAAGGTCTGTGGTAATACGGCCAAAAAAATAGATAAGAACACCAAAAAATTATATTGTAATATGCATTCTAAGAATGCAGATTATCACGATTTAGCTATCTGTTTTGATTGTAAAAATAAGGCAAAAAGGAAGAATAAAGAGAATGAATTTTATTGTTTAAAACATAGTAAATTGAGGGAAGATATGTACGATATTAAATTTAATCTGAGGGATTTGAATGGTATAGGGAATAAACTAATAACAAAATTAAACGAAAAGAAGGAGATCTTCATGAATGTAAAAACGATTGCAATAGAAAACCAACCAGTTCTAAAAAACCCAACGATGAAAAGTGTACAAATTATACTTTATACGTATTATTTAATTAATAAAATTGGTCAAGACTATTCGATAAAATTAGTACCAGCGAATAGTAAATTAAAATTCGATTTAACGAGCCCAAAAATCGAAGAGCTAAAAAAGATGACGAATAAATATCAGCGGAATAAAAAATTATCTATAGAATATTGTAGACATTTTATAAAGGATGACGCTAAATTATTGGATTATTTTGATAATTTTAAAAAGAAGGATGATTTGGCGGATTCCTTTTTATTAATATACTATAAAATGAATTAGGATTTAAAAGTATGCGTATTTAAACAGTAATAAGTTTCTTTCTAACAATTATGGAAGAAATTAATTTAAATACAAACAGTTCTCAAACTGAAGTTTCTTTAAACTCGAGTAATCCTGGAAATTCTGGTGCTGATCTTGGGTTGGAGTTATTAATGAATGGAAATAAAATGCAAGGTGCCTCGAAGCCAACTCCGAAAGTCCAATTACAGCCCTCATCGGATATAGATGTAAATCTTGACCAACTATTGAATAGTGACTCCTTTGGTGAATCCTCCGCAGGCTCCCCACAATTAGATTCAATCAAACTAATGGACTTGGATAACTCGTCTGGGTTAGGGGCGATTAAATTGGATAGTTTTGATGATTTTAATGCTGCTCAGAGCGGTATTCCTGAAAATTTGGCGGATAATATTTTTAAACTCAACGATTCGAGTAATTTTAATCCGCCTACGAATCAGAGTCCGAATCCAAACCATCCTTCCAATTCTATACCTACAGTCAATCTCGGTAGTAGTAATACAATGTCCTTTGAAGAAGAAGTCAAAGCCAAATTTGAATTATTGTGTAATCTTGAAAGACTTGAACAACGTGGCTTTAAACTGGCTCGTTCTTTTACAATGGAATCGGACCACGACGAGATGAAACGTGAGTATGAACGGATTAAGCGTAAATTGGAAATTGATCGCAGTGTCAGGTTTCAACGGAAGATGATGATCGCTGCGGTTACTGGTATTGAATTTTTAAATGGTAAATTTGACCCCTTTGATGTTAAACTCGATGGTTGGTCTGAGAGTGTTCATGAAAATGTGGATGATTATGATGATATTTTCGAAGAACTACACGAAAAATATAAGGAAAAGGCCAATATGGCTCCTGAATTACGCTTAATGTTGATGCTTGGTGGTAGTGGCTTTATGTTCCATCTTACACAGTCTTTGTTTAAGTCTTCGATTCCTGGTGTTGGTGATATCATGAAACAAAATCCTGACCTAATGAACCAGTTTGCACAGGCTGCCGCGAAATCTTCGACTTCTCCTGGATTTGGGAATATGATGAGCGATATGATGAGTCAGAAAGGACAATCACAATCCAGACCACAACAACAGCAGTCCTCGCCAATCCAACGGAATGAAATGAAGGGTCCTCCAGATATTAGTGATATTCTGAATCGAGTGAATACAAATAATAATCATAATATTAGTCTCGATAATCTGTCGAATGTTAGCGCGAGTGATATAGAAAATATTAAAACTGTAGAGATGAAAAGGAGGAGGAAGCAAAAAGTCTCAGGTAATGAGATCACATTAGATTTTTAGAAATCTTGGGATGTTTACTAAATAGATAGTATTTACTCTCTTCATTAAAGAGATTTACAACGAAAATAACATAGAGGAAGGTCAAAAGTATTGAGGAATACATATCCTTTGTACCGATCCAAAAAATTGTAAAGATGGCGAGTCTTCTAAACGCAATACTTTTTATAAAGAGGTCTTGTTTTTCACTTAAATCCAGATGAATATATTTGGTTCCAATATTAATCATTAACATTGCAAGACCCGCCAAAAGCGGACTATTATTTGTATATCTATTCACATTATTATTCAAATGTTTTACATAAGACGATTCCATTATATATTATATAGATTTTAATACAAATCATTTTAATCGATTCTACTTTTTTTTATAGTAAGAAATAAATTCTTCTTTAATTTTCTTTTTATCAAACGATAATATTATAAAAAATATTATAGTTAGTAGAATCCCGATTTGTTTATTTTCTATAAAACTAAACAATATTATATTTAAAATAATAATTTTCGAGATTATACTATTAAAGAGCATCATATATAAGTTTAATTTTATGGTGTCATTCAAATTCGGTAGAAAAAGTATGACTAAACTCAGTATTCCTATTACCAGATTCATTAATATATAACAATAAAAGAATTTATAATATATATGTATAATGGATTTACCTGGTATGGGAAAAATCGAAGATTGTATGGATACCTTCAAAATTATGCCTGAGAATATTTTAAAATTTCTGGGGGATTTTAAAATCGATACAAATGAATCTGGGTCCAAGGCTTATAGTATTCTAAAATATATAGGAACAGTCTTGCTCTTTTTATGTGTTTTTCCAGCTTTACCTTTCTTTTTTATTCTGGCTATCATGATCGCCTCGATGAAATATATTGTTCTTAAATTTGGTAATTTATAATTTCTTTTAACTATGTAATGGATAGTAATCTAATTTTTGAAGATATCTCCTGTGATATTAAATTATATCTTAAAGTGTTTATCGCATTCATTTTAATGATAGTTTCTTTACCTCTTATCCCAGTTGTACCCTTTATTCTTTTATCCTACCATTCTTTTTATGGTCGGTTCGGAATAATAAAGGTTTTGAAATCATTTAATACAAGTTTTTAGATTAATTTATATTTTAATATTAATGACTTGGGCGACTATAGAAGATGCGTGGGGAAATGATGTAGATACAAATATGAAAAACTTTTACGAAACAGGTGGGTATAAGGTAAAGGAAAATCAACAGCATCTTCACCAACAGTTAGAACAACAGCAAATCGACCAACAGAAAACGGAACAACAAAAAATGGACCAACTCAAAAGGGACAAATATAAAATGCAAGAAATTAACAAAAACAAATTTTATAACATGGTTGAAAAACGCCTCACTATTTTGGAAAAAAATAATACCTTCCTTAATACAAAATTAGATACTTTAACTTTAAAGATTGAATCGGAAATTAAACGGATCCGACTACAATTAAAGAAAGAGGCAGAGGTTACGAAGGAGGTACCTACGGTAGCTGAAGCTCTTCCTGAAAATAATTATGCTCAAAATATTAATGATATTATTTTATTTATCATCTTTGGTATTTTTATCTTAATTTTGATGGATAGTATGTATAGAATCCTTCAATTAAAAATTAAAAATATATAGATATTTTATGACACTTACAAAAAAAAACCTACTTAAAGGGAGAAAACCCAGTAAGGTTAAAAAATCGAACAAGGCCAAAAAACACACGAAAGGGAAAAAAACCCAAAAGGTAAAGGTGTTATATATTAAACCAGACCCCAAACATACCGATGAATTTATGAAATCGAAGGAGGGCGAGTACTTTGAAAAATCGTGGTATAATAAAATTATTAATTATAATTGTGATGCTTATCAGATTAAGGATGGTAAAACGAAACTTTTATTTAAATTTCGGAAAAAGGTCTTATCCGATAAATTATGTAAGGTTGGTATAGCCAATCTGAAAAAGGCAGCAATGAAAAAACATGATAATCGTGGCGCTTCAGCTGGTGTTATCGCCTATGATAAATTACCCTCCTATGCGAATGAAAAACAACAATTTGATCGAGTCGATAAATTTAGGATTATTGGATATAAATCTAAAAGGAATGGAAAATGGATCAATAATAGTTTTGGTAATTTATCTCAGAGTAATATTATTGGATATTTTGATAAAAGAGATAGAAATCTAGGTGTGGGTGCCCCACCGTGTAGAAAAACGGCCTTTTCTTCGGACCAAGTCGAACAATGGGACAACGTCCAACCTCTCATAAAACAAATCAATCATATGTATAAAACCTTAGTCCCAACCCAACACCGAATGCAACTGAAAGAAGCGAAACAAACAGACTTCCACATTAAAGACACTGCCTTTAGTACTGTAACTATTAATTATAATTGGAGAACAGCTCTTCATAAAGATGCGGGTGATTATAAACAAGGATTTGGAAATCTGGTAATTCTTGAGGAAGGTAAATATAAAGGTGGCGCGATCGGGTTCCCACAATTTGGGGTTGCTATAGATGTTCGACATTGTGATTTCCTTGCTATGGATGTCCATGAATGGCATTGTAATACCAAAATCGAACCTATTACCAAAGATTTTACTCGACTCTCACTCGTGTCCTATCTTAGAGAAAATATGGTTAAATGTAAAGGATTAAAGAATTAAATGAATAACAATCCACCCATACCATTCGTATTTATCTGAAAGACATTATAATTCACGGCAAAAATAAATAATTTTTTATTTCTAATTGTTTCCAAATTATTATTTGAAAACACAAACTTTAATTTTGTATCTCGTAATTTGGACATATTACACGTTCCACTTGGTTGATTCTCAAATGGATTTAGACAAAAGGAATATAACCCGATTCGATCTAAATCAGGCACGATTCCACATAATTTATATGGACTATATCTTGTATAATAAATCATTGGCGAATTTCGATACGATTCTACACCATTTAATTCTAAAGTAAAGTCACCTTCTGTTCCATCCTCTCCATATAAGTTCGATTTGGTCATAGAGACAAAATAACACGGACCCGCTCCAGCATTTTGTCCTTGTGGACCTTTATTTTGGATCACCCAGGTTAAAAATTTTATAGGGTGATTAAAACTATTCACATTCACAACTTGTTGTGGTAAGGGATCCTCCAAACTCGTCGTCGTCGTAAGTTTATCTTTATATTGTAGCTGTTCAATCAGATATTCATGTGAACTATTTGTAAATCGACGCTTCTCATCTCCATATAAATGGATATATTCTCCCTTTAATAAAATTTTTTCGATTTTGAGGGCATTCAAGTTGCCAAGCAGGTCTAATTCCTTTTCTGTATCAAATTCAAGAATTATTTCATTATTAAACAGACAGACAACTGGTAGAGCCATCCCTATATTTCGAGTAAACCAAAAATCAAAATCATAAATAATTTTTTTGTGTATAAGATCACCATCGGCTCCGCCAACCGAAACAGGTGCGTCTGTACCATCTGCATCCCACTGGTCATTCGTCAATATTTTACCGTCAAATATTAAAGGACAGAATCCACCGAGTCGAGCTTCGTTTGAAATAAATTCCCTCGGACCAGAATAGATGAAGGAGGTACCATCATAATGAGTACCTCCTTCTGAAGTTAGATTTAGAGAAGTAATTTTTCCTCCATACAACTCTGAAGAACGAATATTATTGTGATCTTTGCTTTTATGCTTTAATTCATGTTTAATTTGTCTCCATTGGGATAACGACTCTTCTATTACAAATTCATTAATTTTTATTTGACTATGTTTGATTAAACTATTCGTAAAATTATTGACGGTATAGTTGGAGTTGGAGCCACACGTCCCAAGTATATCTAACTCGAGATGTAGTCTGGATAAAAGTTCTCCCATTCTTGGTATATTCGCTTTAAAATGGCTATCAAATTTAGTAGTAAACCCATCCTTTATAAATGGTAGGTCGATCGTCTCTTTAGAAAAATGTGTATGTCTTCTATAGACCTTTTTAAAATATGAGATTTGTGGATTCCCAGTTAAAAAATAATCCTGTTCGCCATAGGCCATCAATTGAATTTTAAAGACACTCATTTAAAATTTAATAATATTATAAATATCCAAATTGTTTTAAATTGTAATTACTAAAGCAATTTACTTTCTCTATAAACCTTCACGTGTTTAGAGATTATTGTATAAATTTATAGATTTAGAAGAGTCATTATAAAGTAGTATATTACGAATATGAATAGCGATAATTACTCCAAAGCTGCTGGAATTCATCAGAAAATTAAACGCGAATTGAAGGAGTTTATTGATACTAAGGTTGAAACCTCTCTAACAATTAATGAGATTTGCACATTTATAGAAAATAGAATCAAACTATATTCTGATAAAAATGAACTGAATAATGGTATTGCTTTCCCAGTTGGTCTTTCGTTAAATAATGTCGCAGCACATGACACACCTATACCGAATAGTACACACACGAATTACAATCATATCTTACAAGATTCGGATGTTTTAAAAATCGATTATGGTGTCCATGTGAATGGTAGTATCATTGATAGTGCTTTTACCTGGACACGTAATGAACTCTATAAACCCATCTTACAAGCCTCACGTGAATCGGTCGATAATATTATTAAGAATATCGGAGTCGATATGACGATATCGGAAATTGGCGATTTATCGGAGGAAATCGTTGCCTCATATGAAACCGAACAGAACGGAATTTTTAAACCAGTTAAAATTATTGGAAATCTCTGTGGACATTCTATTTTGCCTTGGAAAATTCATGGTGGGAAATTAATACAAAATATTAAAAATAATGATAAAACGAAAATAGAAGAGAATGATGTACTTGCTATAGAAGTCTTTACATCGAATGGTTCTGGAACAACCATCTTAGGTCGCCATAATTCTCATTTTATGCCACAAGAAAGCAAGCGGAAAATTTCGAGACGTTCCCAAGAACTGAATGATCTCATTCTGGAGAAATTCAAAACTTTACCTTTTACACAACGATATCTCGAGAAATATACTACTCTCAAATATTATGACGTGTGTTTAGATGAATTATATCGAACAGGATATTTAAGTAAGCATCCACCATTACTCGAGGCTGATCCTACTAGTATTACAGCTCAATTCGAAGAAACTATTCTTGTTTCGTCGAATAAAATTCTCAATCTCTCTGGTCTTATTTAAGTTATTTATTTTCTACAATCATATTAAAATGGGGTTTTTAAATATTGTGTTATCGCCCATCGAAGTCATTTTTGACCCTATCATCAGTGTTGGTAATGCGGTCGTTGCTCTTGTACATATTTTATTAGAACTACTCAAAATTGCCCCAAAAATCGTCTCTCTTTTTGAAATGTTTACAGATCCTATTAAACTTATCAAAGATGCTATTTATGGGGTTAAGGTGGGGTTAATGATGCTTTTTGAAGCGATTTTTGGAACTCTCTTTACCACACTACAAAAACCATTTATACAAACCAAATCTAAAAATTCTAAAAAATCTAAACCTAAAAAAATGTGTCTAACGAATAGGATAATACAGCTAATTATTTTGGTTCTTTGTCCACCACTGGCTATATTTATGGAAAAAGGTATTTCGAGTTTTTTTTACATGCTAATTGCTAGTCTCCTAACATACTTCTATTATTTCCCTGGACTATTCTATGCCTCCATGTATGTCTTATAATCTGTATAGCAACTATTTAGAATTATTTAGAATTATTTAGAATTATTTAGAATTATTTAGAATTATTTAGAATTATTTAGAATTATTTA
>MDTF01013704.1_pt1 | contig 12451 bp, 12 predicted proteins | sample 811191 | NCBI WGS metagenome assembly MDTF01 (sample SAMN05326649, study PRJNA326480) | marine metagenome | isolation source: seawater | place: Southern Ocean | collected 2011
ATGATTTTACCTATTTTATATTACATACTAAATTTTAATGACAAAAAAATCTAAAATTGACCATTACTCAGATAAAGAAGCTTTAGACTTTCATACACAAGGTAAGTCTGGCAAAATTGAGATAAATTCATCTAAACCTTTAACAACAAAGAGAGATTTGTCCTTAGCTTATTCTCCTGGTGTTGCCGTGCCAGTTATGAGAATAGCAGAAAATCCTGAAGCTGCGTACGACTACACAAGTAAAGGAAATTTAGTAGCTGTAATTAGCAATGGATCTGCAATTTTAGGTCTTGGAAATCTTGGATCTTTAGCCTCAAAACCTGTGATGGAAGGAAAATCTGTTTTGTTCAAAAGATTTGCAGACATAGATTCGATCGATATAGAAGTTGATAGTTCTGATGCTGACGAAATCATTAATACTATTAAAAATATTGGCAATACATTTGGTGGTATTAACTTAGAAGATATTGCGGCACCTGACTGTTTTATTATTGAACAAAAATTAAAGGAACTTTTAGATATTCCTGTTTTTCACGATGACCAACATGGTACAGCAATAATTACAACAGCTGCTCTTATTAACGCTTTGGATATTTCAAAAAAAAAAATTAGTGAGGTAAAAGTTGTTGTAAATGGAGCTGGTGCTTCTGCAATTGCATGCACAAATTTATTTAAACTCTCTGGTGTGAAAAACGAGAATGTAATTATGTGTGATAGGTCAGGCGTAATTTATAAAGGTAGAAAAAATGTTGATCAATTTAAATCAGCACATGCTAATGAAACAAAATTAAGGACTCTTGCCGAAGCAATAAACGGTGCTGATGTTTTTTTGGGTTTATCTGCGAAAGATATGCTTACAAAGGATATGGTGAAGTCAATGGCTAAGAATCCGATTATATTTGCATGTGCTAATCCAGATCCAGAAATAAAACCTGAACTCGTAGAAGAAGTGAGATCAGATGCCATTGTTGCAACAGGGAGGTCTGATTACCCAAATCAAGTTAATAACCTTATTGGTTTTCCTTATATTTTTAGAGGAGCACTTGATGTTAGGGCAAAAGAAATTAATGAAGAGATGAAAGTAGCTGCGGCAAAAGCGATTGCTCAGTTGGCAAGAGAAGAGGTCCCCGACGAAGTGATAGCAGCATACGGCGGAGAAAGACCAAGGTATGGCAGAGAATATATTATTCCGTCAACATTTGATCCACGATTAATTAGCGTTATACCTGCTGCTGTAGCTGAAGCAGCTATGAAATCTGGTGTCGCCAGAATAAGAATTAAAGATATAGAAAAATATAAAGAAGATTTGTCTCGAAGACTTGATCCTTCGATGAATATTATGCAAGGCATCAATGCTCAAATTAAAAAATCACAAAAAAGAGTTGTTTTTGCAGAAGGAGAGGATCCTAGCATTCTAAAAGCTGCTGTTGCATTTAAAAATAGCAAATTAGGAATACCAATATTAATTGGAAAAGAGGAAAAAGTTAAAGAGCAACTAAAAAATATAGGATTAGATGAAAATTTTAAAATAGAAATTGTAAGTTCAAAAAACACTGAACAAAGAGAAAAATATACCAAACATTTGTATGAGAAACTCCAAAGAAGTGGGATGTTAGAAAGAGAATGTGATCATCTTGTGAGAAATGATAGAGTTACCTGGGGATCATGTATGGTAGCTTGTGGTGATGCTGATGCAATGGTTACAGGTGGGACGAGGCACCATGCTGCTACAATAGAAAAATTAAATAAGGTAGTAGACTCTAGACCTGGCGAAATAATTTTTGGCTTAACCATGTTAGTTTCAAAAGGTAGAACAGTATTTGTGGCAGACACTAACGTGCATGATAATCCAACTGCAGAACAACTTGTCGAAATAGCTATCTCAAGTACAAGAGTTGCACGATTATTTGGATTCGACCCTAAGGTAGCTTTTCTTTCTCATTCAACTTTTGGTAAGCCAGCAACAGAGAGAACTAAACATGTTCGAGAAGCTATTGAATTGATGAAAACAAAAAAAATAGATTTTGATTATGATGGAGAAATGCAGCCTGATGTAGCCTTAAACCCAGAATATAAAGCATCTTATCCTTTCTCTAAAATTGTCGGTAATGCAAATATCTTAATAATGCCAGCACTACACAGCGCCTCGATAACTGTTAAACTTATGAAAACTTTTGGAGGAGCAAAGTTAATAGGGCCATTATTAATTGGCCTAGGTCTTCCAATTGAAATTGCGCCTTTAAGATCATCGCCTTCGGACATTTTAAATCTTGCTTCTATTGCCGCTTATTCGTCAGAAGTAATTGACTATAATAATTAAATTTTATTTCTACTTAGCTCAGATACTAAATAAATTGTTGGTATAACTTCCTCAACATCATATATCTTGTTTGCCTCAGCCATAACTTCTTTTTTTTCTTCTTTACTAACAGCAATACCAAAAATATAAATTTTCTGATTTATTGTTTCTAAGGTGTAATTTCTAGATTTTGTTTTTTTATTAAAAAATAAAGCAGTTTTAAGTTGAGAGGTAATTAGAATATCTTTTGCGGTACTTTTAAAATTAGTTTGACCTTTAATAGTTATAGCATTTTTGACTGACCTTACGCCTTTGGTTTCCCATGCCATTTTTGTTATTTTAATTTTTTCTTCCGGTTCATCGACTTTACCTGTTAAAAATATTCGTCCATCTAAAATTTCAGCTTGAATTTTTATAAAATATTTTTTTTCAGTAAGAGTTAGTCTTGCAATTAAATTTTTTTGCATAATTACGTCATCAATTTGCATGCCTACTGTTCTTGGATCAAATCCTATGCTTACACCTCTGCCGAATGTACTCAGGTTTGGCTTCCCACAGCTGGTCAATAAAAAAAGTAAAAATATAAGGTTAATTGTTTTTTTCATTATTTTTTATTTTTAAGCATGTTTCATATACTTTTTTTTTTGAAATTTTTTCTTTTTTTGATATTAACTCCACAACATCTTTTAAGCTATACTTTTTAAGATATTTAATCGCTTGGCTCTCAATATCTTTATCTGATTCTGGTTCATTGTTAAGATAAATTTTTGATACCACAATAGTTAGTTCTCCCTTTAAAGGTAACTTAAAAAGTTCTATTGTATCAACTGAATCTCTGTAAAATGTTTCGTGCATTTTTGTTATCTCTCTAGCAATGACAATATCTCTACCAGAAAAATACTCTTTAAAGAATTTTAAATAAAAATTTATCTTTAATCCCGGTACAAAAAAAACTAAAGAGAAATCTAAACTTTTAATTTTATTTAAAACTTTAATAAGATCATTCTCAGTTTTTGGCAAAAAACCATAAAATAGAAACCTGTCTTCAAAACCAGATATGCTGACCGCTGCTGTAACTGAAGAAGGTCCTGGTATAGGAAAAACTTTGATTTTTTCTTTCACGCAAGTTTTAACCAATAATAATCCTGGATCAGAAAGTGTGGGTGTACCTGCATCCGAAATTAAAGACAAAATTTTGCCTTCATTTAGGCATTCTATAATTTTTTGTAATTCCTTTTGTTCATTAAATTTGTGATAAGAAATTAATTTTTTTTTTATTTTGTAGTGATTTAATAATTTTAAAGACCTACGTGTATCTTCGCATAATATTATGTCTGATTTTTTTAGTACTTCCAACGATCTTAATGTTATATCATCTAAATTTCCTATGGGAGTTGATACGATATATAATCCAGGCTCAAATGTGTTCATAAAAAAATGATTAAAATTATTATTACTTTTTTATCTTATATATTTATATTATTTAACAGTAATTTAATTGCAGATGATGACGCAAAACTTAGGATCGGCTTACTGGCTCCTTTTTCAGGCGAATACCGAAACTTAGGAGAATCTTTGTTATTGTCTACCCAGCTTGCACTTAATGAGATAGCTAACAAAGATATTGTCATAATACCCAGAGATAGCGGAACTAACGACAAAGAAAAATTAAATTTAGCGATTAAAGAAATAATAAATAACGGAGCTAAAATAATCATTGGCCCTATGACTTCGTCATCTTTTAAAGAACTTGGAAAATATAGAGACACTATTTTTATTTCACTTTCAAATAAAGAACCAAAAATTTCTAATAATGTAATCAATATAGGTATAAGCTTGGAGTCTCAGCTTAGTGCGATAGAAAAGTTTTTAATAAAAAAAAAGAAAAAAAAGACAGTAATTTTATATCCTAAAAATGAATACGAAAAATTTATAGATGAAAAAATTAAATTACTTAAATTAAAAAATTTTAAAATATTTAAATACAGTTCTGACCCTAGAGTTCTTACTGGTGAAATAGAAAAACTAACAGATTATAGTCGTAGGAAAAAACTCCTGCAAAAAAGAAAAGATGTTTTAAAAAAACAAGATGACGAACTGTCAAAAAGGGAATTAAAAATTCTTGATAAACTCTATACCTTAGGTTCTGTTGATTTTGATTCAGTTATAATTATAGATTTTGGAAATAACCTAAAAAGTGTTCTTGCATCATTAATTTTTTCAGACGTCAATGATGAAGATGTGCTTTTTACAACTGTAAATCAATGGTTTGATGAAAGTATATTTCGGGAAAATTCAGTTAAAAATTTATACTTTCCTTCTGTGGATATGAAACAATTTAAAAAATATAATGAAAAATATTTTAGGACATTCTCACTAAAACCCGACGAAATTACTATCCTTTCATACGATGCATTAGGTTTAATTTATTACGTTTGGAACAAGAACAAAGGCATTAAAACAATTAATGATTTTTTTATTAAAGAAAAGATAAAAGGTAAAATTGGAACTTTTGAATTTAAGGATGGTAAAGTTTCGCAACAATTAAAAATATATAAAACTGTTAAAGGTAGATTTAAAGAGTTTTAGTTTTTTTCTTTAATTTTTTAAAAGCTATGTATCGATGATCTATTAGCATCTTCTTGCTTTTTATCATCTGCCCAAAAGTTAAATTGTGTCCAAGCGGTACAAAAATAGAGTCATATCCAAAACCATTTTTACCTTTTATCTTTTCTGTTATTGTTCCGTAAATTTCCCCTTTTGTAGTAATTTTTTTTTTGTGACCAAGATAGAGAGTTATACTACAGACAAATTTTGCTTTTCTATTTTGTTTTTTTTTATTTTTGTTTTTTTCATTTATCAGTTTAATAATTTCTGACATAGCTTGTCTAAAGCCACCATATTTTTTTGCCCATCTGGCTGAATAAATACCTGGTTTGTTATTTAAACATTTGACGCAAAGGCCAGAATCATCTGAGATTGTGATAATTTTTGATTTTTGGAAAAAAAATTTAGCTTTTAATTCTGAGTTTGATTTAAAACTTTTACCGGTTTCTATTGGGCTTTTAATATTCAATTGAAAAGGAGAAATTTTTTTTATTGTTTTATTCAATAAATAGCTAAATTCTTTAATCTTACCTTTATTATGTGTGCCTATTAATATTTTTTCAATTTTTTTCATTTAAGTCTAGTAATTTAATTTTAAGACCCTATATAGCAATTATGGAAAAAGAGAACGATATTAAAAATGAAGAAGATTTAACTCCAAAGACTGATACTAGTGCGGAAAAAGAGGCACTAGTTGAAGAAAAAGAAGTATCTACTGAAAAATTTAAAGAGCCCACAGTAGAAGATAAGCTGAAAGAAACACAAGATAAATTATTACGAGCGCTAGCTGCTTCTGAAAATCAAAGAAGAAGATCTGAAAAAGAAACTAAGGAAGCTTTTGAATATGGTGGATTTAATTTTGCCAGAGAAACATTATCTTTACTTGATAATTTACAAAGAGCACATCAATCAATTAAAGAAGATGAAACATTAAAAAATAACAAGGATTTAAATAAATTTTTAGAAAATATGCAGATAATTGAAAAAGATTTACTAACTATATTTGAAAAAAATAATATTAAAAAAATAGATTGTCTAAATCAAAAATTTGATCCAAATAATCACCAAGCTATGCTTGAGATGGAAAATGAAAATGTTGAGCCTGGTACTGTGCTTCAAGAAATTCAAGCTGGTTATTTTTTTAAAGACAGGTTGTTGAGACCATCGTTTGTCGCTGTAGCGAAGAAAAAAGACCTTAAAAACCAAGAAAATGGAGAAAATAAAACTAATCCAACTCTTGAAGAGAAGTAAAAAACACCCATATACCTAGTAATCGAAAACAAAGGAATAACATAATGAGTAGAATAATTGGAATAGATCTTGGAACAACAAATTCATGTGTAGCAATAATGGATGGTTCACAAGCAAAAGTTTTAGAGAACGCAGAAGGTGCAAGAACTACACCGTCAATTGTTGCGTTTTTAGAAAATAATGAAAAATTAGTTGGCCAGCCAGCAAAAAGACAAGCTGTTACAAATGCAGAAGATACAATTTTTGCTTCTAAAAGACTAATTGGTAGAAGTTTTGAAGATGAATCGGTAAAAAAAGACTTGGGCAAAGTTCCTTATAAAATTGTTAAGTCTGATAAAGGTGAAGCTTGGATTGAAGCAAAAGGTGAAAAATATTCTCCAGCTCAAATTTCAGCTTTTGTTTTACAAAAAATGAAAGAGACCGCGGAAAAATATTTGGGTCAGGCTGTTACAAAAGCGGTCATAACGGTTCCCGCTTATTTTAATGATGCACAAAGACAAGCCACGAAAGACGCTGGGAAGATTGCAGGTCTTGAAGTTTTAAGAATTATAAACGAACCAACTGCCGCGTCTCTTGCGTATGGTTTGGATAAAAAAGGTGGCCAAAAAATAGCTGTATATGACTTAGGTGGTGGTACATTTGATGTTTCCATCCTTGAAATTGGAGATGGTGTTTTTGAAGTAAAGTCTACTAATGGAGATACTTTTTTAGGTGGTGAAGATTTTGATGATGAAATAGTTAATTATTTAATTGCTGAATTTAAAAAAGATAATGGTATTGATTTAAGGTCGGACAAGCTTGCTCTACAGAGACTCAAAGAAGCTGCTGAAAAAGCAAAAATTGAACTTTCATCTGCTACCCAAACAGAAATAAATCTTCCATTTATTACTGCAGATAAATCAGGTCCTAAACATGTAAATTTAAAATTCACTAGAGCCAAATTAGAGGCATTAGTTGGAAAGCTAATAGAAAGAACATTAACACCTTGTAAAACTGCACTAACGGACTCTGGTTTTTCCGCTGCCGAAATTAATGAAGTTGTTCTAGTTGGTGGTATGACAAGAATGCCAAAAGTTATAGAGGCAGTTAAAAATTTCTTTGGGAAAGAACCTAATAAAAGTGTTAACCCCGATGAAGTAGTTGCTATGGGAGCAGCTATTCAAGCTGGTGTGCTACAAGGCGATGTTAAAGATGTCTTATTATTAGATGTAACGCCTTTGTCATTAGGCATCGAAACACTAGGTGGCGTTTCAACTAAATTAATTGAGAAAAATACAACAATTCCAACAAAAAAAAGTCAAGTTTTTTCAACTGCTGAGGATAACCAACCAGCTGTATCAATAAGGGTACTACAGGGTGAGAGGGAAATGGCAGCAGATAATAAATCACTTGGAAATTTTGAGCTAGTTGGCATTCCGCCAGCTCCCAGAGGAACTCCGCAAATAGAAGTCACATTTGATATAGATGCTAATGGAATTGTAAGTGTTTCTGCAAAAGATAAAGGAACTGGAAAAGAACAAAAAATTCAAATTCAAGCTTCTGGTGGCCTAACAGACGAAGAAATTCAAAAAATGGTAAAAGAAGCAGAAGTGAACAAGGAAGAAGATAAAAAGAAAAGAGAGACTATTGATGCAAGAAATCAAGCTGACAGTATTATTTTTTCTACAGAGAAAAGTTTAAAAGAACATGGTGACAAGGTAACGGAAGAAGAAAAAAAAGCTATAGAAGTTGGAATTGTAGATTTAAAAAAAGCTCTTGAAGGTACTGAAACCGAAGAAATTAAGAAAAAAACCCAAGACTTAATTCAGGTTTCTATGAAATTAGGTGAAGCAGTTTACAAAAGTCAGCAAAAAGATCCTTCGGCTAAACCAGATGATCAAGAATCTAAGACCGAAGATAAGAACAAGGAAGATGTAGTTGATGCAGACTTTGAAGATGTAAAAGATACAAAAGATGCAAAAGACTCAAAAGAAGACAAAGAAAAAAGCGCCTAAGATATATTAAAAAATGGAGTAACTTTTTGTGGCCAAGAGAGACTACTACGATATCTTAGGAGTAAATAATTCTGCTTCTAAAGATGAAATAAAAAAAGCTTACCGTACTACTGCTTTTAAATATCATCCTGACAAAAATCCAGGCAATAAAGCTGCTGAAGATAAATTCAAAGAAGCAAGCGAGGCTTATGGCATTCTTTCAGACGACAAAAAAAAAACAAATTATGATCAATTTGGTCATGCGGCCTTTGAAGGTGGTGGTGGTCAAGGATTTGGAGGTTTTGATACATCTTCTTTTTCTGATATTTTTGCAGATTTTTTTGATGATGCTCAAGATGATAGGTCTAGAGGTTCGGGTAGAAGATCTTCAGGCAGCAGAGGTAATGACCTAAGGTATGATCTAAATATAAGTTTAGAGGATGCATACAAAGGCCTAGAGAAAAAAATAGATTATACAACATATAAAAAATGTAGTGGGTGTAGTGGAAGTGGTGCTGAACCAGGGTCAAAGCCAATAAAATGTGATTATTGTAAAGGTAATGGTAAAATTAGATCTAGCCAAGGTTTCTTTACCGTCCAACAAACTTGCCCCCAATGTCAAGGTAATGGAGAAACTATTGGTAAGGCTTGCAAAAAATGTAGTGGTGACGGTAAGGTTCAAAGTGATGAATCTGTTTCAGTAAAAATTCCAAAAGGTGTAGATGACGGAACAAGAATAAGACTTTCAGGAAAAGGGGAAGCGGGTACTAAAAGTGCGGGTAATGGAGATCTATACTTATTCATCTCAGTGAAGAATCATAGCCTTTTTAAGAGATCTGAAGAAAATTTATTCTTTGAACTACCTGTTACATTTGCAGATGCTGCGCTGGGAACTGCTATAGAAGTTCCGTGTATTAGCGGAAGTAAAGTAAGTGTTAAAATTCCAGCAGGGACACAATATGGAAAACAATTAAGATTAAAGGATAAAGGTATGCCGATCCTAAGGAGAAATTCTTTTGGAGACTTATATATTAGAGTTATTCCTGAGGTTCCTGTATCATTGTCTAAAAGACAAAAAGAGCTTTTGGAGGAATTTAAGATTTTAGAAAATACTAAATTAAGTCCAACTATCAAAAGTTTTTTTGAAAAAGCTAAAAAGTTTTGGGGCACATAAAATGAAGATAATTAATTTAGCAATCTCTGGGTGTATGGGGAAAATGGGTCAGCAACTTATCAAATCTTCTAACAAAGACAAAAGTTTCAAATTAACCGCTCTCACAGAAAATAGAGTCATTAATAAAAAAATTGGTGGCATTAAACCTGATTTAAACAATGAAGATATTTTTAGGAAAGTAGACGTGATAATAGATTTTACTGTTCCAAAATGTACGCTTGAAATTCTTAAAATTGCATCCAAACTAAAAAAAAAAGTTATTATTGGAACAACGGGTTTTTCAAAAAAAGAAGAAGTTTTAATTAAAAGATATTCAAAAAAAATTACAATTCTGAAAGCAGGAAACATGAGTTTAGGAATTAATCTGCTTATGTATTTAACGGAAATTGCATCAAAATCTTTAAGTGACAATTTTTTAAGTAAAGTTTTTGAAACTCATCATAAATATAAAAAAGACCATCCGTCAGGAACTGCTTTAATGCTTGGCAAGGGTATAGCTGCAGGTAAAAGTAAAGATCTTTATAAAATAATGGGTAAAAAATTTTTAAATAAAAAGTCTTTTCCTTATGGAAAAAAAATAAACTTTAACTCATTAAGAAAAGGAAATATAATTGGTGAGCATGAGGTTAAGTTTTCTAGTGGAAAAGAAATAATTACCTTAAACCACGAAGCATTTGACAGAGCACTTTATTCCGAAGGAGCTTTAACAGCTGCAAGATGGTTAATTAATAAAAGACCAGGTTTGTATTCAATGAGAAATGTTTTAAATTTTAAATAAATTTAAAACAATGGATAAAAATAAAAAAGCAAAGTTAATCTTAAAAATACTAAACAAAATTTATCCTACAACACCCATTCCACTTAAGCATAATAGCAAGTTTACTTTGTTAATTTCTGTGCTTTTATCTGCGCAATGTACTGATCTTAATGTTAACAATGTAACTAAAGACATCTACCCCAAATATAATAGACCAGAACATTTTGTTACAATGGGAAGAAAAAGGATTGAAACACTTATCAAAAGGATAGGCATTTTTAGAGTAAAAGCTAAAAGTATATACCTGCTGTCTAAGCAATTATTGGCAAACCACAATGGCAGGGTCCCTAGAAGTTTTGAAGAGTTAGAAAAACTACCTGGGGTTGGCCACAAAACAGCGAGTGTAGTTATGTCTCAAGGTTTTGGTGAACCAGCCTTTCCTGTTGATACACATATCCATAGATTAGCTCAAAGATGGGGGTTAACTAACGGAAAGAACGTAGTACAGACAGAAGAAGATTTAAAAAGATTATTTCCGAAAAAGTCGTGGAATAAGCTTCATCTACAAATAATTTTTTATGGTCGAGAATATTGTAAGGCTAGAGATTGTTATGGTATAAGTTGCAAAATTTGTAGCATTTGTTACCCGAGTAGAAAAAAACCAGTTAAAACTATAAAAGCATAATGAAAATTTTAGGAATAGGAAACGCAATTGTAGACGTCATTTGTAAAATTGATGAAAATTATTTAATCAAAAATAATTTAACTAAAAGCACAATGAAATTAGTAGATGAAAAGGAGTTCAAACAATTGCTTTCTGGTTTAAATATTGAAAAAACTATAGCTGGAGGATCTATTGCTAATTCTATTGTGGGATTAGCCCAACTTAAAAATGAAGTCTCTTTTATAGGAAAAGTTAATAATGATAAATTGGGAGATGAATATGAGAAAAGTTTAACAAAAGAAAAAGTTAAATATTGTTATGCTAAGAAAGATGAAAACATACCAACTGGTACTTGCTTAATATTAATTACACCTGACTCCGAAAGAACAATGTGTACTTTTCTCGGAATAGCCGGAAAAATCACACCTAACGATATAGATGAAAGTTTTGTTAAACAAAGCGAATTAGTTTTCTTGGAAGGATATCTGTGGGATGAGGGGGCGCCTAAAGCAGCTTTTGATAAAGCCTTATCACTTGCTTCAAAGTCAGCTATGTCTTTATCTGATAAATTTTGTGTAGATCGACATAAAAAAAGTTTTTACGGTCTGGTAAAAAATAAACTTGATATTATCTTTGCTAATGAACAAGAAATAATCGAACTAATTGATGCTAAGACATTTAATGACGTAATTAATTTTGGAAAAAACTTAAATAAATTATTAGTAATAACGAGGTCTGACAAAGGAAGTGTTGCGATCAATGGTTCAGAAATTACAGAGTGTGAAAGTCAAAAAAATCTAAAAATAACTGATTTAACAGGAGCTGGGGATCTCTTTGCAGCTGGTTTTTTACATGGTTATACAAACAAATTATCAAACCTACAAAGTTTAAAAAAGGGAACTGAAATGGCTTCTAAAATAATTCAAAAAATTGGAGCCAGATTAAATTAATAAAAATAGGTCTTAATTTATTTTTTTTCTTTTAAAACTGCCTTTACCTTTTTTAGCTTTAACAACACGCTTTCGATATTTTTTTGAAAACAAATCAATTGCTATTTTATTTCTTTTTTTCAAATAGAATAGCCAGTTTTAGAATTGATTATAAAATTTTCATCGTTAAATTTACTAATTATTTTTTTTCTAAGTCTGTAAATATGTGTTTCTATAGTATGCGTGTCAACACCCTCGGCATACTTCCATACTTCTTTTAAAATATATTTTTTAGAGAGAGGCTTTTTTTTGTTAAACAATAATTCAATTAGTTCTATTTCACGCTCAGTGATAACGATGAATAGATTTTTTTTTTTTAGTTTTCGCTCATTTTTATCAATTGTATAATTTTTAATTTGAATTGAAGAATTTTTGTTAAATTTAAAAGACATTATAATATTAGTAATCTTGTTACTAAAATCTGTTAAATTTAAAGGAAGAGTAATTTTTTCATTATACTTGATATTATTGATACTAGAAAAATCCTTATTTTCTATTAATAAGATAGGCTTATTATTTATCTTAGAAATAGAGTTTAAAATGTTTACATCGTTACAAAATTCATTGTCAATCAAAACAGCGTTAATTTCAGGAATTGACAATTCAAGAAGGGCATCATTTTCAAAAAAAACTAATGAAAGGTTTAAATATTCTTTAATTTCTTTTAAAGAATTGTTAAAGTTTTTAGTGCCAAAAATAAGTAAAGTATTTTTCATAACTATATGAACATAAAATTA
>MDTF01008199.1_pt1 | contig 12439 bp, 8 predicted proteins | sample 811191 | NCBI WGS metagenome assembly MDTF01 (sample SAMN05326649, study PRJNA326480) | marine metagenome | isolation source: seawater | place: Southern Ocean | collected 2011
AGACGCACTTCAAGATGAGTGGAAAGTGGAAGGTTTGGAAGCTAACCTGATGGTTTTTGCCAACGGTTACTACCAACCACATTTGTCAAATATCATCGATCAAAATGTCTCTATTTTGACATTAGATCAAGCTCGCATAGAAGCTTATGATGTAGTTGACAAACACTTTGATCAGTATGTGAATGCTCAAAACGAAATTTTCACAGCTCTAAATACAGCATTCAATCACACCGGAGTTTTTGTTCACGTAAGCAAAAATGAAGTGGTTGAACATCCCATTCACATCATTGATGTAGTTCAAGGCGAATCTGCTTTGGTTGTGCCGCGCAACTTGTTTGTAGTAGATCAAAGTGCTAAAGCGCAAATCATCCACTCTATCGTTTCTAACGGTGGAGAAAAAGCTTTTGTAAACGGAGTAAGCGAGATTGTTGTAGGTGAAAACGCATCGGTTGAATATCAAATGATTCAAACCATTGGCGATACCAATCAACAAATTCAAACCACTCAAGTTACACAAGCAAACAACAGTAAATTTACTACCGGAGCTTTCACTTTCAACGGTCAATTGGTTCGCAACAACCTCAATATTTTGGTTGAAGGAACTGGCTGTGAAACGCACTTAAACGGTGTTTACTTGTTAGATGGTAAAATGCATGTAGACAACCATTCGGTTGTTGATCACTTGATGCCGCATTGCGAGAGCAACGAGAACTACAAAGGTGTTATCACCGATAAAGCTACTGGCGTATTTAACGGTAAAGTTTTCGTTCGCCCAGACGCGCAAAAAATCAACGCATTCCAAAGCAATCAGAATATCTTACTCAGCGATGATGCAACCATCAATTCAAAACCTGAATTGGAAATCTACGCTGATGATGTAAAATGTTCTCACGGTTCAACAACTGGTCAATTGAATCAAGAAGGATTGTTTTACTTGGAATCTCGTGGTGTTAAGCCGCAAGAAGCTAGAAAATTAATGATCAACGCGTTTGCTGATGAAGCACTTTCTGAGGTTGGCGTTGACACATTGAAAGAAAAATTAGAGGTGATGATCGCTGATAGATGTCAGCAATTTTAACCTTTGCAAAAAGACAATTACAACGTGTTTGACGTAGAAAAAATAAGAGCTCAATTTCCCATTTTACAAGAACAAGTAAATGGAAAACCATTGGTGTATTTAGATAACGGTGCTAGTTCGCAAAAGCCGTTAGCTGTAATCAATGCCATGGGAGATTATTATTTGCACAAACACGCTAACATACATCGAGGAGTACATCATTTGAGTCAACAGGCTACAACGATGTACGAAGAATCGCGTAAGCTACTTGCCGATTGGTTCAATGCCAAACACGAACATGAAATCATTCTTACTCGCGGTACAACTGAGGGTATCAATCTGGTTTCAAATGCGTTTGGTAGAAAATTTTTGAAGGCTGGAGATGAAGTGATTATCTCTCAAATGGAACACCATTCAAACATTGTCCCTTGGCAAATGATTTGCGAACAACAAGGTGCAGTTTTAAAGTATGTTCCAATCAGTGACGATGGCGAATTTCTCTTCGAAGAATATGAGAAACTGCTTTCCGAAAAAACCAAATTGGTTGCAGTAACTCACATATCCAATACATTAGGAACTGTAAATCCTGTAAAAGCAATCATTGAAAAAGCCCATGAATTTGGCGCTAAAGTTCTGGTTGATGGTGCACAGGCAGTTCCACACATGCGTGTAGATGTGCAAGATTTAGATTGTGATTTCTATGCTTTCTCATCACACAAAATGTACGGTCCAACAGGATTTGGAGCACTTTACGGAAAAGAAGCTTTGTTGAATGAAATGCCTCCATTTATGGGCGGTGGCGATATGATCAAAACCGTTACCATGGAGAAAACAACGTACAACGAGTTACCACATAAATTCGAAGCTGGAACGCCAAGTATTGCCGAAGGAATCGGAATGGCTGCTACTATTGAGTTTTTAAAGAATATTGATTTTGATGCTGCTATCCAACATGAAGAAGCGCTTCATGCTTACGCATCAGAAAAACTCAGCGCCATTGATGGTTTCCGTTTCATTGGAAATGCAAAACATAAAACAGGTGTTATCAGTTTCTTGATTGGCGACATTCACCCGTATGATATGGGTGTTTTACTCGATCAAATGGGTATTGCGGTTAGAACAGGACATCACTGTACCGAGCCAATTATGACTCGCTTCAACATTCCTGGAACAGTGAGAGCATCTTTTGCCATGTACAACACGTATGAAGAAGTAGATGCTTTGATTACCGGAGTTGAAAAAGCCAAACGCATGTTAAGCTAATGAGTACGATCAACGAAATACAAGACGAGATCATCGAAGAGTTCCAACTATTTGACGATTGGGAACAAAAATTCGAATACCTCATTGAATGTGGTAAAGAACTCGAAGCCATTGATGAAGCTTCTAAAACAGAAGAAAATCTGGTAAAAGGTTGTCAATCAAAAGTGTGGTTAACTGCCAAAGAAGATGGCAATAACTTGGAGTTTGATGCCGATTCAGATGCAATTATCAGCAAGGGAATTGTTGGTTTATTGATTCGTATTTTATCTGGACACCCCGCACAAGAAATAGCAGAAGCTGACCTCTATGCAATCGATCAAATTGGTTTAAAAGATCATTTATCACCTAATCGTGCCAACGGCTTGGCCAGCATGGTTAAGAAAATGAAAGTATACGCCTTGGCTTTTGCCGCAAAAGCCTAAAATCAAATCAGCTGCTCCAATGACAAAGAAAGAATTAGAAGACAACATAGTTGACAAGCTCAAAACCATATACGATCCTGAAATACCTGTAGATATCTACGAATTAGGGTTGATTTATGAGATTAGAATTGACGATGAGTTTGAAGTCGACATTTTAATGACTTTAACAACTCCAAACTGTCCTGTAGCTGAATCACTTCCAGTTGAAATTGAAGAAAAAGTTCAATTGGTTGAAGGTGTTACAAAAGCACGAGTAACCATTACTTTTGATCCACCATGGGATCAAGACATGATGAGCGAAGAAGCTAAATTAGAACTTGGCTTTTTATAATAGTGCTCATTTTCTATCGTTCTTTACTTTTACTCCCGCATTATAACAAACTTTTCTGGGGCAATTAAAGTAAGAACTCATGAGTCAGGTAGGAATTGACGCTATTCATTTTAGCATTCCCAAACTAGCCGTACAAATAGCTGATTTAGCAACCAAAAGAAACATAGAATTTGCCAAGCTCAACAAAGGCTTAGGTTTAAATCAAATGGCCATTCTCGATAGCGATGAAGATGCAGCTACTCTTGCTGCTGAAGCCATATATAATCTAGTTACAACATACGACATCAAACTCAATGAAGTAGGTCGCATTTATTTAGGTACAGAAAGTGCCTTAGATGGTGCCAAGCCAACGGCTACTTATGCGTTGGAAATGCTTCAAAACAAGTTGGGTGAAAACCTCAATCACATTGATGTGGTTGATTTAACCTTTGCTTGCATTGGTGGAGTTGACGCACTTCAAAACTCCATGGATTGGATTCGTGCTAATCCTGCTCGAAAAGCCATTGTAGTGGCGTCTGATCAAGCTAAATACGAATTAGCATCATCTGGAGAGTATACACAAGGTGGAGGCGCTGTAGCCATGCTATTGAGCTCCAACCCCAAGTTGATTGCCTTTGATGGAACATTTGGTGTTTCAACATCTGGCGCTAGCGATTTCTTTAAACCAAGAAGAGCTTTCGAAAAGGCTGAATTACTAAAACAAGCAGCTCAACTTTTAGGTGTTGAATTAGATGCTGATAAAGCAGATGTTCTATTACAAAACACCGATTCTGCATTTTGGGGAACGCAGAGTAAAATCATTCATCAGTTTTCAGAATGTCCCGTTTTTGATGGGCCATATTCCAACAGCTGTTACCAAGAACGCATTGCTGAAGCATTAGAAAGTTGGGAAAAACGAACCGAGAAAAATCCATTGGATTGGCAAAAGTTGATTTTCCATTTGCCTTACGCTTTTCAAGGTAGAAGAATGTTCACTCCCATTTTTGTAAACTGGATGATTCGCGATGGAAGATTGGCTGAATTAGAAGATGCAGTTGGAGAAAAAGCTGATTCTGCTGAAAATCCATCAGCCGATTGGATTAAAAAAGTGAGTAAATCACCTCTTTATAAATCATTCATTGCTGAACGCATTGCAACAGGAGAAAAAGCATCTAGCGACATCGGTAACATGTACACAGCTTCCATCTTTATGTCTTTAATCAGCTCTTTGGTTGAGGCTGCTAAAGCAGATGAAAATCTGGTTGAAAAACCCATTGGTTTCTTTGCATACGGAAGTGGTTCAAAAGCAAAATCTTTTGAAGGTACTGTACAAGCAGAATGGAAGATTCAAATTGAAAAAATCAACTTGTTTGAAACGCTGGAAACACGTCAAATAATTGATTTCGAAACGTATGAAAAACTACACCGCGAGGAGGTAGAAACTCCTTTAACAAGTAAACTTTTTAGTTTTACTAACGTTTCAGATAAACCTAACCAAGAAGGTTATAGATTTTACAAACACGTATGACAGAAGATAAACCCATAGTAAATCGAGTAGCAAAAAGTAGAACTTTAACAGTTGATTTTGAAGAGATTCTGAATCAATACGACCTAGTTGATTTAGATATTGCTCCTTGGTTGTGGCAAGGATTGGTTTTGAAAGAAAAAGACTTTCGCGAATCTTTAGAAAACCACAACTGGAGCGACTATGCGGGTAAAGATGTTTGTGTTTATTGTAGCGAAGATGCCATCATACCAACATGGGCTTACATGTTGGTTGCAACCTATATTGAAGAGGCAAAGGCACAAGCACACTTTGGAAAAATAGACGATGTTGTAAGCACCATCTTAATCAATCACATCAATAATTTTGATACAGAAGAGTTTACTGATAAAAGAGTGATTATTAAAGGCTGTGGACGCTGGGAGCTTTCTCCAGAAGTTTACATGACTACAACTCAAAAATTACAGCCTTTGGTAAAAATGCTCATGTTTGGTGAACCTTGCTCTACCGTTCCTGTCTATCGCAAGAAACGCGGTAATTGATAATTTTTTTACATCAAATTTGCACATTAGATAACCCACTTATCTAATATTGCATCCGTGAAAAATCTATTTAGCCTATTGGCTTTGTTGTTTGCATTACAAGGTTTTGCGCAACATCGTGACCAAAAAATATACTTCTTGTGGGGTTACAACAGATCGTGGTACAACAAAAGTGACATTCACCTGAAAGGTGAAGGATACGATTTTACTATTCATGATGCCATAGCCGATGACATGCCCGAAGAGCTTTCGTGGGTTTACCTAGATCCAGGTAAATTCAGTATTCCACAATTCAACTTTAGAGCAGGATATTACATCAACGAAAATTGGTCTATTAGCGCTGGTTGGGATCACATGAAATACGTGATGCGAAACGGACAAACAGCCAAAATCTCAGGTTATATTCACCGCGAAGCTATTGATGAAACAGCGATGTCAACAAATCCACAAGTTATTAGATATGTTGGCGAATATGATGATGACGATGTTCTACTCAGCCGTGAATTTTTAAAATACGAACATACAGACGGACTGAATTTTGTGCGAGTTGCGTTAGAAAGAACAACAGAAGTTGCCAATTTATACGATGGGAAATTCAATATCTGTTGGCAAAATGCCGTTGGAACTGGCCCAGTTTTACCATGGACAGATTTTAGAATGCTTAGCGGTAAACGCTGGAAAAACAGATTACATTTCTCGGGCTGGGGAGTTGGTGTGCAAACCGGTGTTCGATTAGAATTCTTGAAATCATTCTACTTGCAATCGATGGTTTCTGCTGGATACATCAACCTATTTGATGTGGAGCAGAAAATGCACGAAAGCGATACTGGAGATCAGGAAATATCTTACGTTTCTTGGGATGTTGTAGCAGGTGCTTACATCAACTGGAAAAGAATATTGAAAAGAGAGAGAGCTAATTAATAAGCTCTCTCGTTTTTACCTTCCATATAATTGATAAATGCTTTGTTAACCACCTTGTTACCACCTGCAGTAGGATAATCTCCACTGAAGTACCAATCTCCGGTATGGTCTGGACAAGCATCTTTTAAACCGTCTAAAGTTTGGTAGATCACTTCTACTTCTGCCTTCAAGTCAACTGGTTTTAAGATCTCAGAAATCTTAGCGCTGATTTGCTCATCAGTAAACGGCTCATAAATTCGTTTAACGTGATTTACCACTTGTTCTTTTGGCAAATCTTGCTGCTCTAAGCAATTGTGATATACATCGCGAAGCAGTTTCTCTTTACCTGTTTCTTTCAACAACTCAACAGCTGCTCTAAAGGCTACGAAATCGCCTAATTTGGCCATATCGATACCGTAACAATCTGGGAATCGAATTTGTGGAGCTGAAGATACTATCACGATCTTCTTCGGATTTAATCGACCAATCATGCGCAAAATACTTTGGCGCAATGTTGTTCCACGTACAATGGAATCATCAATTAATACAACCGTATCTATATCATCACGAACAACTCCGTAGGTTACATCATAAACGTGTGCTACCAAATCGTCACGAGAATCATCTTGTGTAATGAAAGTTCTCAGTTTCGCATCCTTGATGGCAATTTTATGTGCTCTTGGTCTGCGATTGATAATTTCATTCAATTGCTCTGGCGTAGCTTTTTTGCCCAACGCCTGCATTTGCTCAATCTTTTGCTTGTTGATTGCCTCATCTGCAGCTTTCATCATTCCGAAGAATGAAACCTCAGCTGTGTTAGGAATGTATGAGAAAACAGTGTTTTCAAAGTCATAACCAACTGATTCCAACACGCGATCAGCAACATTTTTACCCAATTGAAGACGCTCTTTGTAGATATCACTATCAGATCCTCTCGAGAAATAAATGCGCTCAAATGAACAAGCTGTTTTCTTTTTGCTTTTAATGATTTCTTCAGAACTCACCTTTCCACTTCTACTTACAAGAAGTGCATGACCAGGTGTTAACTCTTGAATATCTTCAATAGGAACATTGAATGCAGTTTGAATTGCTGGACGCTCAGAAGCAACAACAACAACTTCATCATCTTGATACCAGAATCCTGGGCGAATACCATTTGGATCGCGGAAAACAAATGAATCTCCATGTCCAAACATACCAGACATCAAGTATCCACCATCCCAATCTTCGCTGGCTTGTTTCAAGATTTTAACGATATCAACATTCTTAGCTACTAAGTCTGAAATTTCTTGGTAGTTGTATCCTAATTTTTTGAATTTCTCAACCAACGCATCATTCTCAACATCTAAGAAGTGACCGATTTTTTCCATTACAGTAACAGTATCGGCTTTCTCTTTTGGATGCTGACCAATGCTTACCATGAAGTTGAAAAGATCATCAACATTTGTTAAGTTGAAGTTACCTGCAACAACTAAATTTCTGGTTTTCCAGTTGTTTTGACGCAAGAATGGATGACAACTTTCGATGCTGTTTTTACCATAAGTTCCGTATCTCAGGTGACCCAAAAATACCTCACCCATAAACGCTTGTTCGTTGTATAGATAATCCACATCCTGCAACTTAGCCGGATCGTTTTTCTCTAACTCTTTGAAACGTTTATTGATGTATTCAAACGTATCTTGAATGGGTTTTGAACTGATACTTCTGTAGCGAGAAATATAACGCTGACCAGGAGGAACGTTCAATTTGATATTAGCAACACCCACACCATCTTGGCCACGGTTGTGCTGTTTCTCCATTAAGAGATACAGTTTATTTATGCCATAGAAAGGCGTACCATACTTTTTCTGGTAATAGGAAATGGGTTTGCGAAGACGAATGAATGCGATACCACATTCGTGCTTAATTGGATCACTCATGTATAAACTCCACTTGCAAAATTAGACGCAAAGTTACATCAATTTAAAAAGTAAAACCTACACTCAAATAAGGATAAAACCTTGGCTCTTTGTTGTTGGTTGCTATGGCTAACGTAACTGGCCCAACAAAAGTTATCATACTGGCAGAAACACCAATTCCAACCATCTCATTTCCACCTGTGTAGAACTCACCTCTGTATTCAGATCCTGATAAATCTTGAAGCCACCCGTTGTTGAAATAGTTAACAACTCCTCTAAAAATATACTTGTCTTGGATGGAGTATTGAACTCCACCAAAAGCATAAGAAGTTAATGGCGTTAAATTCGAGTATACTTGAAGGCCATAAAAACGATACGAACCCGGTAGATTTGGAGATATTCCACCAATGAAATTCATATCCATAATTTGGGTATTGGTTTCAATTGAATCTTGCCTAAAACTGAAACTTAAAGCACCTCCATACATCAGCGATAAGGAGTTGTTGAATGGTACATAACCCTCCATATCAAAATTGATGGTGGTATATGAATTGAAGAACTGGCTACCTTCTAAAACTTCAGTTAAAGCTGGAGTATCATTCTCTTGACTCACGTTGATTTTAGTAGTAACCTCTGCATTCAGTTTATGACCCTTATTCGGGAAATAACGTGCATTGGTATTGTTAATTCGGATATAACCTACCAACTGTGTTGCAAACTCTCTGTAACGCGTACTTAAACTATCAAGACCCGCTTTAGGATCAAGTGAAAGTGTTCGAAATTGAATTTGCCCACCAATGGTTGAATTTCGGAGGTATGTAGATTGAACCCCGCCATACAATTGAAATTGATTGTATACAAACGAAGACAAATCTCCATTTGAACTATACGTCTCCAAATTTCGATTTCTATGGATTGAAAAACCACCCAATGCAGCCAGTTTTTGCTCTTTCCCCAAATACTTGAAGTAGTTCATCCAAATTCTCGGATTGTCTGCAATATCTACCTCAGCAATAAAACGAGAACCATCTAAAAGTGCATTTCTACTGGTGTAGTTGATGGTTAACCCAACGTTGTTTTCTGTATTATAATGCAGAGACGTTTTCACGTTATTTCTAGCCGATTCTTTTACATTGATTTCTAGAATGTAAGTACTATCGGTTGAACCATCTAATATCCGATAACCAATGTGATCAAAAGCCTGAATACCATAAGCCAAACGCAACTCGTCTTCTAGTTTTTCAAGAGTATAAACTTCCCCTTTCTCCACTTTCATACGTCCTTTAATCAGCTTATCGGGATAGTTTTTATTACCATTTACCTCAATGTTCTCGAACCTGTATTGAGGTAGTAATTCAACGCCTGGATTTGTGCGTTTTCCACGGTTGGTTCCGTAAACAGAATCTGCTAACAAAACCAAATCTTCAATGCACGTTTTAGCATGCTCGTATCCTTTATCGATAATGGCTTGAGCTTTATCAAAATCAGCTGCAGAAAACTCACTTAAATCTGGAGAAAATAAGTAATCTACAAACCCCATTTGCTCTTCACTATCAAACACGCTAGTTACGAATGCTGCTTGTTGAAGAATGGTAACAAGCGTAGAAAGTTCATCTTTATTTTTGAAGTTATAACCAGTGTAACCCCCAATAACGATATCGGCTCCCATCCCTTTAATTTCTTGAACAGGAAAGTTTCTGACCAGCCCCCCATCAACCAATAACATAGAATCCATTTCAATTGGTGTAAAAACGGTTGGAATAGCCATACTTGCGCGTAGCGCTGTTACTAAATCGCCTGAATCTAAAACAACAGGTTTACCACAAGTGATATCTACAGCCACACATTTAAACGGAATGGGAAACTTGGTGAAATCGCGCTGACTGTGTACGGGTTCTGTTAATCGAGATAATAAAATCTGAAGGTTTTGACCTTCAATCATGGCAGAAGGAAGGGATATTTTCCAGTTATCTGCTTCAAAATTGAGCAAGTATCTGCCGTAATAATCTTTTTCCTCGTATGAGATTTTATCTAGTCCAACTCGGTTACTGATGATTTCATTCCAATTGTAAGAAGTAATCATCTGTTCCAATTGCTCAGGAGTATATCCAATAGAGTACAACGCCCCAACAATACTTCCCATACTGGTTCCAGTAATGTAATCGGGTCTGATACCTACTTCTTCTAAAACTTTTAAAATTCCGATATGGGCAAAACCTTTGGCACCACCACCAGATAAAACCAATCCAATTTTGGGTCGATTGGCCGTTGAGTCACTCGCTTGCTGAGAGAAGGCCTGACTGGTTAATAGCGTAAATAAGAGGAGAAAACAGGTAAAGGAGTGCCGCATACTCTTTTTGGTTCGTACGAATATACGGCAGATTGCCTTACATAGAGAACACATATTTAACCGTAATTGTATAGTAATAAACAATTGTTTTATGGAAAATAATAACTTGTACACGAAACTTAAATAAATGTCTATGAACTAAATACGCACATTAAGCTAATCTTAAAAACCCCCATGTAACTACCAAAATACGGTTCTCAGCCCTATTTAACTTCTCACTAAAAGTTACCGCACACTTTACTCATTCAAAACACATTTACTATGTTTAACCCAAACCTATTAAAAGCTACAGGCCTGTGTTTTGGCTTGTTTAGCTTAACGATTTCAAACAACCTAAACGCACAATTATGCCCTTCAGCTTATACAGGATCAGCACCTGTATCATTAGCAAATAAATGCGTAAACCAGCAACTCACTTCTTCAAGTATTAACTATTCTGGAAGTAGTTTCAATGAATCTTGGGGTGATCGAATAAGCAACTATAACAATCCGGTAATAGTTGGTGCTAAACAAAAATTCCGTTCTGTTTTTGTAAACCAAAGTGTAAATAAAGAGGGTGGATTTGCAGTACCTGAAGTATCTGGTTCTCAATACTATTTCAACCCTAATGCTGTTGGGTCTACATTTGGTATTGATGGAGATAACAACGGAGTATATGAGCGTGAAAATGACCTTTTACAACTCATTGTTGATAATGAATTTGATGAAATTGTTTTGTATAATGTCAGCGACATATTGCAATTTGGACATCAAACGGCATCTGACCATAATGTTGATAATTCCGTACAACAAACTCCGTACGATAACATTATGCTTGATAACCAACACATGGACTGGCATTTAGCCCGTTTCATATACAAAGCTAAAACACAATATAACTTAGATGTTGTAGCAGTTGTGCCATCCAGTGCTACCAACAGCACCTATAGCTCTCAATTCTATAGTTTCTTTGATGATTATGGCCGAGTTGATTTACCTTACGATTCAATAAGCATTGAAGCAATAGGACAATATTACATCAATAAGTATCAAGATATTTGGTTAAACAATCCATCTCAAATGGAATACCTACAATATGGTCAAGATACTCTCGTATTACCAAGAGATAGCGATGGGAGAATATCCTATTTAGATAAAGCTATTACTGATATTCTTAATGTTAATTTATTTGAATATAAGGTAAAAACAGGGTTAATCGGTTTGGAGGCCGATGAAGATTCAGACCAAAGTTCTATTGGTACTGGTGCAAATACATGCGACAATGCATTTGACGCACATCTCTTTGAGTGGGAATGGTGGGATATGAATAATCATGATGCAGCTCTATCGGCATTACTTGATTTAATGCGTTTTTCAAGAAGTTTACAGCAAGCTTCTGATATATGTTACCCAGCGCATTATGTAGCTCAAGATGAGTTTGATGATGGCTGGAGTGGTTGGGCAGAACAAAGTCGTGCAGACAGTGTAGACAAGGCCGCTGATAGAATTTATTTGTACTCATACAACCGAAACCCATGCGACTGTTATTGGGGGAGAGCAAATGGCTCAGGAAACACTTTTGACTCCAAAGACTTTAAGTATCGGGTTGAGTTGTTAAAAAACAATTCATTTGGAGCAAATAACAATACAGGTGAAACATTCATTCTACCCGTTTTTAATGGTAAATATGAATGTACTTCATTTACAGGTGATACTAACATTCCTACATATTATGGGGATGGGCAATACGGATGTATAGGTGCTAATGGATGTGATTTTGAAAATAACTATTCGGGCAGAGCCCTCACAAACTTACCAAGTATTGGACTTCAACAACAATTGGGATATGTTGAGAATATTTTTCAAGAACAATATGATTTTGATTACTACAATACTTCAAGTAATTACAGTAGCAACCATATTTATGGATATTCTTGGTTTAAGTCTAGAATCTTATTTGACAATAACTTCATCACTTCAACTGAAGATGTAGTTGAGCGTACAAAATCAAACACAACTATTTACCCCAATCCATCCAACGCTCAATTTACTTTGCAGTCTGACCTTGAAATAGAAACCATTAGCATCTATTCTATTGATGGTAAATTGGTTAAAATGATTGAAATCCATTCTACCAACTACTCTATTGCAGTTGATGAAGCGGGTGTTTATTTTGTAAACATCACTTATAGTAATGAAAAACAAGAAACTCAA
>MDTF01001623.1_pt1 | contig 12425 bp, 13 predicted proteins | sample 811191 | NCBI WGS metagenome assembly MDTF01 (sample SAMN05326649, study PRJNA326480) | marine metagenome | isolation source: seawater | place: Southern Ocean | collected 2011
TTCTTTATACGAATTATTAAAGAAACTATAACTGAAAAAACCGCACTAAAAAAAGAGCACCAATAATAAATTGATTAATAATTCTCTCTTTTGGAGAGAATTATTTTATAAAATGAAAAAACCTTTTATTGGGGTAGTTCATTTCAATAATAAAACATTTCAAGAAAATGAATCTTGGCGAAATGCTCGTAAATATGAAGGATGTATTTATGGCGTTGATAAAAGTACCGAATCCATTCCATATGGCGAAAAAATATTCATAATTGAAATGAATAATGATACTGATGAAATTACAGGCATCGGTAAAATTATCAATATTGAAAAATCGGAAAATAGAAGCAGAATTTATAGTGATGAAAATTATAATAGGATTGTCTATAAAGGAAAAAAAAGAATTTCTCGAGAAAAATTATTAATTAGAAATAAGAATTTAATTGAATATTTGGAGAGAATTTTGTTTAAGGGGTCGCGACATTTTAAAAGGGGATGTGGTGTAGTTAAAATACCACATATAAGGTTAGCATGTAAATACAAAGAACGCGAGAGAAAACAAACACAATGTGGAAAATGTGGTGAAATAGGGCATAACAAGCGTTCATGTACAAATGAAAAACGTGTAAAAAGAAAACATAAAACTAGTGAAAAAAAAAAGATGTAAGGTTTGTGGTGAAAAATTAAAGGGGCATATATGCAGAGGGAATAAAGTAGATGAACGAAAAATTAAAGATATTATTTTATTTTTAAAAGGATTATTTTAATATTTTAAGAGATTTTTTACAATATCCTTATTTTCAATACCATTTTCAATCATTTTTTTTTCTAATCTTGTTTTTGCTATTGCATCACATCCACTCGGAAACCATGCATTCCATCTAATTTGTCTTTCAAAACTATCAACGTTGAGAAACCATTGACATTTTTCCATATGTTTTTCTTGTTTTTCTTGACTTACCTTTTTCCAACGCCAACCACCCTCGAAAACAAGTTTCTCCCAAGCTTGAAAATATTTATCATCGTGTTTTATAGCTGATTGATAAAATGTCGGTAAAATGAATTTGACAACTTGATTATACAATTTACTTAATTTATACAGTTCTTTATTGCAATATACCAGAATTTCATCCATTCTTACCAAATTTTTATAAATTTTTTTACAGGCTATATTTGCCGAATTTCTTAAATCTTCAATAATAGATTCAGGTATCTCACCCATTCTATGTCTATAATTCTTTATCTTTTCGTCCTTTACATTTTTAATTTCAACAATTGTATGAAATATATCATTATATGTTTCCAATGTTGTAACATTAAACATTTCATAAATATGTAATTGTTTCAATAATTTTTGTCGTTTCCTATCATTTCGCATAATATAACTTTTAAATTCTTCCTCATTTATTTTATTTCTAATAAATTTAATTCTTTGTTTTAATGTTGCATCTTGATTATTCACATTTATTCTTAAATTATCCAAGACATAATTCTGAAAATGATTAATTCCATGCCATATTTGGCGCATGAAATTCAAAAATAATGTTTGGTCGTATGAATTTTTAAATATTGGTAAAGACAAATAGAACCCTGAACCATCACCGAAGTTATTTGAAAATTTCTCAAAATTACCACTTAATAACAATGTATTTTTTGCCTGTTTTATATAATTTTGAATAACATTGTAATCTGGCAAACCACCACATAAAATCTCCCCAACATTGCGCAAACTTTCTTTATTATCCCTTTTCCATTCATAAAAATGTGGATTATGTATTACTCCACTAACTTCCAATCCAGATTTCCAACTAAATGCTACTTTACATTCAACACACCACATTTGGTCACAACCACTGATTTTAAAAATTGGTATAGCACATTTAGGACAATTTCTGGTTTCTTCTTTGATTGCTTTGCAGCTAGCAACATTATCGGGATTACAAACATGTTCTTTTGTTTCCCCAAAATGTTTGATTTCATAGCAATCTGGACAAACACGAGCTTCACAACTATAACATTTATATTTCGTGGTAAGAAATCCGTTACAATCGTTATTAGGGCATCTTTTTTTAAAGACGCGTCTTTCTTTTTTCTTACCAATATTTTTTTTTTCTTTTTTAAGTGCTTCAATTTCATTTTTATTTTTTAACCATATGGCTTCAATATTCATTTTTTTTTTAGTTTTTTCTTCAAGTTCTTCTCCTATTTCTTCAATTCTACGGTCGTTATATACGTGATTCATTGTATTTGGAATTTTGCTTTTTTCAATATCGAAAAGTAATTCCTTTTTATGTTTTTTATATTCATTTGTCATAAATTTTTTTGTGAGATTATTGGTGCAAAATTCCAAATCCCAGGCATGTTTGCATTTTGGACAACATGGTTCAACCGTTGAATATAAAATACTTTCTTTTACACAATCTTTGCATCCAATAAAATCACAAAATCCACATAGAATTTTCTTATATTTGCATTTTTCAAGACAAATTTGGCAATTATTTGATGTTTTCGTTTCTCCTTGCATTTTTATATTTTTATATTATTTAATTGTTAAATATAACAATTAAAAAATATAAAAATATAAAATCAATTTTATATATAGAATATATATGGGTGATGCTACAGATTTTGATATAGATAATTATAATATAGAAGAATTAGTGAATATTATTGGATTAGGTTCGGAAATACCCTTGACAAATGAGAAAATTGTATCAACTATTACAGAATTTACAGAAAAATTTGAAAAAAAGTTTCAAGAAAAAGAATTGGATGAAAAAAATAAAACAAATTTTATAAATTTCTTTTATAAAATCCAAGAAAAACTCTTAAATAACAAAAAAGAAGAAACTGTAAGAGATTTATTTGATGATGAAATTGTTACAGATACTATGACACGAAAAGCAATACCTGTAAATAGTAGAGAACCAAGAAAAGCTGTATTGTATGATAAAGATATTATGGGGGAAACACGAATAGCTGGAATGCAAAATGTCAATCCAGCGCCTTTTGACAATTTAACAGCGGATTATAAAAATCCTCTTTTAAGAAATACAGCCAGGAAATTAGTAACTATTGATAGTGCATACAGAACAATTTCAAAATATGCAGCAACGGGAAAGGGTGATATTGGTGGTTGTGACCCCGAAAATACACAATATAAAACAGCCATTGCACAAACATCTACAAATTTCACTGTAAATTTAGACCCTCCTATTAAAAATGTATTAGAAATCACATTTAGTAGCACAGCCATTCCTAATACTTGGTATGTATTTTCAGAAGACTATGGCACTAATTATTTCGTTGAAAAAAAAGCTATTGGTCCAGATTCTTCTGGTAATTATACATATACTGATATAAGCAATGTTCATATAGAGAATGGTAATTATAATGTAATAGCGGCGTCTGATGAAACTAATTTAATTGCTGAATTAAATAGTAAAACAAATAGAATAACATTTTCACATAGTAAAATATCAAATAAAATTACAGTTACAAATAATACGAACGATTCTATAGGAATAGACTGGTATTCTTTAAACGTTCCAATGTGTTCTACTACTGGGAATGGTGGAAAAACAGATTATAATTTGGGTTGGTTGCTTGGATTTCGCAATACTGATTATATTTTAGGTGCCAATGCTAGTATAACTGGAGAAGCTACATTAGATATAACAGGACCCACTTATTTGTATATTGCTCTTGATGATTTCAATAATAATAAACCTAATCAAAATTTAGTATCATTTCAAAATAATGTATCTACATTTACAATGCCTAGTTATTATGTAAGGACTACAATGGGTAAAAATTGCGACCTTACAAATTCAGAATATATAAATCCAAGTAATATACATTGTGGTAAAAAATATGTAAATAAAGATTTGTCTTCTAATTTAACTTCAAAACAGAGATATACTATAGACCAAATAAGATTAGCCATGACTGGTAAAAGGTCTGAAAGATATTCTAGTCCTAATAGTGCGGATATTTTAACTAAAATAAATGTCCAATTGGGAAGAAGTCATACACAGGTTCAAGAAGTTAATTTAGAGTATAAAAAAAGGTTTTATTTTGGACCAATAAATTTGAAAAAACTGCATGTTCGATTAATAAATGATAAAGGAATGGATATTAATTTAAATAATAATGATTGGAACTTTTCTTTTTATGTCACAACCGTTTACCAACCTTAAAAAATATATATATATATATATATATGATTATTCCAACTTTGATAGAATTAGAACAACAATATGAAAAAATAAAAAATGAAAAATTTTTTGATGTAGATATTGAATGGCACAAATTGTTGCACTATATAAATATAGTACGCAATGATATTGTAAATAAAAATTCTATAAAATTTAATTTAAAAAAAGTAGATTCAAAAAATACAAGAAAAAAGAAGAAAATAAGAGCAAAAAGCACACAAAGCAGAAGCACACAAAGCGGAAGCACACAAAGCACACAAAGCACACGAAGAAATAGCGCAAAAAGCACACGAAGCGGAAGCACACAAAGCACACAAAGCACACAAAGCACACGAAGAAATAGCGCAAAAAGCACACGAAGAAATAGCGCAAAAAGCAGGCGAAGAAAAAGCGCAAAAAGCATACGAAGTAATAGCGCAAAAAGCACGCAAAGCGGAAACAAAAGAAAATTGTTGCAAAAAGAAGAAGGACCATCAACTAATGCAACTGCAGTTATGAATGGTGGAAACACAGATTTATTTTTTTTAGGAATAACTATTATTGGTGCAGCAATATATATGTGTTCTGGAAACTACAGCGAAAAAAACGGCGCAAAATACGGCCCAGGAACAACACGTATGTATATAAATAAAGAAAAATATACTGATGGTACACCAGTTCTATATGGTGCAAGAGGGTTTAATTTAATTTCAGCAATTAAAACTGAAAAAACAAATCCAGATGGTATTCCTATATTTAAATATAAAATAAGTTATGGCCGCCACGTAGAAGAAGACAAGAAGCAGCGTTGGATAACTGAAACAGAAATAATAGATGAAGATAAAATATATAGATATAGAAATATTGATGGTGTTTTCAATTCCGGTTCTCGTGATATGACGAACAGTAGGTCCGGTTCTTCACTTAATGGTGATTGGAAATCATATTATGCTGCTAACAATGATCCCCGAAAAGAAGCAAGATATAAAGCACATAAAAAATGGTTAAAAAATTATCGTGAAGAAGAAAAAAAATTTGAAGAAATGAGAAAAAACCATAGAGATTTGGTTTATGCAGAAAGGGCAAAAGACATGGATGATAAAGCCAAGAAGGAATAAAGACAAATTGGGGAAGAAAGATTAACTTATAGTACAACAACTCTTTTGTTGAGCATAAGAACAGGTATCTCTGTTTTTTAAGACCAACTTATTTTTTTTAATTCCACCACTTATACCGGGATGATTATCTAATTCATAATTTGCAATTATATAATCAACCATTTTACATAAGGCATAATTAGTATTTATATTATTTTGCGCCGATGTTTCAATATACAATAGATTTCTTGCTCTAAATTTTTCTTGCATTTCTTCTTTTGAAATAATTCTTTTTTCTGAATCACTCTTATTTCCAATTACTATCATATTTGTGTCGCAATTCCTATTATTATTAAATTCATCTATCCAAAAATTAATCTTTTTTAATGACTTTGAATCAGTCAAGTCTATTACATAAAAAACACCAGCAATGTTCTTATAATAATTCTTCACTATTGGTGCGAAACACTCTTGTCCTGCAGTATCCCAAAATTGCAATTTCAAATTTTTCCCACCCCTTTGAAAATATAAAACACTAAATTCCACCCCTATTGTCGGATGATAATTTTCTTGTTTTATTTGACTACATAAACTTGACACCAATGTAGTTTTCCCACTTCCCGCCTCCCCAAGTGTTATTAATTTTATTACATAATCCATATATATATAATAATAAATATTTAATTCTACTTGGATGTAGGTAAAAATAATTACTAATATTTGGTACATGTGTTTAAAAATACATCTTTTATGAGTGTTTCGATATTTAGCACAGTTTCGATGATATTTTTTGCGTGTTTATCCATATCTCTTTTGATTTTGTTGATTTTTCTTTTGATTTCTGAAGAAATTTTGCATAATTTGTCGCAAATTTCTTTATCTTGAAAATCAATATGATTTGCACAAAGGATAGATTCAATTAAATCTATAGCGCATTTGATTTTATTGTTATTATTATTGGTGTTGTGAAGATACATGACTGGTTTGGAATTGATGATATCAATTTGGAAGTCGTCTTTTTTGCTAACACCGGAAGAATTGGATATGAGAACGCCACCAAAAACATCGGTATTTTCGCGAATATCTTTCTCAAACTTGTCGATTTCTTTTTTTGGTACATTTGTTGAATAATCTTTATTATCAATAAGAATTTTCTTGTCATTTTTGCAAGTAATGATGAAATCTCCTCTACCTGGCTGTGAATGTGTATCTTCAATCTCATTTTTAGGAAATAACATGGTTAATGTTTGTTTCATTTTATCTTCACCCACTTTTCCTTTAAAAAAGGAATTTTCATTGATTTTTTGAATGGTCATGATTGATTCTTGTAATGTGTCTATTTTTTTATCATAATTATACCGTATTTCTTTTATTTCGTTTTTATGTTCTTTCGTTAGTTCATCTCGCCTTGACATTTCTATATGATTGAAATTCTTTCTTAAAGTATCCATATTATTCTGTGATTCTTTTAGTTGTTTTGTGACATTTTCAATAGTTTCATCTTTGAAATTGATTTGGCTTTGATAGTTTAAACGCACATTTTCTTCAATTTGTTTATGTAATTGGTTTTGTTTTTCTGAAAATTCTCTCCGTAAATCTTTTATAATTCTATTTTTGGAATCTAAATCATTAATAAATTTTTTTTCTTTTTCTTTTTGGGAAGACTCCATATTTTGTATTTTTGTATTAAAATCGCTGTTTTCCCATCTTTGTTTTTGATTTTCCATTGATTCATATGCAATAATACCCAATTCCAATACTTTAATAAGTTTTTCACCGGATAATTTTAAAATTATATTCAATAATTCTTTATCAGCTATTTGTGGAATTGCAATATTTACAACACTTTCCATTATACTTTATAAAATTCTATAAAAATCTTTAAGTTTATTGCATAATTTTTTTATATTTATTAATGTTATTATGAATACTATTGTGCATATAAAAGAGAAAAGTGATATGATTTTAGAGCCTTTGCAAGTTATGATTCAGTTAAGTTTATTAGCGCATTGTCCAATTGGAACCAAATTAAGTATTTCAGATAATACTTTATATTTGCAGCAGCCATCTTGGAGTCAGGGTGTCATGCGGTGGTATATGAAGGATAATAAGGATGATTTGTATTATTTATTCCAGGCAATACGGCGGTATTATTTGTGGTATAAGCCAGATAGTTGCATAATATATGAAAATATATTGTTATCAGCTATAAAAGGTTTAAAAAATTTAATAAAAACGTATGAAAATACTGATAAAATATCTATAAGACATACTTTAACGCTTTATACTAACATTTTAAGTTTAGAATCACCGGATTTATTTAAAGAAACATTGGAAGACGCGATTAATATTGATAAAGTATTTGAAAATGTTACAAAAATGTATAATAAGAAGATATTGTCGGTTATACATAATGGGTTGAGTTTATTGGAAACGGAAGAAAAGGAGGAGAACAAGAAATTTATTTATGATGGATTGCAAAATATTTTAATACCACAGAATATTAAAATAAAATTATGGATTAGAGAGAATTTAACTTGCTAAAATTTTAAAATTAACATAATATATATATATGCTTCCATCAGAGTTTGGTTTTATTTTTTTATATATAGCAGCCTTTGGTTTTTCAGATTATTTTGTAAAAATAACTAAAATAACAGGATTTAAATATTTAATTTACTATCTATTAATGGGTTTAATGGGATTTGGTATTTTATACGAAAGTGATTATTTTTTAAAAAATAATGTATAATTATACTATATATGCCAACTGCAGCAAAAAATACAGCAATAGCAAAACCGCGAAGTTATCTACGCCGACGGGATACTCATAACTTAAAGAATACTGGTTTTCTTAAAAAAGATAGCGTTATGAATTCGCATTTTAGCATGAATTTGTTTGGTTCCGCCAATTCAAGTAATAGAAAACAGGGAACATATACCAATAAAGCAGCACTTTCAACAGGAAGCGACACAACTGTGTCTGTTACTGAAAAAAAAGACCCAAATATGGAGATACGTCAAGCGAATAAGGAGGCAAATGTGGGTCAAATGGATAGATTGAATAGAATAAAAGCAGCTAATATTTTTGGTTCTAAATAATTTTAAAATATTAAATTATTATATATGAATTTTAAAAGACAACCATATAAAATGAATTTTAATACAATTTTTTATGGTATTATTGGAATATTTTTTTTGATTTCTTTGTCTTTTTATTTGAAAAAGAAAGAAAAAAAAAGGCTACAAAATAGTTTTTTTTTAGCATTGATTGCGATTTATTTAATTGATTTTTCTAATAAATTAACTTATAATAAAACGATTAATCCTCCTAGTTATTTTTTTTTATTTTTATTTTTTACTCAACTTTTTAGATTTACAAATTTTTTTCAAAAATTTTTTATAGCTGCAGCAAATACGAAAAGTTTTATAAAGGTACTATGGTCAATTTTTTTTATAATATTATTTTATTTTATGATTATTAGTCGGGTTAATAGAACAAAAAATTTATTATTAAAATTTAATAGTTTCGATTGAAATAATAATTTAAAATATTAAATTATTATATATGAATTTTAAAAAACCTTGGTTTTTTTATGGTATTTTTGCGTTAGTTCTTGTATGTATTGTTGATTTGGGAAAAAAGTATATAATGGATAAAGATAATATACAACCAGATGAATTGGTGATTTATATGTCTATTTTCATTGGTTTTATAGCATTAATACATTTATTTATAGATAAAAAATGCAGAAATCCTTTAAGATGTAAGCCAAAAATATTAGCGTATATAATTGTTGTCACATTATTTCTTCATCTTTTCAATATAACATTTACACGTTCAACAAAATTAGCAAGTGATGTTACTTTACCTGCAATAATGGTTTCATTGTCAATTATTTTTATTTATTTATTTTCAAGTATATTTTTTGATAGTTCGCCAGAGTTTGATTTGAGAATATTATTTGGTGTATTGTTTGTGGTTTTAGGATTGTGTATTATATGCAAATATTTTAAGGATTAGGTTCCAGTTTCTATATCATTGGGTGGCTTTGGTAGTCTTTGCGTTGGGAAGTCATTATTCGAGCGTGGTTGTGGTCTTTGTCGTGGGAATTCCTTCTTCGAGCGATGTGGTCCTTTTCTTGGTGGTCTTTCTTCTGTTTTCGAAGATAATTGATTTGTTAATATTTTCTTTTTTCCAGGTTTGGCTGTTGGGACCTTTTCTTTTAGATTACTGCAATTATGAATTCTATAATTATTACATATTTTTTTTTTATTTAATATTATTGTTATTATTATCCCTATTAATAATATGGAAGATAATGAAATAATTACAATTGGGCCAACATTTTCAGTATTATTTATGGTGCTATTTGTGGTAATATTTGTTGTAATATTTATAGGTGGCGATTGACTCAAAATTTCAATAGTATTTTCTGGAATTATTTCAATATTTTTATCTAATATTACAGTTGTAATATTTGTCATATTTGTCATATTTGTCATATTGGTTAAATTTGTCATATTTATCATATTTGTCATATTTATCATATTTGTTATGTTGTTGAAAGTATTTGTTATGTTGTTGAAAGTATTTGTTATGTTGTTGAAAGTATTTGTTATGTTTAAATTATTTGTTATATTTTCAATAATATTTATAGAATCAAATATTATTGGTTCCAAACAAGCAAAAAACTTCATAGAATATAAATTATGATTGGTTGCCCATACTTCATTACAATTTTCCATTTTCATAATAAAATTCAATTACTATCTTAAATATCTTTTAATAAATAATTTAAACATAATTAATTATTGATATAAAAGATGACAGAAAAAGTAGCAATTGGTATTGATTTGGGTACGACCTATTCTTGTGTTGGTTGTTGGAAAAACAACAATGTTGAAATTATTGCAAATGAACAAGGTAATAGAACTACACCATCGTATGTAGCATTTACAGAAACTGAAAGATTAATTGGTGTTGCCGCAAAAAACCAGGTATCAATGAATACTCTAAATACAGTATTTGATGCAAAACGTTTAATTGGTAGGAAATTTTCTGATGAAGAAGTAAAAAAAGATATGGAACATTGGCCTTTTAGACTATCTGCAGATAGTAATGATAAACCAGTTATTACCGTAGATTATAAAGGTGAAGAAAAAACCATGAAACCAGAAGAAATTTCTTCGATGATTTTATCAAAAATGAAAGCAACCGCTGAAAACTTTTTAGGTAAAGATGTAGATTCTGCTGTAATTACAGTGCCAGCTTATTTCAATGATGCACAAAGACAAGCTACGAAAGATGCTGGGGCAATTGCTGGGTTAAATGTATTAAGAATTATTAATGAACCGACGGCTGCGGCTATTGCGTATGGTTTGGATACAGAAATAAAAGAAGAACAGAAGGTTTTAATTTTTGATTTAGGTGGAGGGACATTTGATGTATCTTTATTAACAATTGAAGATGGTATTTTCGAGGTAATGGCAACTGCTGGGAATACGCATTTGGGTGGAGAGGATTTTGATAATAGATTAGTAGAATTTTTTATGGAAGAGATAAAAAGAAAACAAAGAGTTGATATTTCAAAAAATGCTAGAGCATTGCGAAGATTGAGAACAGCTTGCGAAAGAGCCAAGCGAACATTATCTTCAAGTACGCAGGCATTTTTGGAGATAGATGGATTGGCAGAAGGACAAGATTTTAGTTCAACGATTACTAGAGCGCGTTTTGAAGATATTAATATTGATTATTTCAATAAATGCATGGAACCAGTTGAAAAAGTATTGAGAGATGCAAAAATTAGTAAAAGTTCTGTGGATAAGATTGTTATGGTTGGTGGTTCAACGAGAATTCCAAAAATTCAAGAATTATTAAGTAAATATTTTAATAATAAAGAATTGTGTAAGGATATTAATCCAGATGAGGCTGTTGCGTATGGTGCTACTGTCCAAGCCGCTATTTTGTCTGGGGTAAGGTCTAACAAGATTGATGATTTATTATTGTTGGATGTTGCACCTTTATCTTTAGGTATCGAAACTGCTGGTGGTGTAATGACAAATTTAATTAATAGAAATTCTACAGTTCCAACAAAGAAAAGTCAAACATTTTCGACGTATGTTGATAACCAGCCTGGGGTATTGATTCAGGTGTTTGAAGGCGAACGAAAATTCACAAAAGACAATAATTTACTAGGAAAGTTTCAATTGGATGGTATTCCACCAATGCAGCGAGGTGTTCCTCAAATTGAAGTAACATATGATATAGATGCCAATGGTATTCTTACTGTTTCTGCGGTTGAAAAGAGTACTGGAAAGGAGCATAAGATTACGATTAAAAATGATAAAGGTAGGTTAAGTAAAGAGGAGGTAGAAAGAATGGTGCAAGAAGCTGAAAAGTATAAAGAGGAGGATGAAAGAAATGCGAAAATTATAGAATCGAAAGGAAAATTGGAGAATTATTGTTATTCTTTGAAAAATAGCGTAAATGATGAAAAATTGGCAGATAAAATTCAGGAAGAGGATAAGACAACGATTATGTCGAAGGTAGAAGAAACATTAAAATGGTTGGATGACAATCAAATGAATTCAGCAGAAGAATATGATGCAAAACAGAAAGTATTGGAAGAAATTTGTTCTCCTATAATGCAGAAAATCTATCAAGCTGGTGCACAAGGTATGCCCGGAGGTATGCCCGGAGGTATGCCAGGAGGTATGCCAGGAGGTATGCCAGGAGGTATGACACCAGAAATGATGGCAGCTATGGCGAAAGGTATGGGACCATCAGCACCACCAGCACCATCAGCACCACCAGCACCGCCAGTTGTCCCAGAAGATAGTAATATTGAAATTTCAGAAGTAGATTAATAAACTTAAATTTTTATAAAATGAATAAATTTATAAAAATTAAATATTGATTAAATTTTAAAAAAATACCATTCCAATCGTCAAAAGATATTGGAATAAAATGCGTATTTGACCAGGATGATACGCGATATATTTAAATTATTGGGCTTCAATTACTGATTATCGGTGCTGGAAAATATAGAACTATTATATATGACCCATAACAAAAATTACAAATGTGGCTATACAAAATTTACTAAAAAAAAAAAAAAAAAAAAAAAAAAAAAAAAAA
>MDTF01000413.1_pt1 | contig 12420 bp, 15 predicted proteins | sample 811191 | NCBI WGS metagenome assembly MDTF01 (sample SAMN05326649, study PRJNA326480) | marine metagenome | isolation source: seawater | place: Southern Ocean | collected 2011
GAGTATAATTCATTGGCAATTTCCTTTGGCGAGAAAATAGCTCGAATTATACTCGGTGGCCACTTCTCTGAAAATTGCACTTACGAGTTGAATCTAGGACCCAATAAGGCTGGCGCAGCAGTGGCTAAACTGGCATTAATCTCTGTTAAGCTGTGGGCAGCGATAATACTGGGTATGGCTTCGTCAATGACTGAGTTTTGCTTACTGGCCACGCGCTCGTATCCTTGCCAAACAATGACGGCGGCAACGAGTAACAAAATAATGGTTAAGGTCATGGCCAACAGTAATTTACTGCCGACGCCAAGGTTGACAGCCATAGGCACTCAGAAGGTAGACTAAGGTGGCTATAAAATAGCACAACACAGTGCGGTACAGCAGCCGCTTTTATCCTTTAAATGCATCTCTTAGGGTAGTTAACACCATGACTTTTCGTTCAGCATATTATTTAAGTTTAAGTTTAAGTTTGGGGTTAAGTTTGGGGTTAAGTGTGTACCTTGGCATAAGTAACTGGGCCTATGCCTCTACCGAAAACATGTGGGACATAGTGGCGTGGGACCCAGCCTTTGACTCTCAGGGCCAAGCGCGGCCCCTGCTATATCAACCGATTAAAGAAGCCAGCCAAGCTTGGCACCTGTGTGTTACTTACCCGCATTTAAAAGACCCTTATTGGCTCAGTGTTAACTATGGCATGGTCGAAGAAGTGAAACGATTGGGGGTCAATATGACAGTACTATAAGCGGGCAGCTACCCCCAATTAACCACCCAAATACAACAGCTCAAGCATTGCAACAGTGATGCCAGTGATGCCAGTGATGCCAGTGATGCCAGTGATGCCAGTGATGCCATTATTGTAGGCACCGTTTCGTTTGAAGGCCTCTCACCCAGCATCCGTAAGATTTCACAAATAACACCTGTGATTGCCGCAGTGAACGATATTGAAAATATAGGCATTAGCGCCAAAGCTGGGGTTTCTTGGTACAGCATGAGCCAAAAAGTGGGCCAATACCTTGCCCAACGCCACCCCATCGAAGGGATTAATGAAGCAAAAGTGGCATGGTTTCCTGGCCCTAGAGAATCAGGCTGGGTACGTTTTATTGATGCAGGCTTCCAAGCAGGTATAGCGGGTTCAGGGGTCAGCGTAGTGGCGGTAAAATGGGGCGATACGGGTAAGGAAATTCAACGTAATCTACTACAAGAAGTATTAGAAGAGAGTAGCGATTTTGACTATATTGTAGGCACAGCGCTAACCGCTGATGCTGCTGTAAGTGAACTATTGAGCTACAATTTACGCGGCAAAATTGATATCGTATCAACTTATTTTACGCACAATGTTTTTCGTGGAATTAAGCGTGGCCATATTTTGGCGGCACCTACCGATTCGCCAGTACTGCAAGGTAGCTTGGCAGTAGACCAAGCCATACTTATTCTTGAGGGTAAACTCTTAGAAGCCCATCTTAGCCCACGTATACTCACGATTGATCAGCATAACGTTGGCCAGTTTGACACCAAAGACTCCCTAGCTCCAGCCTCTTTTTGGCCCACTTTTGAAGTGATTGCCATTTCACCTTAATGACCCCGTAAAGCTAAGTGGTAGCCTAGGTTAAGGTTTTAGAAAGGCCAATTTAAAACGCATATTCTCAACCCGTGGCTCCAACCTTGCACCAAAATGGGCGGCGGTGGTTTCCCACTGACGAGTTGGCACTGCCAAAAATACCCCCCGCTGCTGTACAGCCAGTTGTTCCAACTGATCTAACTGCACCAGTTGGGCTTTGCCATGGCTGTAAAAGCGGGCTGAAAATTCCAATTCAGAGCCTAGGTAGTAGAGTCTAGACCAATTGTGGGCAGCACCATTTTGTGGCTGTTGGGCAACGTATTCAACAATGCGTTTTTCGGTTTTCATTAAATCGTTATTATTAACAATTAATACACTAAATACGAGTGCCGCTATGGGCATGCACCAACTCACCAAATTAAAACTAATTTGGCGCCATTTTTGGCCATTTTTAAGTTTCACTATGGTCCAGCCCATTAGCAAAGCAAAGGCTGGCATTGAAGGCAGCACATAGGTCCAGATAATGTTACCTGCAGGGGTAAAAAATATAGGCGTTACCAAGGCCCATAACAACACATAGATCACCATTGGCTGTTTAGTGGCCTGCCATAGGCGTTGACGCCAGCTAGTTTTAAACAAATGAGCAACTAATATTATTAGGGCTAAAGGCCCCCAGGGTGCCGACCCAACCAACCAGTGTAACCAAATCATGCCTTTGGGTTCTGTATGGGCATGACCATATAAATCGCCCATCCAACCTGGGTCTACAAAGCGCATAAAGTGCTCACCCACAATAAAGTAGTTAATAAAACCCGGGGTTTTTAGTTCAGCTAAAATATACCAGGGCAGGGCTATAAGTAAGGTTAATAATGTACCCTTCACCCAAGGCATTGCACGCCAGTAAAACATGAACTTGCCTTGCAGCAAGACCCAAACACCAATAGGTGCACCTGTTATTACCAATGCCAACGGGCCTTTGGCCAGTAAACCAATACCTAAACCAATAAAAAACCCATAGCGCCAATACCAAACATTTTCTTTAGGAGCTAAATAAAACGCCACCATACACCAGCTTGTACCCAAAGCTAGGTAGGGATCTGTCATCACCGTGCCCGCAGCTAAAAAAGTGATGAGCATACCGCTGTAAACAACCAAAGTCTCATTCGCCAAGTGTCTATTAACCACTGCATCAGCAAGTCGCCACAACATCCAAGCGCTGGCAATAAAGGCTAATAATGCAGGCAAACGACCAGAAAATTCGTTAACTCCCAAGAGTTTAAAGGAAAGCGCTTGGGCCCAAAAAGATAAGGGTGGCTTACCCCAAAATGGCACCCCAGATTCAAACCATGGGGTAATCCAATCATTGGTGACCATCATTAAACGGGCTATTTCGGCATATCTAGGTTCTGTAGTGTCAGCCAAGGGCAGCAGCACCATGGCTAAAATACGCACCAAAAGTAAGGTGCCTAGTAAGCCAATAAGATTAGTCCTTTGTAACATTAACTGGGGTTCCTTTTACTGCTGCAAAGATGGGCCGGTTGGCTTTTAGCACTGACTGTTGCACCACATCTTGAATGATAAAAAGTGGCCGTTGCTTAGCCTCAAAATAAGTTTTGCCAACATACTCACCCAACACGCCAATAGAGAGAAGTTGCACCCCCCCTAAGAAAGTAATCATAGCAATAATGGAAGGGTAACCATCTAAATCGTTGCCAAAAAACAACGTTTTAAAAACGATCCAACTGCCAAATATGCCACCTAATATGGCCGTTATTAAGCCTAACAACACCATTGCTCTTAGTGGTGCTATAGAAAAAGACGTAATCCCTTCAAAGGCTAAACCAAGTAAGTTGAAATAGTTCCACTTAGTTTCACCTGCAGCACGATCTGCCACATCATATTCCATTACATGGGTGGGATAACCTACCCAAGCAAATAAACCTTTCATGTATCGATTACGCTCGGGTAAACGATTGAGAGAATCCAGCGACCTGCGGCTCATCAGACGGAAATCCCCAGTATCCTCTGGGATAACCATGGGGCCTGTTATGCGGTTCATAATGCGGTAGTAAAAATACGAACCCGAGTTTTTAAGCCAGGATTCACCTTCTCGATCACGCCGTTTCATGGCCACAATGTCAGCCCCAGCACGCCACTTTTCTAACATTTCTGGAATCAGTTCTGGAGGGTTCTGTAAATCTGCATCGAGCACAATAATGGCGTCACCCCGAGCTTGTTTGAGACCTGCAGACAAAGCCGCTTCTTTACCAAAATTACGGGATAAAATAACTGCTTTTACACAGGCGTCAGCTTGCGCTTGTTGCCGCAAGTACCGGGCACTGGCATCTTTGCTGCCATCGTCTATCATTACCATTTCGTAGTCTAAGTTGATTTCTTGCATCACTTTTCTTACGCGTTCAAACAATAATGGCAATACATCCATTTCGTTATACACAGGAATGACCAATGAAATCATCATATTAGTCTCTCCTGCGGCGCCATTGTCTACTTGACTAGGTGTCAGATTTTGCACGAAATACTACCTTTTTATACAACCAAAAATTAACCACCATGACCAGACTCGTGGTCACCACCTGAGCCATTAGCGGCTGTGAAATTAAACTACCATAGAGACTATAAAATAGCCCTAGGTTGAGCAGCTAACTCACAGATACCGCTGGGACATAAGCAACGAGGGCCCGTTTATGCTGGCGCTTAGTTTTAAAAGTGAAAAAATATTGTAAAAAATAATTCATAATAGCACCTACAAAAGCCCCAACACTAGAAGCCAATACTGCTTCGACCTGAAGATTAAGCAAGCCCCAAAGCACACCACAGTGGGCCGCCGTAGCGATACCGCCACTAGCCAAAAAACGCAGTACCAGCTTAACCAGTGTTAATAGTGATGAGGTGTTTGCCATCTAAAGGGCCAGATATGAAAAAGTCATGCATCTAAGAGTGCAAAATTATAAAGTAATTCTCTCCCCAGAACAATGAATCAATATACCAACCATAGACCAAGATCACTTGCTTAGTATATAGTCCTGCCAATTGCATTTATGAAACGGTTGTTGCCCATGAGTAGAACTCAAAGTTTACTATTAATACTGGGCTCGGCTCTGGTTGCCATCTTGAGCGCCTACATCTATATTGCGCAACAGAATAATTCGAGCCCCTGGTACAGCCAAGCCCAGGTTAGCCAAGGTGAAGTTTTATTTTTAGACCAGTGTGCTGCGTGTCACGGTAAGCAAGCTCAGGGGGCAGAAAATTGGACCCAAGCTGATGCAGCAGGAAAACGCCGCGCGCCTCCTCTAAATGGCAGTGGTCATGCTTGGCATCATTCGTTAGCTAACCTTACTCAAACCGTAACTCATGGCAGAGCAGCTATGCCCGCTTTTAAAGAAACACTGACAAAAATACAAATAACTGCAGTAATAGCCTGGACTCAAAGTCGCTGGCCCAACAGCATTTATGCGGCCTGGTCGCAGGCTAACCCATGACTCAATTAGCCAGCCGTGTCACGCTAAATTCAAACCATCTGTATCGTAACGGCGCTATCATAGTCGTTATATGCGGCCTATTGTGGAGCACTGCAGGCGTCGGTGTGCGCTATATGGGTGAAGCATCCGGCTTGCATATTGTATTTTTTCGTTCAGTTGGCTTGCTTTTCACCATATTTATAGTCATGGCATGGCGCAATAAAGGCGACCTAATTACGTCTTTAAGACGCATCAATAAAATGAGCCTGTTAGCTGGCATTTTTTTAGGCACCTCCTTTTTTGGTAATATTTTTGCCTTACTCCATACCAGCGTGGCAAACGTCACCTTTCTTCTGAGCTCATCACCTTTTATTGCTGCCTTACTCGGTTGGATTATACTTGGTGAACGTGTCACCAAACGCACCTGGGCCGCCATTGCTTTAACCAGTGTTGGTGTTAGCGTAATGGTGAGCAATGCACTAAGTGGAGACGGTATTATCGGTATGGCGCTTGCCTTACTAATGGCAGTTTGTTATGCCGTATTTAGTGTCATATTTCGCCACGGTAAAGGCAGTGATATGTTACCTGCAGAAGCAGTTGCTGGTATTTTTGCCATGCTTGTGGCAGCCTCTGCCATAAACAATTTTTATATCAGCGGGGCCGATCTTCTTATTTGCTTAACTTTAGGCGTTTTTCAAATAGGCTTAGCCTTGGTGTTATTTATTGCGGGGTCAAAACACGTGCCAGCAGCGGAGATGACCTTACTGACCATGCTTGAAGTCATTTTGAGCCCTATTTGGATTTGGCTTTTGTTTAATGAGCACCCAGGCTACTGGACCTTAGTAGGTGGTAGCACCATCATGCTGGGGTTTATGGTACAAGCCCTTGGTGCTAGGCGGCGCCCAGCTCTAAAAGCCCAAGCTAATCACGAGAGCTAGGCTTAAACCAGCGTAGGCGATTTGCATTAATGACCACAGTGACCGATGATAGAGACATGGCTAAGGCAGCTAACATCGGACTTAGTAACATGCCCGTGAGAGGAAATAACACACCTGCCGCAACAGGTATGCCTAAACTGTTATAACTAAATGCGCCCCATAGGTTTTGTTTAATATTGCGCAAAGCAGCGTGGCTTAATTCAATGGCATCCGCCACCCCATGCAGTGAATTATGCAGTAAACATAGGTCAGCACTCTCAATGGCCACATCAGTGCCCTGACCCATTGCAATACCAACATCAGCCTGACTCAAAGCCGGGGCATCGTTAATACCATCGCCCACCATAGCCACCACCAGACCTTGGCTTTGCAAGTGTTTGATTTTATTTAACTTGTCTTCTGGCATTAGCTCTGCAGCATAATCATCCACCGCTACCAAATTAGCCACTTGCTGGGCTGTTGCTTGGTTGTCTCCAGTTAGCATCATCACCTTAAAGCCCTGTGCTTTAAGCCTCTGCACCGCTTTCACCGTGTCATGTTTCAAGGCATCTTCTAGCGCAAATGCGGCTATTAACTGGTTCTTATGAGCCAGTAGCACTGTGCTTCTAGCGGCTTTTTCTTGCGTTTTTAACCAACTTTTTGCGGCACTAATATCCACTTTTTGAGCCCGCATAAGCTGCACGTTACCCATAACAAGATCATCCTGCATAATACCCATGCCCTGCACAGCACTAAAGTACGCGTTATTGGGCATTACCAAGCCAGCCTCAGGGTGTGTAAAGCTGCGCTGCTGCCTACAATAGGCAACTATAGCTAAGGCTATAGGATGCTCTGATGCCTGTTCTATGGCTTCAGCAAAATCTAAACTTTGCAGTTCATCCGAAGCGTTAAAAACGGCGAAATCTTCCACACTGGGATGCCCCTGAGTAAGGGTGCCAGTTTTATCTAACAGCACCCAGTCAATGTTACTGGCTTGCTCCAGCGCTTTTGCGTTGCGCACTAGAATGCCCATTTGAGCGGCTTTGCCTATGCCAATCATCACCGAAATGGGTGTTGCCAAACCCAAAGCACATGGACAAGCAATAATGAGCACTGACACAGCGCTCACAAAGCTATAGGTAAGCACAGGCTGGGGGCCAAAAAAATACCATAGTAAAGCCGTCATCAGCGCAATAACTATGACGATAGGTACAAAAATAGCAGCCACTTTATCGGCAAGCTGGCTAATAGGCGGCTTACTATTTTGAGCTTGTCGAACCATCTCTACAATGCGCGCTAAAGCTGTATCTTTGCCCACCCTTGTGGCTTCATAGATGACACTTCCTTGACCATTAATGGTGCCCGCTACCAACTCATCGCCAAGTTGTTTATGCACTGGCATGGCCTCACCTGTAAGCATAGCCTCGTCAAAGTAACTTGAGCCTTGGGTAACCCTGCCATCTACGGGCACTCGCTCACCGGGTTTGATGCGCAGCCAGTCTCCCACTTTAACTTGCAGAATATTGACCTGCATTTCAGCATCCATAGGGGTGCCGTTAGAGGCCACTAAACAGGCGTGGCTGGGCCTTAGACCCAACAGATTTTTAAGGCTAGATTGGGTCTTTTTACGTGCCAGCATCTCAAATGCTTGGCCCAGATTAACTAACCCAATAATCATTACAGCAGCTTCAAAATAAATGCCCCGGGCCGCCTCTGGAAACATAGTGGGCCAATACACCACTAAAATGGAATACAACCAAGCAGCACAAGTGCCAAGGGCAATTAAGCTGTCCATATTGGCATGACCAGATTTTAGCGCCTTAAAGCCACTTTTATAAAAATGCTCCCCAGTCATTATCATCATCGCTAGGGTAAGCCATGCCACTGCTCGCAGAATTAAGGAGTCAGTTATGTGCGTACCAAAAAACATTAAAGCAAAACCTAGCCCAACGCCCACAGCTGCGTGCCAAAAGCGGCTCTTTAAAAATTGAACTAAGTCCTTGGTCTGTTGTGCCTCAGCTAATGCGGGGTCTACTATTAGCTGGGCACCATAACCCACATCTTGCACAGCTTGAATGAGCTGTTGGGCATTACCACCACTGACTTGTGCAGTGCGACTCACAAAATTGACTTGCGCAGCCACCACGCCTTGCGACTGGTTTAAGGCTTTTTCAATACGTCCTACACAGGCAGCACAGGTAACACCCGTCAGTGATAACTGGGTAATCTTGTCAGGTAGTGCGCTAGTCATAGCTTTTAACCTTTATTATTGGCGCTTGCCAAGCTTTAATTAGGTGCCAAATTAAGAGCCCATGAGGCACCATATGTGAGTGTAAAAAAGCTAACTGCATAGGCCCCATCTACTGTTTTAACAAACTAACTTTTTCCACAACTAAGGCTTCTCCTACGCTAGCATATCTCTCACCAAAGAGCGGGCGGGGAGATGCCTTTAGTCTTAATTACACACTTGCCTATATATCTTTTAGGCTGCAACCTAAGTGTTACACATAGCTTGAGGCTTGCCTATTAGATAATTGATCTGGCCTTAACTTAAGGGTTATTCAATGCATACAGGTATTCAGCAATCGACTGTATATCCTGCGCTGTCATTTTACCTGTGGTATTTTCCAGGACATGGCTCATGCTGCCACCAAGAAAGTCGCCTTCTGGGGTCATGCCAATTTCCAAAGCAAAGGCAATGTCCTCCTCGCTCCAACTGCCAAAAGCCAATTGACTCAGATCTAGTAGCGGCGGTACATTTTCTCCCTCTGGCCCTTGCTCGTTGCCCACCATGCCCGTATTGCTCTTTAAACCTCCCATGAGATTTTTAGGGGTATGACATTGCGTGCAATGGCTAGGCCCATTAACTAAATAGCTGCCTCTATTCCAATTAACAGTTTGATTAGGGTCTGGCACCCATAGCTGGGGAGTATTAATACTTTTCCATAAGCCAAGCAGAAGACGTTGATTAAAAGGAAAACTAAGCTTGTGAGGCAGCACAGCCTCAGCCACAGGAGCTTGCGCATCTAAGTAAGCTTTAAGATCTAACAAATCCTGGTTTGCCATATTGACGTATGATGTATAGGGAAAAGCTGGATAATAATGTTGCCCCGTTGGACTCTCTCCCTCACGCATAGCCTTTATAAACTCATTATCAGTCCAGCCACCAATGCCATATTGTACATCTGGGCTAATGTTAGGCCCATAAAACGTACCAAAAACAGTCACTAGCTCGACCCCACCAGCAAGAGGCTGGTCTTTGGTATGGCAGGAGGCACATCCGCCTGCATTAAACACATATTCACCACGAGCTAACACTTCAGCTGCCGGCGCCAAAGGCACTGTTAAAGCAGACCAAGCTGCGCCAAAAAAGGCCCACCAAAGGTAACAATAATGAGTACTTTTCATAGCCTTTATTTCTTTTTCCGATAATCTTTATGACAAGCTTTGCAGTCACTTGCAAGTTTGACAAATTGTTTAGTCAGGGGTCGCAACTGTGCACCGTCTTGGGCCATTTTTACTAATTTTTCAGCGTCAGTTTGGGTCTGCAGACTTAGGTTTACAAAATCGTCCCACTGCTGCCAAATAATAGGCAAAGCTTCACTAGTGGCCTGGATTGATCCTAAAGGGAAAAGATCTGGTGCCTTATTACTATGACGGGCAATAAGCTCACCACCTTGGATGAAGATCAGCGCTTCAAATTCTTGTTTACCTTTTACTAGTAGGGCCATAGATTTCATTGCCTTAGCAATCTCCGACATGGCATTCATGCGGTCTTTCACTACCCCAGTGGCACCACTATGGGCATTTACACTTGAGTTGCTCATTAAACCTAGGAGTAGGATAAAGGTCACTACAATACTGCTGGTTATCTTGTTCATTTTCATCTCCATTACTATTTTCTCTTAGTCATACCTTTTTAACTCACAGGCAAGTGCCTGCTGGCTTCAGTTCGATTACATTTTATGCGCTACTGTTTTAATGCCATTTTGTTGCTGAACTGACGAATAAACTTGAGCAAAAGTACCATATCGCCAAAGGCCACATGTTTTTGAGCGGGCATATTGCCAAATTGCCAGTGGTACTGACGCACACCATTGCGCACCGCGCGAATAAAGGCCTCATTGCTATGGTGCCCAGGGTTATAAATATTATGTATCAGAGGCGGACCTGCCGTACCCCCTGCTGCATTAATACCATGGCATGATGCACAATTAGTGTTAAACACAAGTTGACCTTTACTGGCCGCAACCGTCAAATTACCCACCTCAACGCGCAAATGGCTTTGTTTATGATCAGAAGACACAGAACTCGTTAAGCATGCTGCTGATAATAAAAATATGAGTTTGAATTTGTTATAAATTAAATCACCTAATTGTGAGTTATTTTAATTAATTGACACTCACTAAAAGTTAGCAATGTGTTATTAATTGCCTACTAATGCGCATCAACATCATGTCCCCTGTAGGTTTTGGAATGTGGCGCTAACAGACTGCTGCTGAGCCTCATTTAAATAACCTTCAAAGGCAGACATAGCGCCAAGCCCAAGGTTAGCTAACAAGAACTAACCCTAGGCGAACTGGGCTGCGGGATACCACCTATTGGCCTCTTCTCTAGGTCTACCTTGGGTATTAATAATGGCCCTTATTAAACCCAAACTTAGGCCTTGAAATGGTCAAGGTGCCCTGTGCGCCATGAGAATTAGCGACTGCTAATGGATCTTGTGTTACATGAGCGACAACTGAGTCTAAAGCTTGGCTTTAAACGTCACATGGCGCAGACCGAGTTGGACCACAACAAAGGCATAACTAAATAAATAGTGGAGGTTTAGTAGATAGCGCCTAAATATACACCTTACAGCTAAAGTGATATTTATAGTTAGGCGCAGAAAGGCCCATGAGGCCAATAGAAGAATAATGTGTAACTAAAGAGGTTAGGTTTAAATGACAATGAAAGTGGCTAAAAAAACTAGCACTACTGGTGTGCATAGAGTTGCAGGCTTCTGTCATTTTGAAATCACATACATGCGCACTCACAAGATCATTACTAACATGCAGGACTGATGTATCCGCATTAGCATAGCTTTTGCCGACTGATATAAGCAGTAAACAGCCAGCCAGTGAGGTGATGAGAAATCGGTTCATATAAGAACTAATCCATGTTTTCAATTAATGCTCCTCATATTACAACAACCCTAGGCCATACCACTAACCTTAAAACTGTAAATAGAAGTAAATAGATAACGGCTTTATGCCACATAAAGCGCCTCATCTTGCTCAAGCATGATTGTTGCTCTAAGATCAGAACATTTTTTTGAGTCTATGAGTATGTCTACATGAAACAATTATTAATCACTGGCGCCAATCGTGGTATTGGGCTAGAACTGACGCAACAATATTTAGCCAATGGGTGGCAAGTATTTGCAACCTATCGCCAGCAAGCAGGCTCAGCGCTGGATGCCTTGGCTTGTGATCGCCTAACCCTACTCTCCTTAGACGTAGCCCAAGACAGCAGCATTTTGGCCCTCCAAGCAAAGCTGTCTGGCGTTGAACTAGATTTAATTATCAACAATGCTGGCGTATTTGGCCGCAGAGACCAAAGTTTAGGCAGCGTGTCACGTCAAGAGTGGCTAGAGGTGCTTAATATCAACAGCGTTGCCCCGCTCATGTTAGCTCAAGCCATGCATCACAATCTTGCCGCTAAACAGGGGGCTTTTGCCATACTTAGTTCAAGAATGGGCAGCATTGGTGAAAATGATGGCGGCTCACTCTACTTATACCGATCTTCTAAAACGGCCGTTAACCAAGTGGTAAAAAGCTTATCCATTGATCTGCAGCCCAAGCATATTAAGGTGCTTGCCCTGCACCCAGGCTGGGTGCGCACGGATATGGGAGGCCCCAATGGTTCTATCGATGTACAAACCAGTGTTAATGGCCTGCGCCAAGTATTAGCCCACATTAGTGCTGCCGATAGTGGTCGTTTTATTAACTATGATGGCACTGCCATTGCTTGGTAACTTGCCTTTTACCGGTTAAGATTAAGGCTGAGACCGCTTTAAGCTTAGGCAGTTTACCAGAGGTGTAAGCTAGTCATTGGTGGCGCCTAAAAATTAGGAGACTGAGCCTAACTCATAAGCAAATCTTGGCACAGTCTTACCCTCTATTTGAACTGTTTCGGTGAACATGATTAAAGGCCTTACCCACAGGCCCTGTTCGCTGTAGAGCGCACGGTATAGCACTAGATGCTCTTCGGTCTCTGAATGGCGCACCGTGTCAATTACCTGATACTGAGCACCTTTGTAATGTCGGTATAGTCCCGCTTTAATCATCTGCATGCCTTTATGTAAGCCTAATGCTAAAGAAGCAGGTACAATACCTCGCGGATTCAACTAGCTAGTGCAATCGGTGGGTTAATCCCAAACAATACTTGATTAGGGGTCTTAAAGTCCAAACATTTCCTTGGACGGTTGTTA
>MDTF01015412.1_pt1 | contig 12418 bp, 10 predicted proteins | sample 811191 | NCBI WGS metagenome assembly MDTF01 (sample SAMN05326649, study PRJNA326480) | marine metagenome | isolation source: seawater | place: Southern Ocean | collected 2011
AGATGTCCTAGCTATAGAGATGAGAGAGCGCTGTGACCTAGCAAATAGAATCAGTACCATACGCCGATATAAGAATGAGCTATTCCTTGCTTTTATGCCTGTAGTTGCTACATTGCGCTCATGCCAGAATCTAGTACTTCTTTACTTCTAAAGTCCGCCGCTTTTCTAAAACCTTACAAGAAGCAAATTGCTATCGCAGCAGTCGCTCTCGTTTTCACGGCGGGGCTGACTTTGGGCCTCGTTCAATATGTAAGAATTATCGTCGATAGTGGATTCGTCGAAGGCTCAACCGAAGCTCTCAACACCGCTGTTTTGGGTTTTTTCCTCATCGCAATCTTTCAAGCGATTGGTACCTTTGCCAGATTCTATTGGGTGTCCTGGCTAGGTGAACGCGTCACGGCCGACATTCGTAAAGCGGTCTATTCTCATATCATCGACTTGCATCCTGGCTATTTCGAAGACAACCTCAGTGGCGAGATTCAGTCGCGAATCACGACCGATACCACACTCATTCAATCTGTCATCGGATCATCTGCATCGATTGCGCTGCGCAATCTGCTTTTAATGGTTGGCGGCACGGTCTTTCTATTTATAACGAACCCTAAACTCACGAGTGTCGTGCTGATCTGTATCCCACTCGTGATTGGCCCTATCTTGTATTTTGGCAAAAAGGTGCGGCTGCTCTCAAGAAGCAGTCAGGATGAGATCGCGAATGTTGGTGCCTATGTTGGCGAAACTATCCAACAGATCAAGACGGTGCAGGCTTACAATCATCAGAGTCATGATGATAGACAGTTTTCTGATCATGTAGAGACTGCATTCAATGTCGCCTTACGGCGCATCATGATGCGCTCTTTCCTTATTACAATTGTTATAACGCTAGTGTTTGGCGCGCTCGCAGTAATGATCTGGGTCGGGGGTCAGGATGTTATAAACGGTACAATGTCCGCTGGCGAGCTCACAGCCTTCGTCGCTTATGCGGTGTTGGTAGCGTCGGCGGTTGGAGCAATAAGCCAGGTTATCAGTGAGCTACAGCGTGCCGCAGGGGCGATGGAAAGGTTGATGGAGTTGTTGGAAGCGGAAAATGAGATCAAGGCTTCGCAGACACCACATCAACTCAAGGGTGACTTTAAGGGTCTGCTGTCTCTGACCGATGTCACGTTTGCTTATGCCTCGAGGCCCGAAACTCCCGCGCTGGACGGCGTCACATTGCAGATTCAATCGGGGGAGAGTGTTGCTTTAGTAGGTCCTTCGGGTGCAGGTAAGTCCACTCTCTTCGATCTTGTGCTGCGTTTCTATGATCCACAATCAGGGTCATTAGCACTAGATGGTATTGATATTAGAGAGCTCGATCCTCAAGAGTTAAGAAGCCATATTGCAATTGTATCTCAACAGCCGACCATGTTTACTGGTAATGTCTGGGATAATATTCGCTATGGCAGACCCGATGCTAGCGACGAAGAGGTTCGTGACGCCGCTGAATCGGCCTATGCGAGTGAGTTCATAGAGAAGTTGCCAGAAGGCTACGACAGCTATCTGGGCGAGTCTGGTATTCGTTTGTCAGGCGGCCAGAAGCAGCGCATAGCAATAGCCAGAGCTATTCTGAAAGATCCAGAGATTCTCTTGCTCGATGAGGCGACAAGTGCCTTGGATGCCGAGAGCGAGCGCAAGGTGCAGATGGCATTGGAGAAACTAATGGCGAATCGCACCTCACTCGTTATCGCGCACCGTTTGGCAACGGTGATGAACGTAAGTAAGATAGTAGTGCTAGACTCAGGAAAATTAGTTGCTCAAGGTTCACATAAGGAATTGCTGCTCGAAAGCGAGCTATACGCAAACTTCGCGAGTCTTCAGTTCTCCGCTAGTCCCGTCGAAGCGGTGCTACAGAATAAAGGTTAGCGCGGTTCTTTTTCGGTGATGCTATAAGGCGCAAGCATGACAAATTCGAGAGGCCTCCGTGCAGCAGCATGAAATCGTAAGGCTTGTTCGTCGCTGGTTAGAATCATTCGTTATCGAGCTCAACCTCTGCCCGTTCGCAAAACGCGAGCTTATCAACGATCGGGTGAAGTTTGTTGTAAGCGATGCTAACACCGAAGAACGGCTGCTTGCCGATTTGCAGCATGAATTTTCCTACCTCCAAGAAGATGAGGAGATAGAGACTACGCTTCTGATCCACCCTTATGTATTGCAAGCGTTCGATGACTACAATCAATTTCTGGATATTGTTGATGCTCTCTTAGATGAAGAGAATCTTTTTGGGGTTTATCAGGTTGCCAGCTTTCATCCCCAGTATAGATTTGCAGAAACTGAGGAGGGTGATGCGGAGAACTATAGTAATCGCTCTCCGTTTCCGATTTTACATCTACTGAGGGAGTCCAGCTTGGAGCGCGAAATAACCAAGTATAAAGATACGTCTTTAATCCCTGAGCGCAATATTAAACTACTGCGTGGTATGGGTGCGGCCAAGCTGAAAATATTCCTGCAGCAGACCGATTAAGCTTTGCCACCAAGAAAGCACACTATGAGTCAATCACTATTGCCAGATGAAGATTCGAACCAGCGTTATAAGCCGCTGGCCGCGAGGTTGCGTCCACTCAGTCTAGAAGAATTTATTGGACAAGATCATCTGTTAAGCCCCGGAAAATCGATCTATGAGGCTATTCAGAATAAGCTTCCGCACTCGATGATTCTCTGGGGTCCACCGGGTGTAGGAAAGACCACTCTGGCGAAAATAATTGCGGCCACTTGTGACTATCACTTCGAGTCCCTGTCTGCCGTACTTGATGGAGTGAAGGAGATTCGTGCTACGATCGAGCGCGCCAAATATCATCAGGCCGGTGGTTCCAGTCAGACCATTCTGTTTGTGGATGAGGTCCATCGCTTCAACAAGGCACAGCAAGATGCGTTTCTTCCTCATATAGAGAACGGTACGGTGTTGTTTATCGGTGCTACTACAGAGAATCCATCCTTTGAGTTGAACAATGCCTTGCTCTCGCGAGCGCGGGTCTATCTGCTCAAGCCCTTGACCGAAGATGATCTATTGGGAGTCATCGAAAATGCCCTGCAAGACGAACAGAGAGGATTAGCTGGACTCAATCTAGAACTGGGCAAGTCGCAGAGACAGATGTTGGCCCGAGCAGGCGATGGTGATGCACGTCGTGTCCTAAACTATCTCGAAGTACTAAGCGACATGGCAGAGGTCGAGGGTGGACGCAGGGCGATTGCCGACGGTCATGTGCAGCAGGTACTAGAAGAGGGTAGTCGACGCTTCGATAAAGGCGGAGATAGTTTCTATGAGCAAATTTCCGCTCTCCATAAAGCGGTGAGAGGCTCATCACCCGATGCTGCCTTGTATTGGTTGGCGAGGATGTTAGACGGCGGCTGCGATCCGATCTACCTGGCACGCCGGCTAGTGCGGATGGCGTCGGAAGATATTGGCATCGCAGACCCTAGAGCCCTTCCTCTTACACTTAGTTGTTGGGACACCTATACCCGTCTAGGAAGTCCAGAAGGCGACCTAGCGTTAGCCCAGGCAGCGGTGTATCTTGCCAGCGCACCAAAAAGCAATGCAGTCTATGCCGCGTTTAATGCAGCAAAGGACGCCGTGAATCAAAATGGTAGTTTGGAAGTTCCACTGCACCTAAGAAACGCCAGCAACTCCCTAAATAAATCACTAGGCTATGGCGAAGACTACCGCTATGCCCATGACGAAGAGAATAGTTTCGCAGCTGGTGAAAATTATCTGCCGCCCGAATTAAAGGATGAACAGTTTTATCACCCTAAAAACATTGGATTAGAAGCTAGCATCAAGGAAAAATTAGAGGCATTTCGTTCCTTAAATACACAGGCGAAGACCAAGCGTTATGAAGGGTAAGTCAGTCCATATTTTCCCAAGTAATCCTCAATTGACAGCTTCCGGCTCTCTGGTTAAAGTGGATTATTGTTCAACCTTTGGCAGAATATGAAAAAACCTATCTCCCATTTATTTATCCTTGCGCTCATCGCGTTGCTGCTGAGTGCTTGCTCAAGTATTGCAAGCCGAAATCCGGAATCCGGCGAGCAGTTCATGCCGCCCACCCTGAGCACGGCGATCGTTGATGAAGAAGTAATGGGTAAGTGGTCTCGTAGCTGCGCTCTATGCCATATCACTGGCGAAGCAGGAGCCCCAGTTGTAGGAGACACGGTCGAATGGCAACGAAGGTTGCAGAAGGGTGAAGAGGCTATTCTCAACAATGTAGCGGAAGGCATTAACTCCATGCCGCCACTTGGCTATTGTATGGCCTGCGAGGTCTCTGATTTTAGAGCGATGATTGCCTACATGGCTGGGCTCAACCAATGAAGCAAATATCAAGACGTACATTTCTAGCCTCCAGCGTCAGAGCGGCCTTGTTTGGAGCCTACGCAGGCTCAGGCGCAGCGTTCGCAAAGTCGGCATCCTGGAATAACTGGTCTGGTGGTCAGACCTGTCAGCCTGCTGGCCGGTACGACATAGGCAGCGAAGAAGAACTAACGAGTCTATTGAGAAATACGCTGGGGCCGATTCGCCCTGTGGGATCAGGTCACTCATTTAGTCCTCTGGTGCCAACCGATGGGCATCTCGTCGTTATCGATCAGCTTAACGGCATCCTAAGTTCAGATAGTGAGAAAAATCAGGTGACCTTGGGTGCTGGGTCTCGTCTTGGTGATCTCGGAGCGCAGTTTGACAAGATCGGCCAAGGCATGATCAATTTGCCCGACATAGACAGGCAGACTGTAGCAGGTGCAATAGCGACCGGCACCCATGGTACTGGGGTGACTCTCCAGGCTTTATCTTCGTTTATTACGTCGCTCCGGCTCGTGATTCCGAACGGTAGCATCATGGACATCGACAGCAACGATGAAGATTTATTGCACGCTGCTCGCGTGAACTTAGGAGCGCTTGGCATCGTTACTCAGGTAACAATGCAGAACAGAGAAGCTTATAAATTAAAGAAGCGCGAATGGGCAGCGCCAACTGAAGACATCCTCGCAAATTTCGATGAACTCGCTGCGAATCATCGACACTTTGAAATTTTTCCACTGGTTTATTCTGATTATTCATTGGTGCTGTCTATCGATGAGACAGATGAACCCATCGGGGAGGTGGAATTGGATGCGGAGCCTACTAGCGATTCGTCGATAGCTGAGTCTCTAGGGCTAAGCGAAAACCCAACTCCAGCAGAACGTCTTAGGCAATCAAATGAGACAGCATCACGTATTCAACCAAGTGAGTCTGTAGATATATCTCATAAGATACTTTCCAATATCCGCAATAGTCGCTTCAATGAAATGGAGTATTCGGTGCCCGCGGAAGTGGGAGCTGAATGTCTGCGAGAGATTCTTAAGACAATCTATGATCGAGCGATCGATGTGAACTTCGTGTTGGAGTACCGTTATGTCGGCGCCGATGATGACTGGCTAAGCATGGCTTACGGAGATCATCCTCATGCGACGATTTCGATTCACCGAGCGGCTAGCGAAGACTATCGACCCTACTTTAACATTATCGAACCTATCTTCTGGAAGTACGGCGGCAGGCCACACTGGGGAAAAGTTCACAGCCTCACCCATCTTGAGCTGGCCGAGCTGTATCCGCGCTTCAAAGATTTTATGGAGCTGCGACGTGAGCTAGATCCGCAGGGAAGAATGTTGAACCCGCACTTGCGAGCCTTATTTGACGAATAATAAAAGGGAGCGAAAGCTCCCTTTTATTATTCTTAAGAAGCCCTCTTAGGCTGACATACCTCTCGCCGAAATTGGCCATACTGCTTCGACCTTGTCTCCACGAATTGCATACATCTGATCGTATAGGTTCACCACTGGATCGCAGTGCGAGACGATCACTTCGAGCTTGTCTCCAACCTTGTAGTTACGCGATGGGTCGTCGCCATAGATGATAGTGCCAAATTCATCGGAGCCAGATCGATAGGTAATATTGGATTCGCCCTTCACTATAGGCCAGGGCTGATTGATGGTGCAGGCCTTGGCGCCAGCATCGGAGGTGGCGCGACCTTCGTATTGATCGTTCAAGACAGTCGTCATTACCGTTAGTGAAGTGGCGAAGTCGGAATACACTTCTATATCTTCCTCGCCGCCTATCGAAATATATTGCGCATCCATGAACACGTAACTACCAACCTGCACATCCGTCATTCCCTTCGTCTCATGGTCAATATTGTAGGTGCCGGTACCACCGCCACTGAATATCTCAGTATTAAGTCCAGAGCGCTGCATGAGCTCGAGGGTGTCTGTTGCCTGCACCATGCGCTCGAGCGTTTGCGCCTTACGAGTCTGGAAACCGACGACGTGCTGTGCCGCCGCGTCGTAGCAAAGCATGCCGCGAAAATTCAGGCCCGGTAGCTGATCAATGAGCTGTGCCAGCCTTAGGGCAGGTTGCCCGAAGGGCGTGCCGGTGCGGCGAATGCCTGGGTCTACATCGACTACAACGTCGGCAACGATGCCCATCGCCGTGGCTGCCTCAGAGAGCAATCGTGCATTAGGCTCAGAATCGGTCGCCTGAATGAAGCCCGGGCACTGAGCTCGAAGGTTCATTGCGCGGCTTATCTTTGTCGGAGTTACGTTTCCTGTGGTATTCAGGATCTGGTCTATCCCATTCTGGAACATCGCTTCTGCTTCGCTGACCTTAGCTGTGCATATTCCGACCGAGCCTCGATCCATCTGCATATGAGCGATAGTGGGGCACTTATGGGTCTTTGCGTGAGGACGGCTTGCGATGCCATTGGCGGCTACAGTGGACGCCATGTGGTCGAGATTGGCTTCTAGGAGATCTAGATCGACGCATAGAGCCGGCGTGTCTAGCTCCCATTTAGAGACATTGGTCGACATCTCGCCATTAGCATAGAAGCCCCGCATCTCCGAGGCTGTATAGCCGCGAGCAAGTGAGGGTAATCCAATAGCGGCTGCGCCACTAGCTTGAAGGAAACGACGTCGAGAGATGAAATTACTAGTCATAGAGGCCTCGCTGCGCTCAATTGGAATATCGATTAACAATCATACTCGGCAATCACTAGGTAGGCTATGTCTAACAACGAATCAGTAGTCTGTGGTTAGTTTGTCTTAGGTTCGAGATCTAATGAGATTAAGCGCAGTAAGAAGAGGTGAGGGGATTAGCATGAACTGTATGTATACTCTGACTCTTGTTAATATGCCCGCCGAACACTGAATCCCCCTTAGAGATTATAATGCGGCACTCAAGAATAATAACAACAGTACTACTTTTTGGAATTGCCGGCTCAGGAATAGCGCAAGAAGCCACCCAAGACGAGTCCACGGTTACCTATCCAGCCTCTTTCTTTGCGCAATACGGTCCTGTGTCAGTCAATGATATGCTGAATGTTATCCCTGGTATCAGCGTGGCGCTTGAAGGCAATGAGGTTCAAACCTTCAATGGTGCCGATCGCGGTCTCGGTGCCAGTGAACAGATCCTTATCAATGGCAAACGCATGGCCGGCAAGGCGAATGAGGCCAGTAGCCAGCTCGATAGAATTTCTGCAGACCAAGTTCAGTACATTGAAATTATTCGTGGCACCTCGGGCGACCTCGATGTTCGGAACAGTGGTCAGTTAGTCAATATCGTTTTGCTTGAGTCGCAATCGAGTTCTAGCCTTTCGACCGAACTAGGTGCGACACATTTCCGTGATGGCCAAGTCGAGCCTATAGGGACTTTTTCCTTCAGTGGACAGACAGGGCAGTTTGACTATCTCTTAAGCGCTCAAGTTGCGTCGGGTTATCAGGATTTGGAAAGCTATGAAATCAGCGTATTACCTCCTGGACTTGGCCTGAATGATGTTCGCGAGATCGAGCGTATCCAAGATCAGACTACATACACGCTAAATTCCAATATCGCCTATCAGATATCAGATGGAAGCAGAATTGCCTTCAATGGTCTCTATCGAGAGAACGATCCGCCTGCGAATTTAGTGCGGACCATTACCAATTTTCAGAACTCACCACCGTCTATCCGAGTAGAGCGCGAGGAGCTTCCTGCCAGTTCTGATAACTGGGAGTTTGGTGGCGACTATGAATACAGTTTTAATAGTGGCGGAAAATACAAAGTCCTCTTCATCGTAAATGAGGATAATAACGCCGTTACCCGTGAGCGATTTTTTTCTTTCGGCCTAGATGGGCCGGAAACCAAGAACCTATTTCTAGATACCAGCCGCCGTGAGCGCGAACGCATAGTACGTACCTCCTACACGTTTGATCCGGCAGATAATCAGAACTTGGAGCTGGGTATAGAGAGAGCACAGACCATACTCGACTCTTCATTGAAAATTGGTTTACCCCTTGGTGGAATTGCCTCCCCAGATCATGGTGACTTAACCCCAGTCGCTCTGCCAAATGCAGTGTCTACAGTAGAAGAGATTCGTTACGAAGGATTCGCCATACATAATTGGCAGATCAATCAGCGACTGTCTTTGGAGAGCAGTCTGTTCTATGAGGACTCTGAGATATCGCAGTCCGGTGATGTAAATGTAAGTCGAAGTTTTGACTTCCTAAAGCCTAAATTCGATCTAAGATTTAATATGAGTAGCAGCTTTCAGCTTCGCATGTCAGCTGAACTCGATGTGTCACAACTGCGCTTCTCAGATTTTTCGGCCGCCGCTAATGACCGAGATGAGACTCAAGATATTCTTGCTGGGAATCCGGAGTTAGAACAAGAAGAAGTTTGGCGTTATAACGTCAATCTTGACTATCGGCTTCCTAATGATGGCGGCGTGCTCAATTCCAGACTGTTCTACTACGATGTCGGCAATTCGATTGACCGTATCGATGTTTCTAAAAACGAAACCAATCTAGCGACAACCAACGGAAATGTGGGTGACGGCACAGTCTATGGTCTCAATCTCAATGCCAGCATCCGCTTGGGATTTTTGAATCTCCCGCAGGCGGTAGTTACTGCAGGTGTATTGATACAGGATTCGAAAATATTTGCGCCGTTAATTGGCAAGAATAGAAAGGTCGTGCCATTCGACAGGGGGAATTTTAGCTTAGGTTTTCGTCACGATATTCCATCACAAAATTTCAATTATGGCCTCAATTATCGAGACGGATTCGACGGCAATCGGCCCTTCTATGATATCGATAATGTTATTTGGATAGGCTCGGGTATAGCCAGCAATCTAAGTTTGTTCGCTGAGAAGAATAGTGTCGGTAGGTTTACATTCAGGTTCGAAGCGGACAATCTTCTGAATCAAGACGCTTGCCGAGAGCGAAGACGTTTCAACGGCCGTCTGATCAATGGAGATATCAGAGAGATCGAACGTTTCTGTACTACAACCGGGCCTCGCTTTACGGTCAAGGTCCGAGCCACGTTTTAGTGCAGTTTCGTAAAATCCCAATTATTGCCCGTAATCTATTCTTAAATAGTTTCCATTTCCTTAATCCTATGCATAATAGGCAGCGCCGCCGGCTGGCGTGACTTTACTAGGATAGGAGTAGGAAGCTTGGAATTTGAAACACTGGTACAGACGAGGCGAAGCGTGCGTGGTTATCAAGATAAACCTGTAGCACGAGAGCTCATCGAAGAAATAATCCAAGTTGCAAAGGGGGCACCGTCCTCCATGAATACCCAACCTTGGAATCTGTATGTCGTCACCGGAGAACCTCTAAATAGAATTCGCAAAGGCAACACGGAGAATATGGTGGCAGGGGTAAAGCCGCAGCGCGATTTCCCCACCAAGGAAGCCTACGAGGGAATTCACCGCCAGCGGCAGATCGAGATCGCCGTACAACTATTCGAGGCTATGGGCATTGAGCGTGATGACAAAGCAAAGCGCACCGATTGGGTAATGCGGGGCTTTCGTCAATTCGATGCGCCCGTATCTATAGTGCTCACCTATGACAAGATTCTAGAACCTGCTGCGATTGCGCAGTTTGATCTTGGAGCAATCTCCTACGGTATCTGTCTTGCTGCTTGGGAGAGAGGCTTGGGAACGGTCATCAATGGGCAGGGGGTGATGCAGACACCGGTTGTTAGAGAGCATGCTGGAATTCCAGATGATCAGAGTATTCTTACCTGCATCGCGATGGGTTATCCAAATGATGAGTTTTCGGCGAATAGTGTAAAATCGCGTCGAGCGGATGCTCCGGACTTTGTTAATTTTGTTGGCTTTGATTAACTAACGAATTGTCAAAGAGGTCCAAGGGCTTTGATTGCTAGCTTCCTATCCTCAAGTGCTGTAAAAAGACGCCATGAAAATACCTAAGCGAATCCAGCCTCTTATAGAAGAAGGCCTAATTGATGAGGTCATCAGCAGGCTGATGAGTGGTAAAGAGGCCGATGTCTATGTCGTCCGCTGCAATACTGACATTCGCTGCGCCAAGGTCTACAAAGAAGCAGCTAAGCGCGGCTTCAAGCAGGCGGTAAAGTATACAGAGGGCCGAAAGTCACGGAATAGTCGCCGTAGCCGTGCCATGGATAAAGGTTCTAAATTTGGCCGCGAGCAGCAGGAACAGACTTGGCACAACGCAGAAGTAGATGCGCTGCGTAAACTTGCCGCTGCCGGCGTGCGAGTTCCGGAGCCTTACACCTGTGTTGATGGTGTCTTGATAATGGAGCTGGTTACCGACCATGAGGGTCTTGTGGCGCCACGCCTTAGCGAAGTGTCTATGTCAGCCGAAGAGGCCGTTCAAGGCCATGCGGCAGTCATGCGGTTCGTGGTGCAAATGCTTTGTGCTGGTCTGGTTCACGGTGACCTGTCCGAATTCAATATCTTAGTGGATGAGCACGGGCCAGTGATTATCGACCTCCCGCAGGCGGTAGATGCTGCTGCGAATAACAATGCGGAAGTAATGCTGGAGCGTGATGTTAATAAGATTAGCAGCTACTACGGTCAATTCGCTCCGGAGTTGCTGCAGACCGGATTCGCCAAGGAAATTTGGAAATTGTATGAAGAAGGCGACTTGCGCCCAGATACTGCACTTACTGGACTTTTTGCTGAGAACACGCAGGCCGCTGATGTGGACGGTGTGTTGGAGATAATAGAGTCCGCTATTGAAGAAGAGAAAGATCGGCAGGAGCGGAAGATTGAGGCGGAAAATCAGCCTTAGTCCCTGTTCGCTAAGTTAGTATCGACTTAGTCGTAAAACGCAGGCGCTAAATTTAAACTTTCGGCAAGTTGGTTGCTGTGCTCAATCCAGAAAGTCGCTCCGCTTGTCACCAACAGTTCTTCAATTTTATCCATCGAATTTAATGTTTCCTCGACGTTGGTATTGAATACAGGTACTCGACGCAAGGTCCTGCTCACCTCGAAATGATATAGGTCGCCGGACAAAATGAGTGGACCATAGTTGCTGAGCTCCAAGTACAAGACTTGATGCCCCGGTGTATGTCCTGGGGCGGAAATGATTCTAACGCTGCCGTCGCCAAAAACATCGTAATCGCCGTTTAAGCTACGCCTATTAACAGTCATAAGCTCATTATAGAGTTCCGCTCGAAACACCGGGTTATCTTCCGGGTGTTCAAATGCTGCTACAGCCTCTGTCTCCTGAATAAGCAGCGTAGAATTTGTGAAAGCGTTGGCGGCACCGACATGGTCGTAGTGCATGTGGGAGAAAGCCACCAAGTCGATAGTAGAAGGTGTAATATCCATGTCTGCGAGTTGGTCGAGAAACGATTCCTCGTAGCGTGAATTTCCATCAGTCTTTCCGACATCAGCCAGTGGTAAGCCTGCATCCCAAACCATGAGATGTTCGTCATGCTGAATCAGATAACAGGGCACGAATAGTTCGCGTACGGTTGTTTCCTCATTACTTATCCCGAATGCACTGACATCAGAAAAAATTAGTTGACCGCAATCAAATACTGTAAGTTTCAAGTCGGCGTGCGCATAACTTGAAGCGAGTAAAATTAACACTGAAAAAATTCTGAACATGAAAATTCCTCTTTCCAAATAAAGGGTGTTAGAAATATTGAAATTTAGGCCGAGGGAAAAGACAGAAGTGGATTTTCGCCGAACCTATTTACACCTTTGGTAGTCTATACACCCGCTGTGCAGTATCGTGAAACATTGCTGCCCGCTCGTCAGCAGAATAACCTATCGTCAATTTCTTAAATTGATTCCACAATACGGTGTACGAGCATGAGAGTTTGTCGACAGGAAAATTGCTCTCGAACATGCAGCGCTCTGGTCCAAACTGTTCGATTATGTAGTGATACCAGTCCTGATTGGTCTGCAGCAATTGGTTCGACGTTGGCGGTCTGTCTTGTTCATGCCAACCGTAGCCATTAACCACCATCTGAATTCCACCAACTTTCGCTACAACGTTAGGGCATTTAGCCAGTTCGGCGACGGCAGGCTTCCATGCTGCGAATACTTCGTCACGTCGGCCCGCATAACTACCAATTCCGATAGGGCCGCCGAGGTGGTTAAATATA
>MDTF01009252.1_pt1 | contig 12410 bp, 10 predicted proteins | sample 811191 | NCBI WGS metagenome assembly MDTF01 (sample SAMN05326649, study PRJNA326480) | marine metagenome | isolation source: seawater | place: Southern Ocean | collected 2011
GAAGCTAAATTATCACTAGAACAAGTTGATTATATTGCTTTTTATGACAAGCCTTTTTTAAAGTTTGAGCGCCTATTAGAAACTTATGTTGCCTTTGCCCCTAAAGGTTTTCAATCTTTTAGAATGTCAATGCCAATCTGGCTACGTGAGAAGTTATTTTTAAAAGATATGCTCATTAAAGAAATCAAAAAAGCTGACAAGGATTTTGATGACAGTAAGCTGATGTTTGGTGAGCATCATTTTAGTCATGCAGCAAGTGCATTCTATGCTTCACCTTTTGAAGAGGCGGTAGTGCTTACACTTGATGGTGTTGGTGAATGGGCAACGACAACTGTTGCTATTGGTAAGGGTCATGAGCTCAATATTGTTAAAGAGATTCACTTTCCACATTCATTAGGCTTGCTCTATTCGGCATTTACTTATTACACAGGCTTTAGGGTTAATAGTGGCGAGTACAAAGTAATGGGTTTGGCTCCGTATGGAGAACCTAAATACAAGGATCTCATCTTAGATAAATTAATTGATTTAAAAGAGGATGGCTCGTTTAGATTGGACCAATCTTACTTTAATTATGCCCCTGGTCTAACTATGACTAATCAAAAGTTTGCTGATTTATTTGGTGAACCTGTTAGAAGGCCAGATACGGATAATCTTACACAGTTCCATATGGATATTGCCGCATCAGTTCAGGCAGTAACAGAAGAGATTGTATTAACCATTACTCGTTCACTAGCCAAAGAACACAATATTCCTAATCTTTGTATGGCTGGCGGTGTTGCGCTTAATTGTGTTGCGAACGGTAAGATATTAAGAGATAAAGCATTTAAAGATATTTGGATTCAACCTGCATCTGGAGATGCTGGTGGTGCATTGGGTGGTGCTTTAGCGGTATGGCATAAAGAACTCAACAAGCCAAGAAAAGTCAATTCTAATGATGCAATGCAAGGTTCTTACCTTGGTCCATCATATGAGCAAAGCCTTATTGAGAAAGAATTATCAGATTGTAAAGCCAAGTTTGATTTAGTAACTGAAGGTGAAATGGTTGAACAAACTGCACAAGCATTGGCAGATGGAAAAGTCATTGGCTGGTTCCAAGGAAGAATGGAGTTTGGTCCTCGGTCTCTTGGTGGTCGCTCGATACTAGGCGATCCTCGATCAGAGCAGATGCAAAAAACACTTAATCTTAAAGTTAAATATCGTGAGAGCTTTAGGCCATTTGCACCATCAGTATTAAGAGAAGATGTATCAGAGTGGTTTGAAGCGGATTATGATAGCCCATATATGCTTTTAGTCGATGATGTAAAAAAAGACAAACGCATAAAGATGAGTAAAGAAGAAAAGTCTTTATTTGGTATTGATAAATTAAATATTAAACGCTCAAGCATTCCTGCAATCACCCATGTTGATTACTCTGCAAGAATTCAAACCGTACATCAATATACCAATCCAAAATACCATGCACTAATAACCAAGTTCAAAGAAAAAACAGGATGCGCTGTTGTTGTTAATACATCATTCAATGTTAGAGGAGAGCCAATTGTTTGTACTCCAGAAGATGCTTTCAAGTGTTTTATGGGTACCGAGTTAGATGTGCTGGTGATAGGAAATTGTATGTTAAAAAAAGAGCAGCAAGATAAGGTATTAATTGAGGATTATAAGGAGAAGTATGAGCTTGATTGAAGAAAATCATAAGGTGGTTAATAGGTTTGATAACTTTGCCAAATTTATCAGTTGGTTAGGGGTATTGTTATCAATTTTGTTGCTTGTATATGTCTATTATCGATCTGAAATTACTTATGGTGGTAATTACAATGATATTTATTTTAAGTATTATATTATTTCAATAGTAGGTATATTTTTTTGGATAGCAGTGTTGCGCCTAAAAGAAAAATTGCGTGCTAATATAGTGATGGTAGGTATCTCTATAGTTTTTAGTCTTTATCTAGTTGAAGTTAGTTTACAATTTTATCAAAATCAAAGTCAAGATATCCAATTCGAAGATCGGCGCACCAAAATTGAAGTGCTTGATGATTTTATTGAAAAAGGCATAGATGCGGTTCCGGCACTAAGACCGAAAGATGTGCTACATCTATCTGAGGAAATACTCCCCTTGGCCGGTGTTGCAAATACAACTACAGTGGGTGAAAATGAAACTGGGAAATGGATGATTTATCCTAGTGATCGTTATGGTTTTAATAATCCTGATTATGAGTGGGATGCTGAAAAAACAGAGTATCTTTTAACAGGTGATTCGCTTACTGAGGGTCTGGCAGTGCAACCTGGAGAGGATATTGGTGGACAAATACGCAAAATTACTGAGCAGTCTGTTATTAATTTAGGTAGAGGTGGGAACGGGCCTTTAATGGAGTTGGCCGAGATTAGTGAATATGCAGCCCATCTTCAACCTAAAAATGTAATCTGGATTTATTTTGAAGGCAATGATCTAATTGGTAATATGCCAAGAGATAAGACTTCAACCATATTAATGAACTACCTAGATAAAAGTTTTTCACAGAATCTAATGAGCCGTCAAACAGAAGTGGATGAAATTTTGAGAAAATATATTCAACAAGTGCGGCCATCGAAATATACATTTATACGACTACAAGAAATTCGTAAATTGATGAGCTTTGATGATCGTGTTGTTGAAATGGTTGTTGATGTTGATCCGATATTTTCCAAGATTCTCATAAGGGCAAAAAATATGACTGAGGGTTGGGGTGGAAAACTCCATTTTGTTTATTTGCCAGAATTTGCACGCTACAATAGCGAAGTTGAACATGATCAGTATAGAAAAAAATTAGAAGTTATTGAATTGGTGAAAAATCTAAACATTCCAGTTATTGATATTCATCAAGAGGTTTTTTATAACCATGCAGACATACTCTCTTTATTTCCGTTTAGGAGGCATGGTCACTACAATGCTAAAGGGTATAACGAGACTGCCAAGGCAATTGTAGATGGCGTTAAAAAATACGAAGATTAGAAATGAGAGTGCTAAGTAAGGCTAAGTCAATCAGATGGGCAATCCAGAACAGACAAAGTCTAACCAATAGCCTGTAACTGACTTACACATGTTAGAAGGTAACAATTAGACTGAAGCTGCGCCTTTGCTGGTCTTTAATTAAATTCAATATAAAGGAGATTAAATGGTAATTGGATATACGTCAGGGGTTTATGATTTATTTCATATAGGTCATTTAAACCTACTCAGAAATGCAAAAGGCATGTGTGATAAGTTAATAGTGGGAGTCACTGCAGATGATCTAGTAAGCTATAAAAACAAAAAAGCAGTAATTCCACATAATGAGAGGATTGAAATAGTAAGAGCAATAGAGTATGTTGATTCAGTCGTAAAACAAGAAAATATGGATAAATTTGAAATGTGGAGAAAGCTAAAATTTGATGTAATGTTCGTAGGAGATGATTGGTTTGATACTCAAAAGTGGGAAGAAATAGAAGAAAAATTTAAAGAAGTCAGTGTGAGAATAGTATATTTTCCTTATACAAAAGGAACTTCTTCAACACTCTTAAATGACACATTAAAAAAAATAAGAATAGAATGACGTGTTAAAAGAAATTTTTAAATTTTTTTATGGTGGAATGCTGGATAAAAAAAGAATTAGAAATAAAAAAGAATATAATAATTTTTATATCACACCGGAAGAAATAAATGAAGCATATTCAAAAGTAGACAGAACTAAAAAGAAGCTTGTGCTTGGTGTTACATCAGGAAGAAGTGGAATGAAGTGGGTTTACGAAATTTTTCGTCATCATGATAATGCTGATGGTGGTGGAGAAAGAAATGTTGAAGCTGAAGCCTTCTGGAGGTATATTAAGTTTAATAAACTGGCAATTGATACACAAGGCATAATAGAAGTTACAAAAAGAGAGATATTATTAGATTGGATTGAAAACGATATTTCAATAACAGTTTCACCGTATTTTGCCCATGATTTTTTGACTTTAGTTGATGAATTAAAAGTTGATAATATTATTTGGGGTATTACCAATCCTAAGTTTACGGTAACATCATTTTATAATAAAGGATGGTATGAAGAAAAAATTACATGTTCAAATCAAAAACAAACTGTAGGATTCCAAATAAATGACTCTTGGAGTCACTTTTTAGGAAGAGTAATTCCTAGTGGTGATAAGTTTGAAAAGTGGGATGCCTTAACGAGAGTCGGTAAAGTTAGTTGGTTTGTGAATATGATACATTCCGAAATTTATCTTCAAATTTTAAAACTACCAAAAGAAAAAGTATATTTATTTAAGCTTGAGGATGCAGATCAGAACTATGATTTGTATCTAGCGATGGCAAAATATTTTAATTTACAGCCTATAATGAGTAAAAGTAAATTCTTATCATTAAAAAAACTAGCTGCTAATGATAAAGAAAATAAAGTAGAAGAATGGACAAATCTAGAAACCAAAGAGTTTGAATTTGAATTGAAATTTATTAGTGAAGTTTATAGGAATAAATTAGATCAATATGCACCATATGTAGAAAAAAACTTAGATTCATACAATAAACGCAAAAGTCAGTAAAGGGCGTGGCCAAGTGTCTGCTCAATAGAAGACCGAGAAAAATCCTTGGATTTGCGACAACTACATAGGTATTTTTCGGGAAACCATTCGGAGAAGACTTTGCGTTTCAAGGTTGAATCCGCCTAGTAAAAAATGAAAATAGTATATATATCTAACTCAATCATACCATCAAGAACTGCAAACAGTATACATGTGATGAAGATGTGTCAAGCTTTTGCGGACAATGGGCACGAAGTAGTTTTATTGGCTCCTGATAGGTATAAAGAATATGAAAATGGTGTCGATAATGTTTATATGTATTATGGAGTTCGTAAGACTTTTGAAATAGTGAAGTTGAATTATGGTACCACAAGATATCTAAAAACGATTATGTATGGATACATAGCTTCACAAAAGATCAAAGAAATAGAACCTGATTTGGTTTATGGTAGAGATCTTTATGGATGTTATTTTAGTTCAAAAAAGTATTCGACTATTTTTGAAGCGCACACTCCAATGAGTAATTTTGTGAATAGATTTGTCTTAAATAGATTGAATATTCACAAGAAATATCTAAAAACAGTGGCAATATCAGAGGCTTTAAAAAAGATACTTGCAAATAAACAGAATATTGATGTAGATAATTTTTTTGTAGCCCACGACGGGGCGGACGAGGTGGTTGATTTTGATGATATTGCAGTGCTACAAGGAGCTTCAAATAGTTTAAAAGTTGGTTACATAGGGCACTTGTATAGAGGAAAAGGTATGGAAGTAATAGAAATGATAGCTGATAAAGTTGAAAAAGATATAGAATTTCATATAGTAGGAGGAACAGAAAAAGATATAGCTTTTTGGGAAAGTCTGATCCATAGTGTAAATGTTTATTTTTATGGGTTTGTAGTACAAAATGAAGTGACCAGGTATATAAATGCTATGGATGTTTGTTTATTGCCCAATCAAAAGGTAATTTTTGCACATGGAGCAGGCAGCTGGGCGGAGAATATATCAGACTTTACATCACCACTTAAGATGTTTGAGTATATGGCACATAAAAAGGCTGTAGTTGCTTCTGACATAGAAGTTTTAAGAGAAGTTTTAAATGAAAAGAACTCTATACTTGTTGATTGTGAAAGTGTGAATGAATGGGTTGGTGCTATTGAGAAATTAAAAAATAGTGAAATAAGAAATAATCTGGCGAAAAAGGCTTATGGAGATTTTTTAGAAAATTATACTTGGAAGAATAGAGCTAGATTATTATTAAACGTTGAATCCGACAACTAAAAATATAGGAAATATTCATGCCTACCCGACATATTATGCATCTAATTCCATCGTTAGGATCTGGTGGAGCAGAGAGAATGTTGCTTCGTATTGTTCATAATGATTTAAAAAATAATCATAGTATTATAATTATAAAAAATATAGACGAAAACTCTGTTTTTTATAAAATAGACTTGGAAAATATTAAACTCTACTCGCTGAAATACACAACTCTTAAAAATGCGTATTCTGCTATAAGACTGTATTTAAATTATTTAGATATACTCTCTCCAGATGTAATTCAAACCTGGATGTATCATTCAAATATAATGGGAGGAGTGCTGGCGTATATTAAAGGGTATAAAAATATTTTTTGGAATATAAGATCGGCTGAGATTTCATATAGGAGTATGAAAAAAAAAACCATATTACTTGTATTTTTTGAAGCTTTCTTATCTCACTTTATTCCAAAAAAAATAATCTCCTGCTCGGAGCGGGCTATAAATGTGCATAAAAATATATTTTATTGTAAAGAGAAGTTTGTGCACATACCTAATGGTATTCAAGATCGGTACATATTGGATAAGAAAGTTAATGCTAACAAAAAACCTGTTGTAGGTTTTGTTGCAAGGCTAGATTCTCAAAAAAATCATACCAACTTTCTTAAGTCGTTAGAATATATAGATCATCCTGTTAGTTTTATTTTATTAGGCCGCGATGTTGAATTGATTAATTTATCTAAATATGATTTTGGGAAAAATATAAGTGTTACTTTATTGGGGGAGGTTGTTGATGTGTTTTCGCTATATGATAGTTTTGATTTTCTTATTCTACCCTCAGTTTATGGAGAGGCATTTCCAAATGTATTGATGGAGTCAATGTCAAGAGGGGTTGTCTGTATATCTTCGGATGTTGGCGATTCTTTCTCTATCATCGCTTCAGCAGGCTATAGAATAGCTGATCCTTATGTCCCCATGTCAATTGCAAATGCAATCAATAGTGCTATTAAGGATTTTGAATCAAATCACGCAAGTTACCAGCGTAAATCTAATTCATCTATTATTCGTGTAAAAACACACTATAGATTAACAGACATTATTGAAAAATATAATCGTGTATGGCTATTGTAATAGATAAAATCATTAAGGTGCAGGATCAACGACCATTGCACGCTAGAAGGGGCAATAGTTAGTGGAACTGATATCTTTTATTGATGATATTGTAGGCATAATCCTTGTTCTGTTAATCGGTGTTGTAGTTACCTTAATCTGTGCTAAGGCATTCTTGGTGCCCCGAAGATGGGCACTCGTTTTATTTATTTGGCATACCTTTTTCTCTTTAGTTTACGCGTGGGTTGTGATCAACTTCATGGGTGATGCGACAATGTACTACCAGGAAGCCCAAGTTGGTATTAACGAGTTTCATTTCGGGGTCACTAGCGTCATTTTTATTGCAAATCTGATTTATAAATTTCTCGACCTCTCTTTTCTCGGGCTGGGAATGTTTTTTAGCATCTTTGGAGTTATTGGTTTGCTTGCCTTTGATGCTAGTCTGAGACATGTCACTAGAGATACAACTAGAAACATTAAGCTTTTAGCACTCATCATTGTACTCTTGCCTTCTATTAGCTATTGGTCTGCAGGGTTGGGTAAGGATTCAATTTCTTTTATGGCGACTGGTTTAGCTTTATGGGCTTCTCTTAATTTAACTAAGCGCAAACTGCTAATGGTCTTTGCAATTGCCAGTATGCTACTGGTACGTCCACATATTGCAGGCTTGATGGTGGTAGCTCTGACTTTTGCAGTCATGGTAGGCAAAAATATGAATATGTTACAACGTATTTTTTTTGTAAGTGTTGCTTTGGTAACCGCATTGTTAATGGTGCCTTTTGCTCTTGACTATGCAGGGCTTAAAGATTTCAGTGTACAAGGTTTAATGAGCTATATTGAAAAAAGACAATTATATAATTGGAAGGGGTATGGTGGTGGTATTGATATTTCTTCTATGAGCTTGCCGATGCAAATGTTCACATATTTATTTAGACCTTTACCTTTTGAAGCCCACTCTTTTTTTGCGTTTATGGCTTCTGTTGACAATGTATTTTTGTTGTATTTATTTGTTATGGGGTTATTTGCGAAGATTAAAGGGGGGTTTGCTCACCCGAATTTAAATACCATGTTTATTTGGATTTATGGTGGTATCGCATTATTAGCGCTCTCCACGACGACGGCAACAAATCTTGGAATAGCTATGCGTCAAAAATGGATGTTCTTACCATTTTTTATTGTGTTATTTGTCTCTTATATTGCTCAAAGAAACAGGCAAAAAACACTTCGTCATTATCAATTGAAACAAAATCATATTAGTCAAAATTTGAGACATTAGTTTTTTTATTATGAAAATTTTATTACTTGGTGCCCATGGTTTTATCGGATCTTCAATTCTTAAAGTGTTATCAGAAGTTGAAGACTTTGCTGTTACTTGCATCACGCGCAAACAGATTCATAATGCGGTGGATAAAGACAATGTAAATTGGGTCCAGTTAGATCTCTTATCAAATAAAAGCCGTTTAAAGGGCGTTATTAGTGAAGCTGATATTGTTATTAATGCTGTAGGTGAGTTGGAAAAATCTACTTTGATGGAGAGCACAAACTTTAATCTTGTGAAAGAAATAGTTGATCTTATGTTTAAGTCTAAGGAGCATAGGAAAAGACTTATTCAAATTAGTAGTGTAGGTTGTTATGGGGCGCTTGGTCATTTTAAAGGAAAGAATATTTTGGTAACCGAAGATGATGCTGAATATCCGATTGGTTTGTATGAAGAAACAAAAACGAAGGCTGACACTTATATAAAAGAGACTTTATCCGCTTCAGATCATTGCACTTATACCATTTTACGGCCAACAAATGTTTTTGGATCAAAGATGAAAAGCAAAGCGATTTTAAGCTTGGCATTTATGATCAAGAATAGTCGTTTTTTTTATATTTCAGACCGCATAGCCATTTCAACCTATGTCCATGTTAAGGATGTGGCTCAAGCTGTTAAGGTTATTTGTGAGGAATTAGTTAAGTCATCAAATCAGACTTATATTGTTTCCGATGATTGTCCTCAAAAGGTGCTAATTGAAACTTTAGCCGATTCGTTTTCTGTAAAAAGCCCCGGCATAGTTGTCCCTTTAATTTTCGTGAAGTTTAGTATGTATTTGGGACAGAAGTTTGCAAGTAATTTTCCACTCACTGAGTCTAAAATTAATTCACTTACATCGAAAGTGTCATTTAGTAATGAGAAACTTGTTCAATTGGGATTCAAACCTCAGTTTTCAATTTATAATAAAAAAGTTATAAATTCAATTTTAAGAGATTGGGCCTTAAAGTGAAGCGAGTTTGTATTGTTACTACTACGCCTGAAACAGTGAATGCTTTTTTAAAAGAGCATATTCTAGTGCTTTCTCGGTTTTATGATGTAACGGTTATCACAAATACGAGTGACAATGCTGCGCTTAATATCCCTAGTACAATAAAGCTGGTTCCTTTTGCTATAGAACGAGATATAGATATATTCAGTGATTTAAAGTCTCTAATGGTGTTAACAAAAAACTTTAGACGAGAAAAGTTTGATTTAGTCTTGTCTGTTACGCCTAAAGCTGGACTTTTAAGTGCGTTGGCTGGTTGTTTTTCCGGCACTAAGAATAGGTTACATTGGTTTACAGGGCAGGTTTGGGTTACGAAGCGTGGTTTGAAGCGTAGTTTACTTAAATTTACTGATAAGTTATTGGCGTCTTGTGTTCGTTATGCTCTTATAGATAGTCAATCTCAGTTCGATTTTCTAACTTCTGAAAGAGTATTAAATCCTAAAAAAGGCGTGGTTTTGGGTGAAGGATCGATCTGTGGCGTCAATTTAAACCGTTTTAAATTTAATTCAGATGTTAAAAAAGATTTTAGAGGGAAAATAGGTTTAGATGAGAATGATAAAATTCTTTTGTTCTTGGGGCGAATGAGTAAGGACAAGGGTATTTTTGACTTAGTAGAGGCCTTTAATTTGATTGTTAATGATATAGACAATTTACATTTGGTTTTGGTAGGACCAGATGAACAAAAAATTGAAATGGCCTTGTCTGAGTCTGGCCAATTACATCCTCATATTCATTTCATAGGTAGTACTTCTGAGCCAGAAAAATGGCTTTCTATAGGCGATGTTTTTTGTTTGCCTAGCTATAGGGAAGGTTTCGGCAGTAGTGTAATTGAAGCGGCTGCAGTTGGTTTGCCTGCGATTACTTCACGAATTTATGGATTGACTGATGCGGTTGTTGAAGGCCAGACAGGGTTAATGCATCAAGCGGGTAATATTAATGAAATTGCTACCATAATTAAACAGCTTATAATAGACAAGAAATTAAGAGACCGTCTTGGAGAAAATGCAAGAAAACGAGCGGAGACATCTTTTAACCAGTCACATGTCTCTAAACTTTTACTAGAGTATATTAACAATATACTTTATGATAAATGATCTTTTGTTGGAATAAATGTATTTTGGATATAAAATGATGAAACGTTTATTTGACTTGATTTCGTCATTTGTTGGCTTGTTGTTTTTATTGCCTGTAATAATACTAATCGTTTTTTTAGTTCGATTAAAAATTGGATCTCCAATATTTTTTAAACAGGGAAGACCTGGCTTAAATGGAGAAATATTTAATATGGTTAAGTTTAGAACAATGACCAATGAGCGTGATAAAAATGGAAATTTATTGAGTGATGAGATTAGGCTTACTAAATTTGGTAAATTTTTAAGATCAACTAGTTTAGATGAATTACCAGGATTGTGGAATGTTTTAAAAGGCGACATGAGTTTGGTTGGACCTCGCCCCTTGTTGGTAGAATATTTGCCTTTGTATTCGGAAAAACAGTCTAGACGGCATGATATTAGACCTGGTATTACAGGGTGGGCCCAAGCTCATGGGCGTAATGCAATTAGTTGGGATGAAAAATTTGAGTTAGATGTGTGGTATGTGGATAATCAATCAATTTGGTTGGATGTCAAGATATTATGGCTAACAGTAAAAAAAGTAATTAGGCGTGAAGGGGTTAGTAAGGATGGTCATGCAACAACAGAATATTTTAAAGGAAACTTGTAGATTATGAATGACAATAGGTTTAATGAATGGCGCTATCCAGAGGTTGAAGATGGAAAGTTAACCAAATATAATTGGATGGTTCAAAATGTAGAAGGTTTTGATTTGGGAGTTAAAACTGATATTGGTGCTTTTTCATATATCAATGCACTACATGGAGTTGTCATTGAGGATGGTGTGCAGATTGGTTCTCACTGCTCTATTTATTCAATTTCAACAATTGATGATACTGTTGGTAAAGTAGTATTAAAGAGGAATTGTAAAATTGGTAGTCATTCAACAGTTCTTCCAGGTATTTCTATTGGAAAAAATTCAATAATTGGTGCACATAGCTTGGTTAATAAAGATATCCCAGATAATGTTGTTGCATTTGGCGTGCCTGCCAAAGTAGTGCGTCAATTGAATAATGATGAATAATCAATTTTCGCCTTGGCCGTCTTTCACGCAAGAGGAGGCTGACGCTGTTCAAGATGTTTTGTTGTCTAACAAAGTTAATTATTGGACTGGAGATGAATGTAAGAAATTTGAAAAAGAATTTTCAGAATTTTCTAGCTCAAAATACGCAATTGCATTGGCTAATGGTACATTGGCTCTAGACGTTGCGCTAAAGGCTTTAGATATAGGCGGTGGTGACGAGGTGGTTGTAACCTCTCGAACCTTTATTGCTTCAATCTCATCTATTGTCAATTCTGGAGCGATACCTATATTTGTTGATGTAGATTTATCATCTCAAAATATTACGCCTAACTCTATTCGTTCTGTTATCACTGATAAAACAATAGCAATTGTTTGTGTGCATTTGGTTGGCTGGCCTTGTGATATGGATGAAATAATGGCTATTGCTAACGAGCATAATTTGAATGTAATCGAGGATTGTGCTCAAGCCCATGGGGCAAAATACAAAGGCAAATCTATCGGCTCAATTGGGCATATCGGCTGCTGGAGTTTTTGTCAAGACAAGATAATGACTACAGGCGGTGAAGGTGGCATGGTGACTACTGACAATGAATCTCTATGGCGAAAGATGTGGGCATACAAAGACCATGGTAAGAGTTATGAGGCCGTTTATGAACGAGAGCATCCTGAGGAGTTTAGATGGCTTCATGAATCGTTTGGAAGCAACTGTCGTATGACTGAAATGCAAGCTACAATTGGTAGAATTCAACTAAAGAGAATGCCAGATTGGCACCAAAAGCGTTTGAGTAATGCTAACAGTATTTGGAACGCTGCTAAGCAATGTAAAGGATTGCGAGTGCCTAATATTCCCAGCCATATAGAACATGCCGCTTACAAGTGCTATGTTTTTGTTAAAGGCGGCGTTGAGCTACGTGACAAAATGATGATGGAGATCAATAAAAAAGGTGTGCCCTGTTATTCCGGATCATGTTCAGAGGTTTACTTAGAAAAGGCATTCGACAATACTGGATTTAGACCTAAACAAAGACTTCTGGGTGCAAAAGAGCTAGGAGAAACGAGTTTAATGTTTTTA
>MDTF01011830.1_pt1 | contig 12410 bp, 10 predicted proteins | sample 811191 | NCBI WGS metagenome assembly MDTF01 (sample SAMN05326649, study PRJNA326480) | marine metagenome | isolation source: seawater | place: Southern Ocean | collected 2011
AAATTGATTCTTTTGAATATTCTGAGAAATTTTTAATATAAGGAGTCACATGTTCTTTTTCAAAATTTGACTTTGCTAAATTATTTGCATCCTCTAAAGTCTGAAATGAAAATACCTCAATATCAAGTCCATCTGGAAATGATTGTGGCTCGAGATTGCTTAAATAATCTACACCACTTAAATGAAATTTAGTAATACACTCATCTACCAAATCAGCATCAACGAGAGGGCAATCACCAGTAATACGAACAATAATATCCGCATTCACTTTTTGAGCAGCCTCATAATATCTATTTAAAACATTATTCTCACTTCCCTCATAAACAAAATATCCTTCCTTTTTTATACAATTAACCAATTTTTTATTATTTGAGTTTTTAGGAGTTGCAACAATAATTTGATCTATTTTTTTTGATTTTGATAGACGAGAAAGGAGAAGGCTTACTAAAGCTTGGCCATTAATAGTTTTTAATACCTTCCCAGGTAAACGAGTAGATTCGATTCTAGCCTGAATGATAGCAACTACTTTCATGTAAAACTCCAATTAAAGGGCTCAATTAAATCTAAGTCAATTAAACTTAATGATTCAGGATATTCTTTACTAGCGAAATTTTTATTGGATATTTCAATTATCTCCTTTAGCTGACTTTTTGATTCAATACCAATAATTATAGAATTTAAAAATTTTTCAGAAAGAACAAATCCTAGCGACGCTTCAATTGCAGATAAATTATTATTTTTAAGCCATAAATCCATTAAATCCCAAGTAGATTTCCATTTAGGAAATAAGTTATTTCTTTGTATTGGATTCATCAATAAGAGCCCTTGCAAAAATACTGATCTAACTTGTATCTCTACATTATTTTTATAAAGCTTTCGAAGCCATCCAGAAGTTTTAATTCTTCTATCCAGAATATTATAGGGAGCTTGCACAACATCCGCCTGAAAATTTCCCCATAATTTATCTAGCTCTTGGGGATTATAAATTGAAAAACCAATTTTTTTGATTTTACCTTCATCTTTTAAAGATTGGACTGTATCCCATATTTCTTTTCCATCTTTACTTAATAGTTGCAGAGGATTATGAAGGAACAGGCCCTCTAACTCAGATACCCTTAAATTTGAAAGTGACGATTCTATTAGCTGATTAATAAGCGAGTAAATATTTTTTGAATTTCCCGGAATGATTGGTAATTTAGTAAAAATTTTCCAACCCTCTACTCCTGCAGTACCTAAAGATAATTCACTGTCTCCATATGAGATCGCTGTATCAATAGTTTTTATATTATTATTTTTGGCATAGGAAAGTATTGCCTGAACTTCTTTAGAATTTACTTGGCCTGTTGAATTTGTAATCCCATAACTTAGTCCAAATTGAGCTGTTCCAATAACAAATTTACTAGTCACCAAAAGTCCTTCTAGTTATAATTATGTGTACGAATCTTTGAGTTAAATAGTTTCTCATTATCAGTGTAGAATCTATCACCTAATTTAAGATTTTTAATAATATTTTCATCATTTTCATCATTTTCATCTTCAACTTCAACTTCAACCTTTTAAACAATTAAACTAATAAGTGAACCCATATTTGGAGAAGACCCTAGTAGAAGTAAATTTTATGATTAGTTATTATAAATAAAGTATTTAGCATATTTCTTATTGTAACTTAGTAGATAAAACTAGCAAATTATTTTTTTTAGAGAATTAACTACTATATCCTGCTGCTCATCGTCCAATGTAAAAAACATTGGTAAAGTAATAGCGCAATTATAATATTTTTCTGAATTTGGATAATCTCCAATTTCAAAACCTTTTTTCTCATAGTATGGATGAAGATGGACAGGAATATAATGAATATTTACTCCAATATTATTCAACTTTAACTCGGTAAATACTTGGCCATGAGTTTTTGTGATTTTTTCTAATTCCAGTTTAATAGTATACAAATGACATGCTGAATAACAATCAGAATCTATATGGGTAGTTGTCACTGGTAAAGATTTTAATAACGAATCATACCTGTCTTTTAACTTATTTCTTTTAGAAACAAACTCATCTAGACGCTTCATTTGACTAACTCCTAAAGCTGCCTGAATATCATTCATTCTATAGTTAAATCCTAAATCAATTTGCTCATAATACCAATCTTTATCATTAGGATTTTGCATTAAATTTTTATCACGAGTAATGCCATGACTCCTTAATAATTGCATTTTTGTTGCTAAATGTTTAGAGTTAGTTAAAGCAATTCCACCTTCAGCAGTAGTAATAATCTTAACTGGATGAAAACTAAAAACTGTAATATCAGAAAATTGACAACCACCAATTGGCCGATTTAAATACTTACCACCAACTGCATGGGATGCATCTTCAATAATATTAAACCCATATTTTTTACTAAGAACATATATTTCTTTCATATTACAAGATTGTCCACCAAAATGAACTGGTATTAATATCTTTGGTAACCTATTTTTAAGTTTAGCATTTACAAGCTTTTCTTTCAATTTATCTATAGATATATTTAAAGTTTTAAAATCAATATCAACAAAATCTACCTGTGCGCCACAATATAATGCACAATTAGCAGAAGCGACAAAAGTGTTTGGAACTGTCCATACCAAATCATTCTCACCAAGACCAAGTGAAAGGCAAGCAATATGAAGAGCAGATGTTGCACTATTTACAGCAATAGAATATTTTGAGTGAGTGTAGTTTGAAACTGCGTTCTCAAATTTAGGAAGTTGCAATCCTTGAGTTAGATAGTCTGATTTTAAAACATCTACTACAGCGTCTATATCAGCTTGATTTATATCTTGAAGTCCATAAGGTATCATGATAACTAATCTTTTCCTAGCTTACTAGAATTCTGCTTTAGCCATTTTTTAAATTCATCTATATCTAACCATTCTTTATTATTAGATGAGTTGTACTCAAAGTTATCTGGAACTTTAATACCATCTCCAATACGAACTGGGTCCTCACTCCAGCGATGAATAGCGGGTAGTATTTTGAAATAATCCTCATATTCATATGTATACTTTGAATCTTCTGCTCCAATCATCTGCTCATGTAATTTTTCTCCAGGACGAATTCCAACAACTTTTTGATTAGCTTCTGGGGAAATAGCTGTTGCTATATCGGTTAATTTCATTGAAGGAATTTTCTTAACATAAATCTCTCCACCAACCATATCATCAAATGCCTTCCAAACTAATTCAACTCCTTGCTCAAGCGTAATCATAAAACGAGTCATCCTAGTATCAGTAATTGGAAATTCATCTTTATCTGAAATTGATAAGAAAAAGGGAATAACTGATCCTCGAGAGCCCATTACATTTCCGTAACGCACAACTGAAAATCTTGTGTTATGACTTCCAGCATAAGAGTTACTAGCAACAAATAACTTATCCGAAACCAGCTTAGTTGCTCCATATAAGTTAGATGGTGCACTTGCTTTATCAGTTGACAAAGCAACGATTCTTTTAACCCCAGAATCAATACATGCATCAATTAGATTCATAGAGCCAGTAATATTCGTTTTAACACACTCAAAAGGGTTATATTCAGCAGTGGGAACTATTTTTGTTGCAGCCGCATGAACTACATAATCAACCCCATCTAATGCACGCTTTAATCGTGATTTATCCCTAACGTCACCAATAAAAAATCTGACACGACTATCATTCAAATATATTTTTGCCATTTCCCATTGCTTCATTTCATCTCTCGAAAAAATAATAAGCTTTTTGGGGTTATACTTTTTTAGTGTCATTTCAACAAAAGCATGGCCAAAGGACCCTGTGCCTCCAGTTATTAAGATATTTGAATCAGTGAGCATTTTTTCTCCTGGTATAAAATTAAATCAACCAATTTAAGTTAATGTCAAAAAAATTAATTAGCATCATTTCAAGTAAATAATAAACTTAGTGTAATCCTAAGTTTTAAATTCTCTTAGATACAAATGATAAAGCATCTTAATTCCTTTTTCTAAAGACACTTTATGCTTCCAGCCAAGTGAATTAATTTTTGTTGTATCAATAACTTTTAACATAGTTCCATCGGGTTTCGAAGAGTTATAAACAAAGCCTCCTTTATAATCCGCGACATTCTTAATAATTTCTGCTACTTCTTTAATTTTGACACCATGTCCAGTCCCAACATTAAGATGGGTATTAATTATTATTTTCTTATCAGCTATCAAATCAGAAAAATTTATATTTTCTAGTATAAAAACAGATGCGTCTGCTAAGTCATCAGAATAAAGAAAATCCCTAACTGGATTTCCTGTACCCCAAATCTCTACATTTGATATATTCTTTTCTTTAGCAGTATGAATTTTTTTAATTAGTGCTGGGATTACATGAGAAGTATTTAAATCAAAATTATCATTTGGTCCATACAAGTTAGTTGGCATAAGAGAAATAAAGTTCGTTCCATATTGAATATTATAGCTTTCACACATTTTCATGCCTGCAATTTTAGCTATCGAATATGGTTCATTTGTATATTCAAGAGGCCCTGTTAAAAGAGAGTCCTCTTGGATTGGTTGAGAAGAATTTTTAGGATAAATACAGGAGCTTCCCAAAAATATTAATTTTTTTACTCCTTGCAGATAGCTTTGATGTATCACATTATTTTGAATTTGAAGATTTTGATAAATAAAATCTGCTCTAAATATATTATTAGCCTCTATCCCTCCAACCCTTGCTGCAGCGAGTATTACATAATCTGGCCTTTCTTTTTCAAAAAATAAAGACACACGATCTTGGTTAGTTAAATCTAATTCAGAATGCGTTCGAAAAATAAGGTTTTGATAACCTTTTAGCCTTAGTTTATTAAATATTGCACTCCCGACTAACCCATTATGGCCAGCAATATAAATTTTACTATCTAAATTCATTTAATTAAAAGGTGTTATTCATGATAGTCAAATATTTTATAACCATACTCTTTACTTAATGAATCACGCTTTGCTTGATTAATATCATTATCCATCATTTCTTTTACTAGTTCATGAAATGTAATTTTTGGCTCCCAGCCTAGCTTTGTTTTTGCTTTCGTTGAGTCACCAAGTAATGAATCTACTTCAGTTGGGCGAAAATAGCGAGAATCAACAGCCACTATGAGCTTACCTGATTCCATGTCATAACCTTTCTCATTAACTCCCTTACCTTTCCATTCAATTTTTTTACCTACAAAATCCCATGCTAGATCTACAAAATCCCTTACAGAATAATGAACTCCCGTTGCAATACAGTAGTCTTCAGGTGAATCTTGTTGAAGCATTAACCACTGCATCTCAACATAATCTTTTGCATGCCCCCAGTCTCTCATTGCATCAAGATTACCAAGATAGAGCGTAGATTGAAGGTTTAGTGATATTCTTGAAAGCGCTCTAGTAATTTTTCTAGTAACAAATGTTTCTCCACGAATTGGAGACTCATGATTAAAAAGGATACCATTGCATGCGTAAATACCATAAGCTTCTCTGTAATTTACAGTGGTCCAATATGCAAATAACTTTGAAGCTGCATATGGAGAACGAGGATAGAATGGGGTTTGCTCATTCTGAGGGCTTTCATAAACTTTGCCATACAATTCTGAAGTCGAAGCTTGATAAAATTTAGTTTTCTTCTCAAGACCTAAAATACGAATTGCATCCAGAATTCTAAGCGCACCTAGACCAACAGTATCAGCAGTATATTCTGGCGTTTCAAAAGATACAGCTACATGAGATTGAGCGCCTAAATTATAAATTTCGTCAGGAATAATCTCTTGAATAATTCTCACTAAACTTAGGGAATCAGAAAGGTCACCGTAATGCAAGAAAAATCTTTTACTAGTTTGGTGTGGGTCCTCATACAAGTGATCAATTCGATCCGTATTAAAAGAAGATGATCGACGCTTTATACCATGAACTTCATAACCTTTATTAAGCAAAAATTCTGCAAGATAGGAGCCATCTTGTCCAGTTATACCTGTAATTAAAGCAATTTTTTTATCCAATAGAACCTCCATAAATTATGGTATAAATTTGATAATAATAGCCTAAGAATCTATTATTAATTATAGCCTTCCATCAGTCCAAGACTTGGGAAGCATACATTTTACATCATAAAGAACATGAACTTTTTTTCCAAATCCTCTTATTTCACTCTCACTTAGCTTTAAAAATTCATTATGCGCTACAGCTAGTAATACAGCATCATATTTACCTTTAATTGGATTATTAATAGTAGTAATACCATACTCAAGTTTTGCCTGCTCTTTATTAACCAGGGGGTCAAATACATCTACCTGAAGATTAAATTCTTTTAACTTATTTATTATATCAACTATTCTAGTATTTCTTATATCGGGGCAATTTTCTTTAAAGGTTAACCCCATAATTAAAATATTTGCATCAGCTAAATTTATAGATTTTTCATGCATTAATTTTAGTAGTTGATTTGCAATATATTGCCCCATACTGTCATTAATTTTTCTCCCAGCAAGAATTACCTCAGGAATATAACCAATTTTAGCCGCCTTATATGTAAGATAATATGGATCAACTCCAATACAGTGTCCACCAACTAGGCCAGGACGAAATGGTAAAAAATTCCATTTAGATCCAGCGGCATTTAAAACCTCTTCAGTATCAATATCCATCTTATTAAAAATCTTTGCCAACTCATTAATAAGCGCTATATTTAAATCTCTTTGAGTATTTTCAATAACTTTTGCTGCTTCTGCAACCTTAATGCTACTTGCCTTATATGTTCCAGCAGTAATAATGCTGTTGTACAAATCATCTACTTTGTCTGCTGTTTCAGAAGTAGAACCTGAAGTTACTTTTTTTATTGAGTGAATACGGTGTGTTTTATCACCTGGATTAATTCTTTCTGGCGAATAACCACAAAAAAAATCTTTATTAAATTTTAACTTAGATATTTTTTCTAGAATGGGCACACAAACATCCTCTGTAGCTCCTGGATATACTGTAGATTCATATATTATGAGATCATTATTTTTAATCACCGATCCCACACTTTCACTAGCATGGATAAGTGGACTTAAATCTGGTGCATTGAATTCATCAATTGGGGTAGGAACTGTAATAATAAAGACATTGCAATTTTGTATTTCTTCTATATTAGATGTATAACTGAGCTTGGTAGATTTTTTAATCTCTTCAGGCTCAACCTCTTTTGTGTTATCTATGCCAGCATTTAGCTCATCAATTCTCTTTAAATTAATATCAAAGCCAATCGTTTTATAGATTTTCGCAAATTCAACTGCTAATGGAAGTCCCACATAGCCTAATCCAATTATTGCTATTTTTGTATTTGACTGATTAATCATAGTCAAAATATACTTTATACCAATCTACAAAGTTCTTTACTCCTTTTGTGACTGGCATTGCAGGCTTATAATTAAACTCTTCAATAAAGTCATCAATATCAGCAAAAGTGTCTGGAACATCGCCTGGTTGTAGTGGTAAGAGTTCTTTTTCTGCTTCAATCCCCAATGCATCTTCAATTGCCTTAATATAATCTAACAATTCAACTGGTGAATTATTACCAATATTGTAAACTCTCCATGGGGATTTGGAGGTGCCTGAATCAGGCTTATCTCCACTCCAGTTTTGATTTGGCGTTGCTGGGCTGTCTATGACCTTAATGACCCCCTCTACAATATCATCAATATATGTAAAGTCTCTTCGATGCTTACCATAATTAAAAACTTCTATTTTTTCACTATTCAAAATTGCTTTTGTAAATTTAAATAAAGCCATGTCTGGACGTCCCCAAGGACCATAAACAGTGAAAAACCTTAAGCCAGTTGTTGGCAAATTATACAAATTACTATAAGTATGAGCCATTAGCTCATTAGCTTTCTTACTTGCAGCATAAAGGCTTAATGGGTGATCAACATTATCATGTATTGAGAAAGGCATTTTAGTATTTGCCCCATATACAGAACTACTTGAAGCATAAACTAAATGAGGAACATTATTATGTCTACAACCTTCAAGGATGTGAGTAAACCCAACAATATTTGTATTAATGTATGCTAACGGATTCTCTATAGAATAACGAACACCTGCTTGAGCAGCTAAATTAACTACACAATCAAAATTATGCTCATGAAATATCTTCTTAACCGCATTATTATCTTCAATATCCATACGGATATGGGTGTAATTTTTATGGCTAAAATGGCGCGCTAGTCTTGCTTCTTTTAGTTCAGGATCATAGTAATCATTATGATTATCTATACCAATGACTATGTCCCCTCTATCTAAGAGCTTTATAGACAATGCCGAGCCAATAAAGCCAGCTGAACCGGTTACGAGTACTTTCATATAATTTTCCTAATCACAATTAAACAAATCCCTTGTATAAACCTTATCCTTAACATCGCTAATATCTTTAGACATTCGGTTAGTCACAATCAAATCTGATTGCCTTTTAAAATCATCCAAGTTTTTAATTACCTTTGAATGAAAGAATTCAACTTCATTGAGTATTGGCTCATATACGATAACCTTAATGCCTTTGGACTTAATACGCTTCATAATTCCTTGGATAGAAGATGCTCTATAGTTATCAGATCCATTTTTCATAATTAGACGATATATACCTACTACCTTAGGATTTTTTTTAATAATTGAGTCTGCAATAAAATCTTTACGGACTCCATTAGCATCAACTATAGCGCTAATTAGACTATTCGGCACATCCTTAAAATTAGCTCTTAATTGTTTAGCATCTTTTGGCAAGCAATATCCACCATAGCCGAATGATGGGTTATTGTAATGAGAACCAATGCGAGGATCAAGACCGACACCCTGAATTATTTCTCTAGAATTCAGTCCATGCGCTTCTGCATAAGAATCTAATTCATTAAAATATGAGACACGCATCGCTAAATAGGTGTTTGAAAAAAGCTTAACTGCCTCTGCCTCAGTCGAACTGGTATAAAGCACATCAATGTTTCTTTTAATTGCACCTTCCATTAACATATTAGCAAATTCTATAGCTCGATCTGATTGCTCTCCTATAATAATTCGAGAAGGATGAAGATTGTCATAAAGAGCGCTACCTTCTCTTAAAAACTCAGGAGAGAAAAATATATTATTACTTTTAAATTTAATTTTTATATCAGCAGTATAGCCAACTGGCACAGTCGATTTAATTACCATTACTGCATTTGGGTTGATAGCCATAACATCTTGAATAACTGCCTCTACTGATGCTGTATTGAAGTAATTACTAATTTCATCATAGTCAGTAGGTGTAGCAATGATAACAAAATCAGCATTCTTATAGGCTTGATCTCTATCTTTTGTGGCTGTAAAGTTAAGTTTTTTATTTGCCAGAAAATTTTCAATCTCGACATCATCAATAGGTGAGATTCTATTATTTAATTCTTTAATCTTTGTATCATTTATGTCAAAGACAACTACCTCATTTTTTTGAGCAAGCAACATAGAGCACGACAACCCTACATAACCAGCACCTGCAATTGCAATTTTCATATGTTTATACTCATTAAATTTCATTTGCAAACTTTAAAGATCACTTCATTTAAATAATGAAGATTCTATTTTTTTAAAGATCTCAATTGCCTTGCATCTCTCTTAAGTAAACTAATTTCTTCTTTAAGTGCTTCATATTCATCCATCTTTATTTTCAGGAAAGAAAATGTAAGTCTTGCTTTTTCCTCAACCCCTTTAGGAGTAAGAAGATAAATATAGCCTATTTTATTTGGATTCTGCCTGAAGTTTGATAATTTTACCCATCCCTTCGTAACTAATTTATTAATACAATAATTAACTTTACCAAGACTTACACCCATCTCACTGGATAACTCCCTTTGAGTATATTTTGGATTAGCCTCTAATTTACGCAGTAAATCAAAATGTACTTGATCTTTATTCATTAAAAGTGTAAAAAATTGATCACGCTACCGCCCTATCATCTAACAAAAAACTTACAGAACAATAGCCGTTAAAAATTCAAGTATACAGTTAATTAATTTAATGTTCAAGAAGTGAACAATCTTTATTTACATTATTTATAGTTTTTCCTTTTATTATGTTTCTTAGTTATGCTCTATAATTAGACAAAATTAAATAAACTATGATGTATAACAATATAGATTTCAACAATAAAACCATTTTAATTACTGGTGGAGCAGGGTTTATTGGAAGTAATTTAGTTTTTTATTTTCAAGATAACTTTCCAAATTCAAAACTTATTGTATTTGACTGCTTTAGAAGTGATGAAACTTTCCCGAATGGTAATCTAAAAAGCTTCGGTCATTATAAAAACCTGATTGGCTTTAAAGGTGATATTATTTGCGGTGATATTAATAATCAAGCTGACTTGGTATTATTAAATAATTATAAGTTTGACTTTATATTTCATCAAGCAGCAATTTCTGACACACGAGTCTATAATCAGGAAATAATATTCAGAACGAATGTAAATTCATTTTATGATTTATTAAAGTTAGCAAAAAAAGACATGGCTGTTATGGTTTATGCCAGTTCAGCAGCAACTTATGGCAATCTACCCTCGCCACAAACCTTAGGCAAAGAGTCCCCAGAAAATCCTTATGGTTTTAGCAAATACATGATGGATCAAATTGCTAGTCAATATTCAACAGAAAATCCAGATATGGTGATAACTGGATTAAGATTTTTTAATGTATTTGGACCAAGAGAATACTATAAAGGTAATACATCATCTATGGTAATCCAGCTTGGACATCAAATATTAGATGGTAATGCTCCGCGATTATTTCAAGGATCAGATCAGATTTTTCGTGATTTCATTTATATTGATGATGTTTTACAAGCTATTATTAAAGCGAGTGATCCAAAACATAATGGCACCTACAATGTAGGGTCAGGAATATCAAGAAGCTTTCAAGATATTGCTGATATTCTTCAAAAAGAGTTAGGGACTAACCTTGGTACAGAATATTTTTCCAACCCTTATGATGGATACCAAATAAATACAAAGGCAGATATTAGTTATACACAGTTCAGTTTAGGCTTTGAGCCAAAGATATCATTGGAGCAAGGAATTAAATCCTACATTCCTGAAATTAAACGTTTGCATGAAAATTAGATTATATGATTAATCTACAAAATAAATCACCTAGATTATTAGTTATTGGTGACTTGATGATTGATCAATACTTATGGGGATCTTGTGATCGAATTTCACCTGAAGCGCCTGTTCAAATAATAAATATAGATCATGAAAGTAATGTTTTGGGTGGTGCTGGAAATGTAGTTAATAATCTTAAGAAGCTTGGTGCTAAAGTAGATGTTATTAGTGTAGTCGGGGATTGTGAAATTTCTAATGAACTTTCAAACCTTTTATCTGGTATTGAGGTTAGTACAAAGCACTTAGTAACGCAAAATAAACGCATAAGCTCTAAAAAATCCCGAATTATTGCCTCTCAACAACAAGTAGTTCGATATGACCGTGAAAGTTCAGATGATATCAGTATAGAATCACAAAATATCATTATTAAAACTTTTAATAAGATAGTTAAAAACTACGAAGTAATTCTCCTTTCTGATTATGGTAAAGGTGTCCTTACTAATCAATTGACTCAATCTTTAATTAAAATTGCAAAAAAAAATAATAAGAAAGTGCTAATTGATCCTAAGGGTAAGGATTATTTGAAATATAAAGGTGCATACTTGCTTACACCAAATAAAAAAGAGGCAAGTATAGCAACAAAAATTAATGTTATAGATGCTGCCAGCCTCAAAGCAGCAATAAAAAAACTCAAATCTATGTGCGCGTTAGATATTTCACTAATAACCCTAAGTGAGCATGGAATAGCGATTTATGATAATCAACTCCGAACTCACCCTACAATTGCTAAAGAAGTTTTTGATGTAACTGGTGCAGGTGATACTGTCCTTGCTTCACTCGGCTTTGCAATGGCTTGTGGATTTAATATTGATGAAGCAGTTGAGTTTTCAAACCTCGCTGGTGGAGTAGTAGTTGGTAAAATTGGTAGCGCAACAGCAACTCTTAATGAAATTATTGAATATGAATCAAGCCTTAATAAATCTTCCAGTGATAAGCATATTAAAACACAGTTTGAGATAGCTAGATTAAGTGAAGATTTCAAATCAAAAGGGAAGAAAATTGTATTTACAAATGGTTGTTTTGATTTACTTCATGCTGGGCATATTAGTTATCTTGAGAAAGCCAAAAATTTTGGAGATGTCTTAATAATAGGACTTAATGCAGACAGTTCAGTAACCTCCTTAAAAGGTAAGGGGCGTCCTATTAATTTGCAAGAAGACAGAGCATACATTCTGGCTGCACTTGAAGTTGTTGATTACGTAGTGATCTTTGATGAGGATTCACCTTATGAATTAATTAAAT
>MDTF01013510.1_pt1 | contig 12409 bp, 10 predicted proteins | sample 811191 | NCBI WGS metagenome assembly MDTF01 (sample SAMN05326649, study PRJNA326480) | marine metagenome | isolation source: seawater | place: Southern Ocean | collected 2011
ATTATAAAGAATGTTAATGAATTTTGTAAATAAATGTCACTTTTAAATTACTATTTAACAAAAAAATTAAACCCAGTGCCAATTAAATTTTTAACAAAAAAAAATTTAAAAGATCACTTTTTAAAGAGAAAAAATTTAATTCAAAATCATCTAAAGATACCCATTTATTCTTTAAATAATAAAGATTATTTAGAATTTGGCTGTAACGGTGCTGAAAATGCGTGTTTTTTTGCAAGCTCAGGTTCAAATATTTACTTAGCTGAACCAAATAAAAATATTCATAAAATTATAAAAAAAAATTTTCAAAGAATAAGAAAAAAAAATTCATTAAAGATATTAACAGAAAAGAATCTAGAGAAATTTAACTCTAAAAAAAAATTTGATTTTGTAATTGCTGAAGGTTTTTTAAATACTGCAAAATCTAGAAATAAACTATTTCTAAAATTATCAAATTTTCTTTTACCAAAATCAGTTATGATTATTAACTATGATGATGAATTTGGAGGTATATTCGAATTATTAAAATCTTTTTTATTATTAAAAATATGTAAATTTTATAAAATCGATAGATTTAGTGATGAATCTCTCAAAATTTCTAAAAAAATTTTTGAAAAAGAATTTAAAAAATTAAACACTTCTAGGTCTTTTTTTGCCTGGTGGGCAGACCAGTTAGTTAACCCTTATGCGTCTAAAACTTGGTCATTAAAAGATATACTAAAACAAGCGAATAAAAATAATTTATCTTTGTATTCTACCTCACCTATTTTTAATGATTCAAATTATTTCCAATGGTATAAAAATATTAATGATTACCCTTTGAGTTCAAAAAACAATAATCGCTTATTTTATAATGAGTGGAAAAAATCTCTAATTTCAATAATCTTTGGAAAAAAACATAAAAAATTGAATAATATTGATGAAAATGTTATTTTAGAGATAGAAAGATTTTCTAATAAAATTTCAAGATTTATCTTAAACCCAAAAAAAAATGATATAAAATTGAAAACACCAAAAAATTTTATCAAGATAATGAAAAAATGTGGAAATATTACAATAGCAAATGAACTTGAAAGTTTATTAAAGCTATTGAATAATAATGAAAATCCGAAAAAACTCATAAAATTTTATGAGAATACCTCTGAATTAAAAAAAACCTGGGGAAGTCTACTGCATTATGCTGCTTTCATAAAAGAATGAGTAAGATACTAAAGCTTCTATATGGAATTTTATTATTACCATTCGCATTAATATTTGTTGTCTTTGTAAGATTAATTTCACCATTAATAGTTATTCGATGGCATGCGATGATCTCTACTAGAATTGGTCATTTTGCAGAAAATACGAATGTTTACTTGTGCGAAAAAAAATTAGGATATCACAAGCTTAAAAAAAAAATTGTTCTGGATTTATTTTATTTTTATCCTTCCGTTTGTAACAATCAGTTAGCCAAAATGTGGAAAAGAAAACTTATTATTTTTCCATACTTTTTTATGCATGTTGTTAATTTTATAAATGAAAATATAGCCAACAGAATATACAGGACGGTTATTCATGATTTAGGGTACTATAGAGATGATACTGATCTTAAAAAACACCAAGATATTATAGTAACTGATCTAAGACATGGGCAGAATATAAATTTAGTTGTGCCACCTCTTACGTCAGTTGATAGGTTTAATTCCCAAGAAAAGTCAAAAACAAATATTTCTTTTACTAAAAAGGAAATTAATAAAGGTGAAATAGTATTAAAAAAATTTGGAATTAATCCTAATAAAAAAATTATTGGAATTATTCTTAGAGATGAAACATATTTACAAAAAAGATATCCAAATATTTCTTGGGAACATCACCAAATAAGACAAAGCCCCTATAATTATTATGAAGATTGTGCAAAAAAATTAATAGATTTAGGCTATATTGTTGTTGTTTTTGGAGCACAAGAAAAAGATTTTATAACTAATAATACATATATTAATTATTCTAATTCAATACTAAAATCTGATTTCATGGATATCTATCTAAATAGCAAATTGCATTTTGCTGTTTCCTCTGCCAATGGACTTGATGCAATACCTATAATATTCAATAAACCAATAGTTGAAGTTGCAGTTGCGCCTATAGAGTCATTAAGAACCTACTGTAAAAGAATTAAAATTTTATTTAAAACCTATTATTCTAAAACTTTACAAAGAAAACTTTCACTTAAGGAAATATATGAGTTTAATATAAACAGCCTTCAAGGAGGTGATCTTTCCGATGAAATAGAGTTTATTCACCCTACATCAGAGGAAATTACATCAGCAGCCCTTGAGATGCATAAAGAGTTACAAAATAATTTTAAATATTCAGAAGAAGAAGAAATCTTACAGAAAAAATTTAAAGATATACACCGATCTTTTACTATAAATACTTGGAGAGATGTAGAGCACTTTACCTCATCTATTGGTACTCTTTTTTTAAAAAATAATAAGAATTTGTTAGATAAATGAAATCTTTAATTCTAAAATTCAGCAGTGCAGTTTCACTTTTAGAGACAAAGGAAAAAAATAGGTTAATTTATGTTTTTATAATTTTTATTATCTCAACTTTTTTGGATATTGTAGGTATAGGATTAATTGTACCAATTTTAACTATAGTGCTTTCAGGAAAAATAAGTGAAGATTTTTCAAAATATATTCCATTTGATATATCAAATTTTACAGTAAATGATTTGATACTTATTATTTTGGCTTTTTTTTTCATATTTTATATTTTTAAATCTGCATTTTCAACATTTGCCCTCTGGTATGAAAGACGATTTATATACAACCTCCAAGAAAACATAAGCACAAAATTATTAAATAAATATATGACTGAAGATTATCAATTTTTTTTAAAAAGAAATTATTCAGACTTAGTAAGAAATATAGCTGTGGAAGCAGGAGTTTTTGTGTCTGGTGTTATCCATGGTTTTGTAGCGGTCACGAGTGAAATATTAGTGGTATTTGGAATTAGCTTGTTATTAATATATGTAGACTCAATAAGTTCTTTAATAATCATCAGCATTATTTTAATTCTAGTTATTTCCTACATATTGATATTCAAAAAGAAATTAAGAGCATTAGGAATAGAAAGACAAAACCTAGAAGGTTCAATCCTTAGTCAGTTAAATAAATCATTTTTAATGTTTAAAGAAATGAAAATATTTTCAAAACATGAGCGGATATTAAAAAATTTTAAAGGTACAGTAAAAGAAAAAAATAAAATTGCTTTGTTTGAGGATCTAATAAATGGATTACCAAAAATTTACTTTGAATTATTATTTGTGATCTTGCTTAATGTTGTTCTTATTTTTTTTATTTTCAGTGGAAAGGAAATTAGCTATATCGTACCAATATTAGGTTTATATACCGCCGCATTTTTCAGAATATTTCCAAGCTTTAATAGATTAATAGGCGGTGTAAATAGTGTAATTCATAACTTTGCAGCATTCGAGGTAATACAAGATGATCTTAATATTTTAAAAGTACAAAAAATACTCCCTAAAACTGTATCTAGCTTTCCAAACTTATATAAGCTTTTAATAAAAGAAGAGACACCGCACATTATAGAGCTTAAGAACGTTTCATTTTCTTATAATGCAGGTGAAAACAAAAAAGATGTACTTAAAGATTTAAGTTTAACTTTAAAGTCTGGTGAAATTACTGGATTAATCGGAATGTCAGGCTCTGGTAAATCTACTATTGCCAACATTATTTCTGGTTTTATTGAAAAAGATAATGGGGAACTTAGAATAAATGGAAATTTAAAATATAATAAAAATTTATTAAATAATTTAGTTGGTTATTTGCCTCAAACAACCAACCTTACAAACGATACTTTGTTGAATAATATTAGTTTTTTTGATGAAAATGAGGAGCAAATTAATCATAAAAAAATAAGTGAAATCATATCTACGCTCGATATGAAGGAATTAATCAGTAGTTTACCTCTTGGACTTAACACTAAGATCCAGGAGCAAGGTCAGATATTTTCAGGAGGGCAGAGGCAAAAAATTGCTTTAGCAAGAGCCTTATATAGAGAAACGCCAATACTTATTTTTGATGAATCAACTTCATCTCTAGACTTTGAGGCAGAAAAAAAATTACTAGAACTAATTAATATTATTAAAAAAGATAGAATAATTTTATTCATAACTCATAATAAAGATTTACTACCTTACTTTGACAACACATATTTAATTAAAGATAAGAAACTACAAAAACAAGAAAAATAAAAGTGAATAATTTTTTATTATGCATAAATTGTAAAAATTTATTAAAGAAATTTGACATTAATCTTCCAAGTTTTACCCATTATAACTTTGAGTTAATTGATAAAAAAAATACTTTTTATATATGTAATAAATGTAATTTAATATCAAAGCAAAATTTAGATAAAAAAAATCTTAATTTTTTCAATTCTAAAGGATATTTTTTTACAAATCATAATCAAAAAAGTTTTAATAACAAAAAAAATTATTTAAAGCATGAGGCACAATTCGAATTTTTAAAGAAAAAAAATTTTTTATTTAAAGGTATTAAGGTTCTTGATATCGGGTGTAACAATGGTGAATTAATTTCATTAATTAAAAAAGATATTAAAGACTCAATCTGTAAAGGTTATGACAAAAATCCTTTCTTGAAAAAAAGTTTAATTAAAAAAAAATTATTTTTTGATTATAGAAAAAATAAAATTAAAAAATTTGATTTAATTGTGATGTCACATTCCTTAATATATTTTAAAGATTTAAAGAAAATTATTGAACAACTTATGAATAATCTCTCAAAGAATGGAATTATATTTATAGAAAATTCAAATTTTTCAAGTTCACCATTTTATTTATTAATGAGCGATCAATTTTATTTTTTTACACCATTTTTTCTTCAAAGACTCTTCTTAAAATACGAGTTTTTTTCAGAATTATTTTACCCAAGTATTTTAAAGGGAAATTTTGTAATGCTCTTTAGTAAAAATAAAAATATTAAAAATTCTTTAAAAGAAAAATATGATTTTTATAAATCAATTCGTTATTTAAATTTTATTAAGAATTTTCTAATAAGTAGAAAAATAAAAAAATTTTTTATTTTTGGAACCACAGTTAAAGCAGCCTTCTTAAATTTTTATTTAGGTAAAAAAGTGGAGTCTTTTGTAGACGAAAGTTTAGTAAAAAATTCTTTTTTAAATAAAAATGTAATTCATCCTAATGTTTTAAAAAAAGATGATTTTATTTTAGTTCCATTAAAAGATAAAAAAAATATCTTAAAAAAATTAAATACAAAATATAAGGGTAAATTTAGTATTTTATAATTGATTTTTCATTAAAATAAGTAAAATCAAGAATTTATAATATATAAAGTTTAATATTAAATTAAAAAAAAATATTTTCATTAAATGTTTCAAACAAAAGAATTTCGAATATTAAAAGCTGAGCCAATTTTATTTATTACTATTCCAATAAGTATTTTATTCATTTTATTGATAATAATTATAAGACCTTTGTTGACTATAAGGTTTGGCTTATTGCACAGTGATAGGATTGGACATTTTTTAATAAATACTGAGTTGTTTTTTTGTGAGGAGAAATTTCTTAAAAATAAAAAAAATGTTTTAGATCTATTTTACTTTCCAACTACACCTTGTAATTTTCAATTTGCTAAAATGTTAAAAAGAAAAATTTTTATACTTCCAAAAATTATAATAAGACCTTTTTGTCTTATTACACGAAAACTTAGTTTTCTATCCGATCATGTAACAGGCAAATCAATAGCAGGTGATTATGATGTAAAAAACATACTAGATAAATATAAGCCACAAATTAAATTTACCAAAGAGGAGTCTGCATACGGTCTAAAACAACTTAGTAAAATGGGAATAAAAAATAAACAACAAATAATTTGTTTAGCAGTAAGAGATGACTCTTATTTGAAAAAGAAATACCCCAAAAATGATTTTGCTTACCACAAACACAGAAACGAAGATATTTCAAAATATTTACTGTCGATTAAATATTTAATCAAAAAAGGTTATTTTGTAATTCGCATGGGATCAATCACAAAAAATCAAATTAATTTCTCACATGATAATTTTTTAGATTATTCAAAAAGTAAATTTAAGTCTGATTTTATGGATATTTTTATATCATCTAAATGCAAGTTGTTTATTTCTAATAACACTGGTGTGGATGCCTTTGGTCTTCTATTTAGAAAACCATTATTACATATTGGATCAATACCACTAGGGGCAATATCTACTTTTTCTTATAAAATATTTAATACGATTTTAAATCATTATTCATTAAAATTAAAAAGAAATTTAACACTTTCTGAAATATTTTATCAAAATTTAGCTCTTGGATGGACAAACCAATTTTATAACAAAAACCAGATATTACTGATCAAATTTACTCCTTATGAAATATTAACTTATGTCAAAGAAGTTATAGAAATACTTGAGCAAAATAAAATTAAAGCTCATAAAAAATTAGAAATAAAATTTAAAAATAATTTTGTTTCAAATTTAAAAAAATTTCCAGAGGTAAAAATATATCATGGAAAAATAAAATCACATTTTTTAGTGTCATTTCTAAAAAAAAATAGAAATTTCATAAATTAAGTATTAATATTTTGATGAAATGAAAAAAATTTCAATTTGTATACCTACTTATAATAGGTCATCACATTTAAATAATTGTCTTAATTCAATTTATCTAAATGGAAAAATTACTGAAGCTTTAGAAGTGTGTATTTCTGATAATAACTCGTCTGATAATACAACTGAAATAATCAAGCTATATAAAGATAAACTTAATATTAAATTAAATGTAAATTCTGAAAATATAGGAGTAGCAAATAATATTTTAAAAGTTGTTGAAATTAGTACTTCAGAATTTTGTTGGATAATAGGAGATGATGATTTACTTTTAGATAGTGGAATTGAAAAGGTAATAAAAAAAATAACAGAATATCAAGATGTAGATTTTTTTTATATCAACTCTAAACATCTCGATCATTCTAAATTAAGTAGATATAATCTACCAGTAAATCCGAATATTATTACTGAAGATATGACAAAATTTTCCAAATATAACAATGATTTAGAATGCAGTTTTATTGATTTAATAAATCCCAAAATTTCTTTTGATTTTCTTGGTGGTCTTTATTTGTCAGTCTTTAGAAGATCGATGTGGGAAAAAAATTTGTTTAGAATTGATAAAAATAAAATGAATAATAAATTGCTTTTTTCAAATTTTGAAAATACTTTTCCACATATTATGATTTTTGCCTATGCTTTTAGAAAATCCAAGGCTTTTTTCAATTCAGAAGCGCTTACAATAAATTTACATGGTGTTAGGGAGTGGAGCTATCTCTATCCAATTGTAAGAAGTGTAAGATTAGCTACAGCTTTAGATATTTACTTTAAAAATGGATTAAGCTTTTTTAATTATATTAAGTATAAAAATAATTCACTTCAATATTTTTTACCTGATATGATTAAATTATTGTTAAATCTGAAAAACACACGATTATATTTTGTTGAAATCATGACCTTTTATGTTAAAAACTTTTATTACCCTAATATTTATTTGTCGATAATTTATCAGTTAAAAAGAACCTTAAATAAAATTATAAATGAAAAAAAGATGTAAAATATGTAATTCGATCAATTTAACAAAAGCATTAGATCTTGGGCAGAATCCTTTATGTGATGATCTAATTAAATTAAATTCTAAGAAGAATAATCGTTTATATAAAATTCAAATTTCTATATGCAGAAATTGTCTTACAGCCTTCCAAGACCATGAAGTTGATAAAAAAAAACTTTTTCCAAAGAATTATCATTATAGAGCTAGGTTTACAAAAGATGTTTTGGATGGTTTTGCTGACATAAAGAATTTATCTTCTAAAATATTAAAAAAACTTAGTAATAAAAATATTGTTGATATTGGATGCAATGATGGGAGCTTATTAAACTTATTTAAAAAAAATAAAGCTAATACTATAGGTATTGAGCCTACTGACGCTTCAAAAGATGCAAAAAAAAATGGACATGATATTTATTCTGAATATTTTGAAAAAAAAACAGTAAAAAAGATTATAAAAAAATATAAAAAAATTGATCTAATAATATTTACAAATGTTTTTGCTCATATTGAAAATTTTGATAACTTAATTTCAAATTTAAAAGAATTGATATCTGAAGATACTTATTTAATAATTGAAAATCATTATTTAGGATCGGTAATTGATAAAAATCAATTCGATACATTCTATCATGAGCATCCAAGAACCTATAGTGCAACTTCCTTCATACATATTGCAAAAAAACTTAATATGAAGATTGAAGAGATTCAATTCCCCAAAAGATATGGTGGAAATATAAGGGTAATTATGAATAAAAAAAAAGGAATAAAAAATTTTAATTTTGTCAAAATTAAAGAAAAGAATTTTTTTAAAGATTTGTTTAAGATGCAAAAAAATATTCAGTTATGGAAAATTAAAAAAAAGAAACTTATTGCACAACTTAATAATAAACATGGATTATTAGCAGCAAAAGCTTTCCCAGGCAGATCCGCTATTCTGATTAAACTATTAGATTTAGATGATAAAAATATTCAAGCTGTTTATGAGAAGCCAGGATCTATGAAAATAGGTAATTTTGTACCATCCACAAGAATTCCAATTAAATCAGATGAGGAATTATTTAAAAATATTACCAAATTGAAAGTGATAATCAATTTAGCATGGCATATTTCAAGTGAAATTAAATCATATTTAAGAAAAAATAAATTTAAAGGCAAGATTGTGAATATCCTTGAACAAAAAGATTTCTTATAATTATTATAATGTTAAAATAAGATAGCTAATGCAGAGACTATTAAATAAATTTTACAAAAATAAAAAAGTATTAATTACAGGAAATACTGGTTTTAAGGGTGCTTGGTTAACCCTTGTTCTTGAAAGTTTAGGTGCCAATATTATGGGCTATTCCATTTCAGAATTAGATAAACCCAATATGTTTAATTTATTGAAAATTAAGGATAGGATAAAATTTGTCAGTGGTGATATTAGAGATTTTAAAAGGTTAAAAAAAGAACTGGATAAGTTTAAACCAGAAATTATAATTCATTTAGCCGCACAATCACTTGTAAATGAATCTTACAGATCACCTCTATATACTATTTCCACAAATACATTGGGATCAGCAAATATTTTAGAATATTCTAGAAACTCAAAATCTGTGAAATCCTTAATCTATGTTACTACGGATAAATGTTATGAAAATAAAGAATGGATTTGGGGTTATAGAGAAAATGATAAAATTGGTGGCACAGATCCATATAGTGCCTCTAAAGCAGCTGCAGAAAATTTATTTAATGGATATCTTCAGTCATACTTTAGAATAAAAAAGATTGGTGCAGCATCTGTTAGAGCGGGAAATGTAATTGGAGGAGGTGATTGGTCTAATGATAGAATTATTCCAGATATAATTAGATCTATCGATAAAAATAAAAAACTAACAGTAAGAAACCCTCTTTCTGTTAGACCTTGGCAGCATGTTCTAGAACCTTTAATTGGGTATTTAATTTTGGGAATGAAACTATTCAACAACCATAACTATTCTGGTGCATGGAATTTTGGGCCTAGCTCCACGGAGGTGCTTAATGTAAAAAAAGTTGTCAGCATATTTGCCAAAAAATTTGATATTAATAAAAAAAATATAAATTTTAATAAACATAATAAAAAAAACCCCAAAGAAACAAAATTATTAAAAATTAATTGTGATAAAGCACATGACCTATTAAAATGGAAAGCAATCTTATCAGCTGAAGAAAGTATAAATCTGACATGTGAATGGTATAAAAATTTTTTAAAAAAAAATAATCTTAATGAATTTACAGCTAACCAAATAAAAAGCTATTTAGATAGATACAAATAAAAGTATTAAAAAACACAAAAAAAGTAATGAATAAATTTAACTCAACAAAAATTAACAAATTAAACATGAAAGTAGTAATTTTAGCAGGAGGGTATGGTTCAAGAATTGCAGACCATTCTGAGCTACCAAAGCCCATGATACCAGTTGGAAAACATCCACTTATTGTGCATATTATGAGAATATACATTCAGCAGGGGTTTAAAAAATTCATAATTCCTGTTGGGTACAAGGGATATGTAATTAAAAAGTATTTTAAAAAAAAACAAAAAGACTTTTCTGACTGTGAAATTCAAATAGTTGAAACTGGTTTAAGTTCATATACAGGCACAAGATTAAAAAAAATAAAGCATTTAATCAACGAAGATAATTTTATGCTTACATATGGTGATGGTTTGTCAAATATTGACTTAAAAAAATTGATTAGATTTCACATAAAACATAAAAAAACAATTACAGTAACAGCAGTTCATCCACCTGCTAGATTTGGTGAACTAGAGCTTAACTCTACTAATCTAGTAAAAAAATTTGAAGAGAAACCCCAACTACAATCAGGTTGGATTAATGGAGGTTTTTTTGTGTTAAAAAGAAACTTTTTCAATCTTATTCCTGATGAAAATGTAATGATAGAGAAAGCACCATTGGCACTTGCTGCTAAAAAAAAACAGTTTATGGCTTTTAAACATGGGGGTTTTTGGCATTGTATTGACAATAGAAGAGATCATAAAAATATTGAAAAAATTTATAAAAGAGGTGACGCACCTTGGATTGACTTAAATAAATAGTTTAGCATAAAAAAAGTCCATAAATAAAATAAAAGATGAATGAACTAATCTCAATAATTATTCCAACTTATAATCAAGGCGAATTTTTAGAGAGGTGTTTGAAATCAATCAGTTCACAAACGTACAAAAATTTTGAGATAATAGTTATTGATAACGCATCTACAGATAATACTAAATCTATAGTAGACAAATTCAATTATTTACCATTAAAATATTTAGTAAATAAAAATAAAGGCATGATTGCCCAATCAAGGAATTTAGGAATTCAAAAAGCTAGTGGTGATATCATAGCTTTTTTAGATTCGGATGATTACTGGAAAAATGATAAATTACATCTTTGTTATGAAAAAATAAGACAGGGATATGATTTTGTTTTCCATGATCTAAAAATATCAGGAAACAATATTTCTATTTTCCAAAAAAAATTAAAAGGGAGGGTGTTAAAAAAACCATACTATAAAGACTTAATTATCAATGGAAATACAATTAGCAATTCATCCGTTTTAATTAAAAAAAAATTTTTAATTAAAATTAATTTAATTAACGAAAGTAAGAAAATGAAAGCTTCTGAAGATTATAACACTTGGATCAAGATTTTAAGGGAAACGGACAATTTTTTTTATATAAATGAATGTCTTGGTTTTTATCAATATAATCTGGAGGGTGTTTCAAGAAAAAATATGAGTTATTGCACTTTTAATGCAATAAAAGAGTTTGTGCATTTATTGGATAATAAAGAAAAAAATTACACAATGAGTAGAATCTTTTATATGAGTGCAAAATATTTTTTTGAAAATAAAAAATATAATTATTGTTATAATAAATTTAAAATTTCATTTAAACATGGTAAGATGAAAATAAAGTGTAAATCTATTTATTATTTATTAATATTATTATTTAAAAACTAAATATATGAAATTTTTTCATAGCAAGATTCCAAATGCCATAAACAATTTCCATAAAATTAATTCTGATGTCATTGTTGTGGGTGGTGGAAGATGGGCCGTAATTATAACAAGAGAGATATTAAAAAATTTTCCAAATGTTAAGAATGTTTTTATTATAACTAAAAACAAGGATTTACTTCAAAATTTTAAAACTAATGAATTAAAAAGAGTAGTTCATTATTTAAATTTTAGGTTTATTAAAAATAATCATATTGAGTATGCAATAATAGCTAACAAAAACAAAGATCACTATAAAACAATACAAAAACTATTACCTAAAAATATAAACCTTTTAATAGAAAAACCACCAGTAGAAAAAGAGAGTCAATATATTTCCTTAAAAAAAATAATTAAAAAAAATAAATCACGAGTCTTTGTAAGTATGCCATTTTATTATTCATATTATTTCAACTTATTTAAAAAAAAATATTTAAAAGATTCAAAATATCAAATAGAATTTAATTGGCATGATAAAATTAATGAAAAAAGAAATGGTGTATTAAAAAAACAAGATTTTTCAATAAATTATTTAGAAGACACAATCTATCATTTTTTTAGTGTCTTAAATTGTTTATTTGGTAAAAAAAAAATTTTTATAAAAAATTTTATAAATAAAATAAATCAAGGCAGTTTAAACTTTGTATATGGCAAGCATGATATTTCTTTATTTTGCTCAAGACTTAGAACAAATACTAGAGTTCGTAATATTCTATTTAGTTCAGA
>MDTF01016229.1_pt1 | contig 12409 bp, 12 predicted proteins | sample 811191 | NCBI WGS metagenome assembly MDTF01 (sample SAMN05326649, study PRJNA326480) | marine metagenome | isolation source: seawater | place: Southern Ocean | collected 2011
CGTAATTTCGCACACAGCGTTAAGGAGTAAAATCCTACCGGTCTCGAAAGAGGTTTGCTGTGGTGGATTAACCGGAAAAAACATATGAATATACCTGAAGTAAATATTAAACAATTATTAGAAGCTGGAGTGCACTTAGGTCATAAGACATTAAGATGGAACCCAAAAATGAAAAAATACATTTTTGGTGAAAAAAATTCTATTCACATAATCGATCTTACGCAAACAGTAGTTTATTTTAAGAGTGCATTAACAGAGATATACAAGTGCATTTCAAGTGGTGGAAAAATATTAATTGTATCTACGAAAAAACAAGCTTCAGAACAAATTACTAGCTTAGCCAAAGAAACAGGTCAATACTATGTAAACTATAGATGGCTTGGAGGCATGTTGACAAACTGGAACACAATACAAAATTCAATTAAAAGATTAAAAATGCTTGAAGAAAGTCTCTCCAAAGAGGACACTGGTTTTACAAAAAAAGAAATTTTAAAACGAGGCAAAGAGAAAGAAAAGCTTCAAAGATCCCTAGGAGGCATAGCTGATATGAAGAAGTTACCTCAAATGATTTTTATTATAGACACAAACATAGAGTCTCTTGCTGTAAATGAAGCAAGAAAACTTAATATTCCCATTGCTGCAATTTTAGACACCAATTCTGACCCTACAGATATCCACCTACCAATACCTGGGAATGATGACGCAAGAAGATCAATTAATTTATATTGTGATTTGTTAAAAAACACTATTACAAACGCTTCAAAATTTATTGAGATACCTTCCAACGAAAAAGATAATGAAAAACTAAAAAAAACAATAACTGCAACAGTTAAAAAAACTGAAGTAAAAAGTATTTAACAAAATTTTATTTTATGTCCAGCAAAGATTTACTTGAAGGTGTAAAAAAACTTAGAGAAGTCACAGGTGTTGGATTTAAGGACTGCAAACTTGCAATTGACGAATCAAACGGTGACCTTGAAAAAGCTATAGAATTCTTAAGGAAAAAAGGTATCGCAAAAGCCTCAAATAAAATGAGTAGAACCGCATCAGAAGGGCTGTGTCTTTTACACGAACAAGATGGAGAGGTATCCTTAATAGAAATTAATAGTGAAACAGATTTTGTTGCCAAAAATGAAGCATTCGTTTCTTTTTGTAAAGAAGTTTCAATTATAAATTTCGAAAAAAAATCTGATTTATCAAAAGTTAATAAAGCAAATATGAAAAACAATTTACCAGTAGAAACTAATTTGACTGATTTAATTGCAAAAATGGGAGAAAAAATAACAATAAGAAGATCTGTTTTTTTTGATAATTCTAATGGTAAAAACTCTTTTTATATTCATGGAGCTCTAGAAGATAAAATCGGTAAAATAATATCAATTGTTAAAACTTCAAAAGAATCTGATGCTGGAAAAAAAATTGCAATGCATGTCTCAGCATTATCACCAATAGCTCTTGAAGAAAAAAACTTAGACAAAAAGATTATAGATAAAGAAATTGAGATTATTAAAGCAGAACTTTTAAATTCAGGTAAACCAGCTGAAATGATTGAAAAAATAGCAAAAGGAAAAATTAATAAATTTATTTCTGACAATACCTTAGTGAATCAAGTATGGATTATGGATCCAAAAAAGAAAGTTTCAGCTATACTAAATGATAATGATATTAAGATAATCGATTTTATAAGATATAAAGTTGGTGAAGGAGTTTAATTATGAGCTCAGAGTTTAATGAGAAAAATTATGTTATTAAAATGGATAAAACTATCCAATCCTACAAAAAAGATTTAGCTACACTAAGGACAGGAAGAGCCAACGCCTCAATGTTAGACATGATCAAAGTAGACGTTTACGGGCAAATAATGCCTATAAATCAATTAGCGAGTATAAGCGTCCCCGAAGCAAGATTAATAACAATTCAAGTCTGGGATCAGACAAATGTTAAAGCTGTTGATGCAGCAGTACAGAAATCTGATTTAGGCATTAACCCTCAAATCGATGGGTCTGTTTTAAGAATTAGAATTCCAGATTTAACAGAAGAGCGTAGAAAAGACCTAATCAAAGTATTAAAAAATATTGCAGAAAAAAATAAAGTTTCTATTAGGAATATTCGAAGAGAAGCTAACGATGAATTAAAAAAACTTATTAAAGATAAAAAAATTAGTGAAGATGAAAATAAATTATTTGAAAAAAACATTCAAAAAATTACCGATGATAATATTTTAAATATTGATAAGATTTCCCAAGAGAAAGAAAAAGAAATACTTCAAGTATGAATACTCTTAATCACATTGCCTTTATTATGGACGGCAATGGGAGATGGGGCTTAAAAAAAAAAGGAAGTAGAAATTACGGTCATTTAGAAGGTGTTAAAACTGTTCAAAAAATAGTTAAAGCTTCGATTGAATTTAAAGTACCGATTATTTCCTTTTATGTTTTTTCGAGCGAAAACTGGAAAAGACCCAAATCAGAAGTAAATTATTTATTTAATTTAATAAAAATATATTTTAAAAAAGAAATTAACAGTATTATTAAAAATAAAATAAAAATTAACATTTTAGGACGCACAAAAAACCTGCCGTTGGAAATAAAAAAAACACTTGTTTCAACAGTTAAAAAAACACAACAAAATAAAAAATTAATAATTAATTTGGCAATTAATTATGGCTCAAAAAATGAAATTATAGACTCAATAAAAAAAATAAATTTGAAGTTAAAAAAAGTTACTGAACAAAATATTAATAATAATTTATATTTAAATTTACCTTTCCCTGATATTTTAATTCGTACAGGAGGACAAAAAAGACTAAGTAATTTTATGCTTTGGCAATTAGCATATACTGAAATATTTTTTTTAGATAAATTATGGCCAGACTTCTCGAAAATTGATTTAAATAACGTAATAAAAAAATTTCATAAAATAAAAAGAAATTTTGGAGGTGTTTAATTAATGAATCGAGAATTAACAAACAGAATCTTAACTGCATTAGTGCTTCTTTTTATTTTAACTTATAGCTTATATTTTTCAGGATATTATTTCCTTACTTTTTTGAGTTTCATATATGTTCTTTCTTCGTATGAAATATTAAAAAATACTAAAAATTTACTTTTTAATGTTATAGCGAATATTATTTTAATATTTGCTTTATTTTCATTCTATTACCTAAGAGGTGACTCAAGTACTTCTTTAGTAATTATTTCATGGATTTTAGTTAGTACATTCCTATCAGATACAGGGGGTTATATTTTTGGAAGAATTTTTAAGGGAAAAAAGCTTACCAAGATAAGCCCAAATAAAACCTATTCTGGTTCATTTGGCTCTATTATCTTTTCTTGTACATCAATTTTTTTTTTGAATTTTTCCCAAGAATTTTTTTTAAATAAAAATTTAATTAACTTTTTGCAGCTAAAATATTTACTATTATGTATTATGATATCAATCATTTGTCAGTTGGGTGATCTCTATGTCTCATTTTGGAAGAGAAAAAAAAAGATTAAAGATATTAGTAATATATTACCAGGCCACGGCGGTGTTCTGGATAGAATTGATGGTTTAATTTTTGTCCTAATTTTTAGTTTTTTAATTAAACAGTTGGGATTTCTTTAGAATGAAATTCAAGACAATAGCTGTACTGGGTTCTACCGGCTCTATTGGATCCAGCACTCTAGAAATAATAAAAAAAACTAAATACCTTCGAGTTGTTTTGATAATAGCAAATTCTAATTATAAAAAAATATTATCTCAGATAAAAATTTTTAAACCCAATGTAGTTGTTATCAACAATTGGTATGTTTTTTTAAAAATAAAAAAAATTAATAAATATAAAAAAATTACAATTTTAAATAATTTAAATAATTTACAAAAATATTTAAAAAAAGTTGACATAACAGTTTCAGCTATACCCGGTATCGCAGGTCTAGAACCAACACTTACTTTTATCAAAATAAGTAAAAAAATTCTACTAGCCAATAAAGAATCCATAGTTTGTGGTTGGAGTTTAATAAAAAAAAATGCCACTAAATATAAGACAAAATTAGTTCCAATTGACTCTGAACATTTTTCTATCTCAGAGCTAACAAAAAATTTTACAAATGATGAGATTGAAAAAATTTATATTACAGCTTCGGGTGGTCCTTTTTTAAAACTCGATAAGAAAAAATTTAAAAATATTAAGCCAAAGGATGCCACCAAACATCCAAAATGGAAAATGGGAAAAAAAATTTCTGTAGATTCAGCTACCTTGATGAATAAAGTTTTAGAGGTAATTGAAGCAATAAAATTATTTCCTTTTGATGCAAGCAAGTATGAAGTCATAATACACCCTCAATCTCTCATACACGCGATAGTTAAATTAAAAAATGGTACAACATATTTTTTATATCACTCACCAGATATGAAAATACCAATTTCAAATGCTTTGTTTGATGGAAAATTTAATTACCTAAAACATTTTAAAGATAGAGATAAGAATTATTTAGCCAATCAAAATTTAGAATTTTTTCCTGTTGATGAAAACAAATTTACAACTTTAAAATTAATTCATAAAATAAAAATAGAAAATTCCTCTCCTATCGTGATAAATGCAGCTAATGAAATATTTGTTGATGAATTTCTGAAAAATAATATAGATTTTAACGATATTTCGGCTTATTTGAATCTTGTTTTAAAAGACAAAAACTATATAAAAACATCAAAGATGCCTTCTAATACAATTAAAAATATTAATAAAATTGATACCATAGCTAGAGAGCTTGCGTATGAAATTATAAAAAAAAAAAAATTTAAAATGAAAAAATATCTTATCATTGCATTTTTATTTTTGAACCTTAATCTGTCTGCTGAGATTGTTAAAAAGCTAGAAGTAAATGGCAATCAAAGAATAAGCGACGAAACTATTAAGGTTTATGGTGAGATTACCTCAGGTGAAGACTTTTCTTCTTTTGATCTTGATAGGGTTTTAAAAAATTTATACGAAACTAATTTTTTCGAAGATGTAAAGGTTTTCTTAAATAATGGTATTTTAACTATCGACGTTAAAGAATATCCTATTATAAATTCAATTAGTCTTGAAGGAGAAAAAAAAGATTCAACAGCATCTAAAATTTTAGAGCTGCTTGAGTTAAAAGAAAAAAATAGCTTTATAGAAACTAAAATAGCTGAAGACACAATTACAATTAAAAAAATTTATGAGTCTATGGGTTTTAATTTTATTGATGTTAAGCCTAAAGTTGAAAAGTTTAGTAACAACAGAGTTAATCTTATTTATTTTTTAGACAAAGGATTAAAAACTGGTATTAAAAAAATTAGTTTTACTGGAGATAAAAAAATTAAAGAAAAAAGATTAAGAGATATAATTGTATCTGAAGAAAAAAAATTCTGGAAATTTATATCGAAGAACACTTATTTAAATTTTAAAAATATTGAGCTAGATAAAAGACTACTACTTAATTACTATAAATCTTTAGGCTTTTACGATGTCCAAGTTTTATCTAGCAATGCTGAGATAAGTAAAGAAAATTCTACCTCTCTTACTTACACTATAAATGCCGGCACACGTTATCGTGTAAATAAAATTAGCACCAATGTCAGTGGTGATTTAGACAAAAAGTTATTTTTACCAATTAAAAAAAGTTATAATAGAGTTCTAGGAAAATATTACTCACCATTTTCTGTAAAAAGAATATTAGATGATTTAGATCTCTTGATTGCAGACAATGATCTTCAATTCATTGAGCACTCAGTCAATGAAATTTTAGAGGGAGATAGTATTGAAATTAAAATTAATATTTATGAAGGTAAAAAGCAATTAGTTGAAAAAATTAATATTTTAGGAAATGTTGTGACAGATGAATCTGTTATCCGATCTGAGCTTCTACTAGACGAAGGAGATCCTTTTAATGCATTAAAATTTGATCAATCTATAGCTAAAATTAAATCTAGAAATTTATTTGGTGAGGTAAAAACTAAAGTTGTCGATGGATCAAGCCCAGATCAAAAAATTATAGAAATTTTAATAGAAGAAAAACCTACTGGTGAAATTAGTGCTGGCGCTGGAATTGGAACTAACGGGGGAAGCTTTTCTTTTGTTGTATCGGAAAATAACTGGTTGGGAAGAGGTTTAAATATTTCTACTAATGTAGACGTAGATAAAGAATCGTTCACAGGAGGTTTATCTGTGACCGACCCTAATTACAATTACTCGGGAAACTCACTGTCCTATTTCGCACAGAATACCACGAATGATAAAGCTGGATCAGGATATAAAAATAATATTTTTACAACAGGTATAGGAACTTCTTTTGAACAATATAGAGATATTTACTTATCTCCTGCGATTTCTTTCTCATACGATGATTTAAAAGTTAAAGAAGCAGCATCAGACTCTTTAAAAAAACAAAAAGGTACGTTCACTGATTTAAGTTTTAATTACGCAATAACAATGGATAAACGGGATCGTGTATACAGTCCAACTAGCGGTTTTATTTCTAAATTTAGTCAACAATTTCCGGTTTATGCAGATTCTCCATTTATAAAAAATACTTACAAATTTAGCAAATATAAATCTTTTTCACCTAATGCTATAGGTAAAATTAAAATTGCTACGAGCGCTATAAACGGAATTAATGGTGAAAATGTAAGATTAAATAAAAGAGGAGCTGTTTCTTTAAGAGGTTTTAAAGCAGGACAAGTTGGACCAAAGGATGGTGCTGATTATGTCGGAGGTAATTATTTTGTGTCGACTAAGTTTGAAATGAGTCTGCCTAATTTATTACCGGAAACTACAAAAACAGATGTAGGTTTATTTTTAGATTTTGGTAACATATGGGGGGTAGATTACGACAAGACTCTAGATGACAGCAATAAAATTAGATCCACAGCTGGCATTAATACTAGCTGGACCTCACCCGTAGGACCGATGAGTTTCGTTTTTTCAAGAAATATAACTAAAGCTACTACAGATGTCACGGAAGGATTTAACTTTAGATTAGGAACTACTTTTTAATATAATATATCTATATATGAAATTTTTTTTATTATTAGTTACACTAACTTTATTTTCTTTCTCAAATTTATTTGCTGAAAACCCTTATTTTATAGATTTTACTAAAGTTCTTAATAATAGTAAAGCTGGAGCTTCAGCTCAAGAAAGTTTGCAAAAAAAATTTTCAAGTGAATCTGCTAAGTATAAAAAACAAACAGAAGATATAAAAAAATCAGAAAAAGAAATAATCTCTCAAAAAAAAATGATAACAAAAGAAGAGTATCAAAAAAAAATTCAAGAACTAAGAAAAAAAATTTCTACTCTTCAAGAAAATAAAAAAAAATCTCTTAATTCAATTACTAAATCAAGGAATGATGCAAAAAAAGCTCTACTGAATGCTGTAAAACCGATTATAAGCAAGTACATGTTAGAGAATAAGATTAGCATTGTGCTAGATAAAAAAATTGTTTTAATGGGAGATAAAAAATTAGAAATTACAGATCAAATAATAACAATCTTAAATAAAGAAGTTTCTTCTATAAAAGTTAATTAATTTAAATGAGTAAGAATATTTTCTTCGGTTGTAAAGGACCTTTTTTACTTAATGAATTATTTAGTAATTTAAAATTAAAAAAAAAAAAAATTTCAGATATTAAAAATCTTAAAGAAGCATCAAAAAATGATTTGACCTTTCTAGATAGCTCTAGTTATGCAAATTTTGCAAAAAATACCAAGGCCCCTTTTTGCATAACAACAGAAAAACTTAAAATGTATTTGCCTAAAACTTGTGAACCAATAATAGTTAAAAATGTACTTTTAGATCTTTGTATAGTTACTCGTAAATTTTATCCAAATGCTGATATTGATACCCCTGATATTTCATTAAAAAAAGCAAATAAAAAAAAATACTCAAAAGTAAAATTTGGAAAGAATGTTTTAGTGGGAAAAAATGTGAAAATAGGTAAAAATACAGTTGTCGGAAGTAACACATTAATTGAACACGATGTTTCAATCGGAGACAATTGCGTAATTGGTTCACAGGTAATTATAAGAAATGCTGAAGTAGGGAAAAATGTGGTTATACAAGACGGTTGCAAGATTGGATTAAAAGGCTTTGGTTTTATTCCATTAAAAGAAAAAAATCTTAGATTTCCGCACATAGGAAAAGTTGTAATAAAAGACGAAGCTGAAATTGGATCAAATTGTACGATTGATAGAGGCTCTGTCAATAATACTGAAATTGGTAAAAATACCTTCTTAGATAACCAGGTACATATAGCCCACAACGTTAAGATTGGAAATAATTGCATGATAGCTGGACAAGTTGGTTTTGCAGGGAGCTCAATTATTGGAGATAGAGTTTCAATAGGCGGGCAAGCCGGAATTTCAGGTCATTTGAAAATAGGAAATGATGTTAAAATTGCTGGAGGTAGTGGTGTTGTAAAAAATATAAAAGACGGAAGCACAGTTATGGGTTATCCTGCTGTACCTTTAAAAGATTTTATAAGGAATTCAAAAAAATGAATGATTCAATAGATAGAAAAAAAATAGAAAGCTTATTACCCCACCGAGAACCAATGTTATTAATTGATAAGCTTATTAAAATAAAACATTTAAAATCTGCTACAGCTATAATGAACGTGAAGAAAGACGGGTTTTATGTTCAAGGTCATTTTCCAGGCAAACCGGTAATGCCAGGAGTTTTGATAGTAGAAGCATTTGGTCAAGCTGCAGCTGCTTTAACAGCTTACGGGATTGACCCTGAAGAATACAAAAATAAATTAGTATTTTTAATGGGAGTTGATAAAGCTAGATTTAGAAATCCAGTTATACCTGACTGTGAACTTCATTTAGAGATTGAAGCTATAAGATCACATGGTAGAGTTTGGAAGTACAAAGGCACAGCTAAAGTAGACGGAAAAAGAATGGCTGACGCAGAGTGGTCTGCAACTATAGTAGATAAAAAATGATACACAGCTCAAGTATTATTTCAGAAAAAGCAGAAATAGGAAAAAATGTTAAAATAGGTCCTTTTTGCAGCGTTGGCGACTTTGTTGAACTAGAAGATAATGTTGAATTAATTTCCAACGTGCACATTGAAGGAAATACTAAAATAGGAAAGGGAACTAAAATTTTTCCATTTGCAAGTTTAGGTACAACACCTCAAGATCTTAAATATAATAACGAACCTAATAGTCTAATAGTTGGTGAAAACAACACAATTAGAGAATATGTAACAATTAATCCAGGAACAAAACAAGGCGGTGGAAAAACAATTATAGGAAATAATTGTTTATTTATGATTTCGTCTCATATCGCGCATGACTGTAGAGTTGGAAATGATGTTATTATAGCTAACAACGTACCTCTTGGAGGACATGTAACTATTGAAGACTCAGTTGTGATAGGTGGAAATTCTGCAGTACAGCAATTTACAAGAATAGGTAGATTAGCGATGATAGGTGGCATGACCGGAGTACTAAAAGATGTAATACCATTTGGATTGTCAGTTGGAAACAGAAATCACCTGCAAGGTTTGAATTTAATTGGTCTAAGAAGAAAAAATTATGAAAATAAAAAAATAATGGATCTTGATAAAGCTTATAAAGAAATTTTTTCGTCAAAAAATCTACACGAAAATTTAAGTAAAATTAACGGTGAATTTAAAGATAATGAGCTTGTAAAAGAAGTAATTAATTTTATTTCTAAAGATAAGAAAAGACCAATTTGCTCACCAATTAATAAAGAGTAATATGATTGGATTAATATTTGGAGAAACTAATTTCCCAAAAGAAATCCTTAAACAAATTAAAAAAATAAAAAAAAATTATTTAATTATAGATTTAACTAAAAGTAAAATTTTTAAAAAAGACAAAAATTCCCACTCAGTATCAGTTGGCCAAATTGGTAAAATTATAAATATTTTAAAAAAACATAAGTGTAAAAAAGTAATTTTTTCGGGCAAGGTAAAAAAACCTAATTTTTCAAAACTTAAACTAGATTTTAAAGGTATTTATTATATGCCAAGTATTATTAAAGCGTCTAAAATTGGTGATGCTGCTATTTTAAAAGAAATAATTAATATTTTTAAAAAAGAAAAAATAAGTACCTTAAGTTCTTTGTTTTTAACTCCCGAACTTACTCTTGAAAAAGGCATACATACAAAATTAAAACCTAATGACAACGACAAAAAAGATATTAAAAAAGCTATTTCTTTTCTAAATAAGCTAAACAGCTATAGCTTCAGTCAAGGAGTAGTCGTACGAAATGAAAAAATTTTGATAGTTGAGGGAATTAGTGGAACGCAACAAATGTTAAGTAAAGTAAAAAAAAACAAACAATTTTCCAATGGTGTTTTAGTGAAACTTCCCAAAAAAAAACAAGATTTAAGAATTGACCTTCCGACAATTGGATTAAAAACTCTTTATCAATGTAAAAAAGCAGGCTTAAAAGGAATAGTGTTAAGAAACAAACAAAATATCTGCTTGAATAAAAAATTTTTAATTCAATCAGCTAATAAAAATAAAATATTCATTCTTGTAAAATGAAAAAAATATTTATATTAACTGGGGAACCATCAGGAGATAAATTAGCATCTAAAGTTATTGCTGATTTAAAAAAAATTAACCCAAGTGTTGAATATTTATCTGTTGGTGGTGATAATCTTAGATCTTTAGGTATTAAATCTATCTATAACTTAGAAGAAATTACCTACCTAGGCTTTACAAAAGTTTTCTTAAATTTATTTAAAATTAATAATAAAATTAATCAAACAGTCCAAGCAATCTTAGATTTTAACCCTGATATTCTTTTTACAGTAGATAGTCCAGATTTTACTTTAAGAGTTGCTGAGAGAGTAAAAAATAAAAACTCTAACATTAAAACAATTCACTATGTTGCTCCTCAAGTATGGGTTTGGAGAGAAGGTAGAGTTAAAAAAATTAAAAAATTTATAGACCATATTTTATTACTATTTAGTTTCGAAAAAAAATATTTTGACAAAGAACAAATAAGCTGTGAATTTGTAGGTCATCCATTGTTAGAAGACAAAAGAGACGATAGAATAGACATCAATCAAATAGTTGGAAAAAACAAAGCAATAATTTCTGTGTTTGCAGGAAGTCGTATTTCAGAAATCAACATCCTTATGCCTATTTTGTTTAATTTTATTAAACTGATGGGAGATAAATATAAAGACATCACTTATGTTTTTCACTCAAACCTAGATCAAAATGAAGCAATACATACTCGTATTAAAAATAGTGGACTATCTAATTGTGAAGTAGTTAGTGACAATAAAATTAAAGCACACATTTTAAAAAAATCAATTTTTGCAATTGTAAAATCAGGTACAGTTTCCCTAGAAGTTTGTAACGCAAAAATACCATCAGTTATTCTTTATAAAATGAACTTCATTAATTTTTTAATAATTAAAATTTTAGTCAAAATTAAATATGCAAATATCATTAACATTGCTGCTGATGAAGAAATTATACCAGAACTTTTACAATCAAAATGTAATGCTGGATATATTTATAAAATCATAAGTGGATTTTTAGATGCCCCTTTGAAGGCAGAAGAACAAGTAAAAAAAACGCAGATAGTGTTAAATAAGCTTAAAACAAAGTATGTTTCATCTGAATTAGCTAGCCAGGCGTTAAATAGATTCCTTCTATTACCTTCAAAATTTACTCACATTCCAACAATTAATAATGTAGATTCTTCTAATTAAAGAAATATAGTAACTGTAATTATGGCATTTTTTTTTCTCTTCGTTTTTGGAGCTTTAGTTGTAGAAAATACCACCAATATGTCTGCGTCAACTTCAGTTGAGGTAGAAAAAGTTCAAGTTGAAACCAATAAAGTTGTTGAAAAGAAATCACCGCTCATAGAGGTCAAATCTGAACAAAAAAAATTAGAACCAATTAAAAAAGAATTAAAGCCTGAACCAAAAAAACAAGAACCAATCAAAGAAGAAGTTAAACTAACCCCAAAAGTACAAGAACCAATCAAAGAAGAAGTTAAACTAACCCCAAAAGTACAAGAACCAATCAAAGAAGAAGTTAAGACTCTGGAAAAAAAAGCAGATCCTATTAAGGAAGAGATAAAGTCAGAAACAGTTAAAGAAATAGATAGCCCGGATGAAACAGGGACTAGTTGGTTAAAATTAGTTTTATATATAATGGGTCCAATATTGATTATTGTGTTAGGAAAAAATCTATATTCTAGAATAAAAAATAATTCTTTATCAAATAAACAAAATGATTATATGAGAAAAGAATTTAAGGAAAAAATTCAACCAGAGACTACAGAGCAACAACCGACCGAAGAAGAAGCTCAACCAGAGACTACAGAGCAACAACCGACAGAAGAAGAAGCTCAACCAGAGACTACAGAGAAACAACCGACAGAAGAAGAAGCTCAACC
>MDTF01016123.1_pt1 | contig 12404 bp, 12 predicted proteins | sample 811191 | NCBI WGS metagenome assembly MDTF01 (sample SAMN05326649, study PRJNA326480) | marine metagenome | isolation source: seawater | place: Southern Ocean | collected 2011
TATAGATCCTACTTATTTTAGACCAACAGAAGTTGATTTATTAATTGGAGACCCAACAAAAGCGAAAGAAAAATTAGGTTGGATTCCAGAGCATGATTTGGCTTCTTTGATTAAAGATATGATGCAATCGGATGTAAAACTGATGCAAAAAGACCAATATTTGAAAGAAGGAGGATATTCCATTAGCAAAAACCAGGAATAATTAAAGTAGATAAGAACATAATAATTGTAAAATAAAAACGATGAAAGCAGTAATTTTAGCTGGCGGATTAGGAACGAGATTAAGTGAAGAAACAGTTTCAAAACCTAAACCAATGGTAGAAATTGGAGGTAAACCAATCTTATGGCATATAATGAAGATTTATTCTCATTATGGAATTAACGAATTCATAATATGTTGTGGCTACAAAGGAGATATGATTAAACAGTTTTTCGTTAATTATATTAACCACCAATCAGACATTACAATTGATATGGTTGATAACAAAATGACAATTCATGAGAATAGAGTAGAACCATGGAAAATCACCCTTGTCGACACGGGCGCAACTACATTAACTGGAGGTAGACTAAAAAGAATAGAAAAGTACTTGACACCAAATGAAGATTTCTGTTTCACTTATGGTGACGGTGTCGCCGACATTAATATTTTGGAGCTAATTCAATTTCACAAAAGTCACGGTAAAGAAGCTACACTCACTGCTACGCATCCGCCTGGTAGATATGGTGCATTAGAAATTGAAGGAGATATGGTTAAACTATTTCACGAAAAACCTGAAGGAGATGGTAAATTAATTAACGCGGGGTTCTTTGTTTTAAATATAAGTGTAATTAGTAGAATTCAAGATGATAATACTATTTGGGAACAAGAGCCTTTAAAAAGTTTGGCCCTAGACGATCAACTAGTGGCTTACAAACACGCAGGTTTTTGGCAGCCAATGGATAAATTGAGTGACAAGAAGTATTTAGAAGAACTTTGGATTAATAACAATGCATTATGGAAAGTATGGTAAATAAGAAGGTGAAATCAGATCATGAATTAGCTGAAAACGGAAAGTTAATTTTGGATGGCTTGGGCGAACTTAATGCTAAATTTAGTGGCAAAAGCATTTTAATTACTGGAGCCGCGGGCTTTTTAGGCACACAATTCGCCTATTTTTTTGATTGTTTGAATAGTTCCTCATCAATAGAAAAACCTATTACGGTTTATCTGTGGGACAACTTTATAAGAGGTTATCCTGATTGGGTTGAAATATTTAAGGCTAAGGAAAACTTTGTTGTTGAAATAAAGGATATTATTAAGGACTCAGATTACCCAGATGTCAATTATATTATTCACGCTGCCTCTATTGCATCTCCAATTTTTTACAGAAAGTATCCTATAGAGACGATTTTTTCCAATATAACCGGCTTAAAAAACCTACTTGATTTCTCTGTAAATAATAAAAACATTGATAGTGTTTTGTTTTTCTCAACTAGTGAAATTTATGGTGATCCAGACTCTAGTAACATTCCCACAAAAGAAACATACAGAGGAAATGTAAGCTGTACTGGGCCTAGAGCTTGTTATGATGAGTCGAAAAGACTAGGAGAAACACTTTGTGTTAACTACCATAATATTCATAATGTGCCGGTTAAAATTGCAAGGCCATTCAATAATTATGGGCCAGGACTAAAATTATCAGACAGAAGAGTAATCCCGGACTTTTTTAGAGATATAATTAATAATGATAATATAGTTTTACTTTCTGATGGTTCTGCTACCAGAACGTTCTGTTATATTTCTGATGCTATTGAGGGATATTTAAGAATACTTCTATCGGATCACAATGGGGAATCGTTTAATATAGGTAGAGAATTTCCTGAAATTAGTATGCTCGATTTAGCTAAAAAGTCTGTTGAGATTTCGAATAAATTGTTAGATGTTGAATACAAAAGAAGTGAGGATATTGAATATTTAAGTGATAATCCCTTAAGAAGATGTCCAAATATTGATAAGGCTAGGAAATTATTGAATTTCAATCCGAAAATATCGTTATCAGACGGATTACAGAGAACATACAATTACTACTTATCAAACATCAATACAGAAGAGCTATAATTATGAAAATAAATGTGATTGGAACAGGTTATGTAGGATTAGTTTCGGGAGTTTGCTTGGCGGCTAAAGGTCATACTGTCAAATGCTTTGATACCAATCCAGAAACCATACATATATTAAAATCAGGAAAGTGTCATTTTTATGAAAAGGGTTTAGAAAAGTTATTCGTAGAATTTAGTGAGAATTTGAGTTTTGAACTATTAGACGCATTTACGGAGCACGAATTATTAAACTGCCAGGTCATACTTGTCGCTGTTGGTACTCCAACTGTAAATGAAAAGATTGACCTAACACAAATTAAATCAGCCTCAAACACTATTGGTAGGTTAATTAAAAATCATGATGATTTTATCTCTGTGATCGTTAAGAGTACCGTGGTTCCCGGAACTACTGATACTGTTGTAAAGTCAATTCTGGAGGAATCTTCTGGAAAAAAAATCGGTGAGTTTGGTTTAGGTATGAATCCTGAATTTCTTAGAGAAGGTAATGCTGTTGCGGATTTCATGAATCCAGATAGAATTGTATTTGGATACGAGGATAAAGTAACACTAGAATATTTACATGAAATTTATAGTCCATGGGACGTGGATAAAATCAGTGTTAATACCAGGTCTGCCGAAATGATTAAGTATGTAAATAATAGCATTCTCGCCACACTTATCTCAACAGCTAATGAGTATTCAAATATTGCGAAGTCAATAGGCAATATAGATTTCAATACTGTCATGAATGCTGTTCACCTTGACAATAGGTGGAGCCCAATTGATAAGAAAACTGGGAAAAGAATATATCCTGAAATCATTAATTATTTGAAGCCTGGGTGTGGTTTTGGAGGGAGTTGTTTTCCAAAAGACGTTATGGCTTTAGCTGCGTTATCAAAAGAAATAGGCATAAAGCCTCTCATTCTAGACTCTGTTATTAAGGTAAATCAATTGCAACCAAAAGTTATTTTAGAGTTTTTGGAAGAAAAGGTAGGCTCACTCAAACATAAAAATGTTTTGGTCTTAGGTTTAGCATTTAAGCCAGATACTGATGACGTAAGAGAGTCGGTCTCAATTAAATTGATGGAATATCTTAATACTCAAAAATGTAATATAACCGCTCATGATCCAATTTCGATTGAAAATACTAAGAAAATTGTGGATTTCGATGTTAACTATGTGATTGACTGGAAGAAGGAATTATCCTTGAATGATATAATTATAATTTCTACAAATTGGAACGAGTATCGTGATTTGAAATTTCTAGATGATAGGTTAGTTGATAAAATCGTATTTGACACGCGTTCCTTGTTCAGTAAAAACGCATTTAGGAATGCTGACTATATAAATATTAACTAGGCAGACAAGTGGCATTTCGAGAATAATTTGTTTGTGACAGGTGTTAAAATAGTAATTAAGTAGATGAATACTAAAAACAGACCATGTTAATGGCAAAAAAGGAGTTATGAAGTTTATAGAAACAAAATTAAAAGGTGCTTTTATTATTGAATTAGATAAACACTCAGACGATCGAGGTTTTTTCGCAAGATCGTTTTGTAAAAACGAGTTCCTTCAATTCGGTTTAAATAATGAGATAGTCCAAATAAATAATTCGTTGAGTAAGCATAGGGGGACATTAAGAGGAATGCATTATCAAGTTGCCCCTAAGCAAGAAGATAAAATTATTAGATGTATTAAAGGAGCCATATATGATGTGATTATTGATTTGAGAAATGATTCAGAAACTTTTTTAGATTGGTTTGGCATAGAGTTGAGTGAAGCTAATAGAAAGTCATTATATGTGCCTAAAGGCTTCGCTCATGGTTATATTTCGCTTATTGATAACTCTGAACTTTTTTATCTGACTACTGAGTATTATTCGGCCGATTTTGAGAGAGGAATCAGATGGGATGATCCAAGGTTTAATATTAAGTGGCCTATTGATATTACTGAAATTTCAGAAAAAGATACTGCTCATCCCTATTTTAACTCTGAATATCATTTAAATAATAAAACATAAAAATGAAAAAAGCAATTGTAACTGGCGCTAATGGATTTGTTGGAACAGGTGTCGTAAGTGAATTATTGAAAAATGATATTGAAGTATTAGCGTTAGGTAGAAAACCTATAGAGGAAGTAGATCAAAAAAGATTGAATGAGTTTGAAGGGCTCACGTACCTGCAGATTGACATGTCTGAAATGGACTCTTTTCCTGAAAGGATTAAAAAAATAGGATGGACACCAGGTGATTCTTGTGTGTTTTATAATTTTGCCTGGTTTGGAAAGAATGGGCTTACGGATGGAACAATTAAAGATCAGCTCAAAAACGTTACATATGCCGCCAACAGTGTTGCAATAGCTAAAAAAATTGGATGTGTAAAATTCGTGAATACAGGTTCAATGGAGGAAACTTTTGTAGAGAAATATTTGGAGCTAAATTGGCAAAATCAGGAATATCATTCAGGTCAAGACATATATGCGATTTCAAAACACGGAGCACGTGACATGTGTAAATTGAATGCTTATTTACATAAAATTGATTATGTACATACTCGTTTTTCTGTTTTTGTTGATGAACACCTAAGTGCAAATAGTTTTGTTCATAATGTGTTAAAAAAAATAAAGCGCAGAGAGACTTATTCCAAGCCTAAAAATAATCAACTATTTGACATATTGACCTTAGAAGATGGCGCAAGAGCATATCGCCTTATTGGAGAAAAGGGTGTTAACCAAGGTGACTATTTTATCGGTACGGGAGAGCCTAAAACTCTTTCTCAATACTTTAAACAATTTGACAATGTCATAAGTGGTTTAGATTGTGATGATAATAATCCTATGCAGATAAATAGTAAACTATTATCGCCTGATAATTTTAGTATTGATGATTTAATAGTGGATACAGGATTTGAACCAAGAATTACTTTCGAAACATTTATTGAGAAAATAGTGAAATAATGAAAAAAGCAATTATAACAGGCGCCACGGGTTTTATAGGTTCGGCTTTAGTACGAACACTCATTTCAAGAGATATTCAAGTTTTGGCTTTGGGACGAAAGGCTTGGCAAGAGGTGGATTCTAATAGACTTAAGGAATCAGGGGGATTTACATATATTCAAATCGATATGTGTGACATTGAAACCCTGCCTCTAAGAGCAAATGAGGTAGGATGGGATTCGGGCGATTCTTGCGTTTTCTATAATTTCGCATGGGGTGGTGTTTCAGGGCTTTCAGATCTTGATATTGAGGCACAATTAAACAATGTTACATGGTCAGCTAATGCCGTTAAGGCAGCAAGCGATTTGAATTGCCAAAAATTTGTTCACGTAGGAACAATGGAAGAAGCCTTTGCTAGTAAATATCTAAGCCTTGATTTTCACAAGAATAGCCAGTACAACAGACATGTGATTCATTCTGTGTCGAAAATGATGGCTAGAAATGTTTTAAAGCTTGTTTCTAAGCATAATAATATTGAATTAATTGTTGCGTCTAACTCACATGTAATGGGTCCAAATGACTATCGAGACTCTTTTTTAAGAGTAACGTTGGTTAAGCTTATAAATAATGAGGAACTTAAGTTTTCATCGGGTGAGCAGATGTTTGATGTTATTTCTGTCAGTGACTGTGCAATTGCATACATGAAAATTGGTGAATTCGGTAAACCTTCTAGTGAATATTGGATAGGGTCGGGTAAACCCCGTCCGTTGAAGGAATACGTTAAAATAATGGCAAGCTTATATCCTTCTGGCAAGGAACTTCAATTTGGAGGAATGCCGTACAACGACATTTCGTTGATTAAAGATGATTTTTCAACTGAGCTTTTAATAAATGATACAGGCTTTAAAATTTCTCATGAATATGAAGATATAGTTCACGAAGTTTATTCGTGGCTAACTGAAAACAAATTGACCGATGAAAACAAATTATCCAAATACTAAATAAAAAATTTCCCACCCTAAGATGAATACTGAAGTTTTTGAAGAATCAAGTCCAAAAGTTAGTATTGGATTATTAGTTTATAATGGAGGAAAGTATCTTCGCGGAGCAATCGATTCCTTACTCGCTCAAACCTATGATAATTATGAAATAATAATTTCTGATAACGCTTCTACAGATGATACAAAAATTATTTGTGAAAAATATGCAGCATTAAACCATAAAATAAGATATATAAGACAAGTAAAAAATCAAGGACCAATTTTTAATTTCAAATTTGTTCTTGAACAAGCATGTGGTGATTATTTTATGTGGGCTTCTCATGACGATATTTTTGCCCCAACTTATATATTTGAATGTTTAAACGTTTTTAAAAACAATTCTGATTGTGTTTCTGTGTGTAGTAATTTTAATGTAGTAGATCTAATATCAAATCAAATCGTAGAAAAGCATTCGCCAATATCACGATCTTGTCCTTCTATATTTAGTAGGGCGATTATTAGTATTATAGACATGCATCCTAATATGATTTATGGGTTGCATAAAACAGAAATAATAAGAAAAATAAAAATTGACACTTTTGATTGGTTTGATATATTTATTAATATGCAAATTTCTTATTATGGAAAGGTTTTAATTATACCAAAGTATCTGTATGATGTTGGTATAGACGGACCTAGAAAGCCATATTCAATGACTGGTAAATATTTCTCTTTCAAGCGTTTTCTTAATAATGTAGCTGATTTTAATAAAGACAAATTTTCGTTTACACATAGATCTATCCTTTTTTTATACCTGTGGTATATAACAATGAAAAATAAAAAAGGATTTAACGAAACCATTGTTAATTGGAAAAACTCATAATTCATACTAAATTTGAATAGAATTTCAAAGCAATACAGAAATATAATATCTGTATCATCTATTTTTGGCGGTTTACAAATTTTATTAATTCTAATTGGTGCAATAAAAGGTAAAATTATAGCCATTTATATAGGTGCTGAGGGAATGGGTCAGTTAACCTTATTTACATCAATTTTAGAGATTGTGAACTTATTCTGTACATTAGGATTTGGCTACAGTGCCACAAGATTGGTGTCTAAAGCTCATGAAACAAATTCCTACGATGAAATACGAAAAATATTATCAATTGTTTCTAAAATATTACTTTTTTCAAGTATGGTTGGAGTAATTTTACTTATTCTTTTTTCAAAAAATATTAGTCATGTATTTTTTGGGGATACTACTTTATATATGTTAATTATTTTCTTGTCTGGAACCGTTTTTTTCACGGTTTTTCTAAATAGAAACAATTTATTTTTACAATCCTTTGGTGAATTTAAAAATTTAGCTAAATCTAATTTATTTGGCGCATTTTTTGGACTGGTTGGCTCATTTGTTTTTTATTATTACTATGGAATAAATGGAATTGTACCTTCTATCATCTTTACATCTCTTTCTATTTTTCTGAGCTCTACTTTTTATTTCAAAAAATTGCGACTTGAACCAGTAAAAATTCGTTTAAATGATGCGATAATTGAAGGTGGTCCTATGATAAAACTTGGATTAGTAATGGTGCTTGCTTCTGCTATTGGTTCGATAGTTAAAAATTTCATAAACATCTTTATTACTAATTATGGTGGAGTCGCTGACTTGGGCTTATACAATGCGGGACATACTATAGCTCTGAGTTACGTTGGCATGATATTTACGGCGATGTCTTATGAATATTTTCCGAGGCTTTCTAGAATATCCGAGGATAATAAAAAAGTATGCGAAGCTGTAAATCAACAAAGCGAAATAATTTTTTTAACATTATTGCCGATTCTAGTTGTACTGATATGCTTTACTGAATTAATTATTAATTTGTTGTTAACTAGTGAGTTTTATGTAATTATTAAATTTATTAGGATACTCTCGTTTTCAATCTTAGTTAATTCCGCAGCTTTTACTATCAGCTATATTCCTATAGCTAAGGGAGATAAAAAAGTATTTTTCTTATTTAATTCGTTAATACCTGGCATTGCGGCTATTACATTCTGTTCACTTGGTTATTATGTTGGCAATCTAACGGGTCTAGCTATTGGTATTATATTGGTTAGTATAATTCATTTTTTACTTATGTTTATGGTTTGTAAAAAGTCATACGAATTTAGAGTGACCAAAAAATTCATTTTATTTTTTGTAGTTAACTTAATTACTATTTCTGCGGCTTTTGCAATAACAAATTTTGACAGTAATATGAAGTTTTTAAATATTTTTGTTCTAATATTTTCTTTTTGGTATTCTTTATATCATTTGAATAAATTAGTTGATTTTGTGCAAATTATAAGGGAGCGACTAGGGAACTTTACAAATACTTTAAATAAATAAAAACGATTATTAACCAGTTAAACTAAACTATATGATATTCGGATCAAATAATCTAATCAATAGGCAAAAATGGGTAGAAAAAACTCTAAAGGCTATTCCAACAAACAAAAAAATAATCGATGTTGGCGCTGGGGAATGTCAGTACAAGATTTATTGTCACCATTTAGATTATACTTCTCAGGATTTTAATCAATATAGTGGGGTTGGAAATGGCGTTGGATACCAGACTGGGGAATGGGATGTCAGCCAGATAGATATCGTTAGTGACATATTAGAAATTCCAGTTGATGATAATTCTTTCGAGGTAGTTTTATGTACTGAGGTTTTGGAACATGTCCCTAATCCAATTGCTGCAATTGAAGAGATGAGTAGAATATTAAATGAAAATGGTCAAATAATTTTAACGGCGCCTTTTTGTTCATTAACGCACTTTGCGCCATATCATTACTGTGACGGATTCAGTAAATATTTTTATGAATACCACCTTGAAAGATTAGGATTTAAAGATATTCAGATTATACCTAATGGAAATTATTATCAGTATATAGCTCAAGAAATGGAAAGGTTACCCACCATGTTCAAAATGTTTTCAAACAAAAGCTCTTTGTTATTGAAAATAATCTCTAGAATTATGATTAAAGTATTACAGTACTATAATAATAGAAGCTCAAATACTGAATCAATGTTATGTTTCGGATATCATGTAAAAGCAACAAAAACCTAGTTATAATTTTTATATGATAGTAGTAAAAATATATGGTGGACTAGGAAATCAAATGTTTCAATATGCATTTAGTAAGTCTTTAGCGGTAAAAAAAAAGACTGATTTATACTTAGATTTAAGCTGGTATACACTTGATAAGTCCTCTACGCAAAGAAAATTTCAATTAGATATTTTTAACACGGAGTTTAAGATTGCGAATCCAAAAATAATCTCAGAAATAAAACCTATTTCATTGAGAATACTTAATACAATCTTAGTTAGACTTAACCTTGGAAGTGTTCAAGCCCCAAGCTATTTCGTTGAAAACAAATTCAGTTTTAATTCATCCGTTGAAAAAATCGGAAATGTTTGCTATGTAAATGGATATTGGCAGAGTCACAAGTATTTTCATGAAATTCAGAAAGTTATCGAGTCCGATTTTAAATTAAAAAAAATATTTTTAAGTGAATTGAATGCGTCGTACTTAGAAAGCATAATAAATGTTAACTCTGTAGGAATTCATATTAGAAGGTCTGATTATACTCTAAACAATAGCAAAACAATTCACGGCACACTTTCAATGGATTATTATATGGAAGCAATTAAGATTATGGAAAGTAAACGTAATTCCCCCATGTTTTTTATCTTTTCTGATGATATAGGTTGGGCTAGAAATGAATTTAAGAACCTATCTAATTGTAAATTTATTGCTTCAAGTCATGATTATTTAGATTTATTTCTAATATCACAGTGTAAAGATAATATTATTGCCAACAGCAGTTTTAGTTGGTGGGGAGCATGGCTTAATTCTAACCCTAATAAAATTATTATATCGCCAAAGAAATGGTTTTCGTTTGAGAACTTGAACCAACAAACAGACGACCTAATACCTGAAACATGGATACGGCTATAAATAAAACGAAACCAAATATATCAATCATTGTTCCTGTTTACAATGTCGAAAAGTATCTTGATAGATGTTTAGATTCTATTTATACTCAAATTTTTTCAGGTACGTTTGAGGTTATCGCTGTTGAAGACGCTTCAACTGATAATAGTTTAAAAGTACTGAAATCGTATCAAGAAAAGGAATTGGGGTTAAAGGTAATAGAACACGGAACAAATAAAAATCTTTCTAGAGCTCGCGCTACGGGAATCTATCAATGTAAAGGTGATTATATTATGCATGTAGATTCAGATGATTGGCTTTTACCTAGTGCTCTTGAAGATTTGTACGCAAAATGTTTGGAGACTAACGCTGACGTTTTGGTTTTTAATTATGTTAGAGAGAATAATGAAGGTAAGAGAACTTCGGTAAAAAGTATTAAAAATCAAATTTCTGTAACTGATAAGCTTAAAGTGCAGCAACATTTTTTAGGGGCACCATGGAATAAAATCATAAAGAGTGCTTTAGCCAAAAATCTAATAAGTGGACAAGTCGGAGTAAATAATGGCGAAGACTTAATATATGCCACAGAAATATTACTTAGAGCTAAGCAAATATGTCTTTTACCAGGGAGTTATTATGCATATTTTGTAAATACAGAATCATTGACAAGAAAGGTTAATTCTGAGCAATTCCTTAAAACTATGATAATAGTTTTAAGTCAACTGAATAATATTGTTTCCAAATATCAATCGTTGAAATCATTTAACAGCTATTTAATGAACTATTTTGAGAAATTCATCTATTTGGAATCTGCAAATATTCATTTTTCTAAAAATAGCAGTTCTAATGCAATTAATAGAACACTAATTCAAGAGATCTTTAAAAGCCCTCTTATGTCTAAAAATCGTATCAAACGACTAAATACTGCTTTAGCAAATAAATACATTTGTATGTATGAAGTTTTTAAGCGATTTGGAATAAGAACATCTTTATCTATAGTTGTAAGAGGCATCAAGAAATAAGGAGAACACTTTATATAGAAAATGATAATTTATAAAATAGCAGGAATAATCACAACCAATAAACATAAACTTCACATTGATAACTCCAATTACAGTAATGAAAAATAAAGAAATACTTTTAAAATACAAAGAGTTAAAAAATCATTCCGGTAGCCATTCACCTAGTTTAGCTAATATTAAAGAAAAAATACCAGAAATTAATATTAAAGTCGATGCCTGTTTTTTGTCTAACCCCTACGCAACCGATCTTTTTCTTAAATACTTTAAGAAAGAACTTATTAATACAGGGGAAATTAATGCGCTTTTAGAGTTTTATCCTTCTCAAAATCAGATAATAGCGGGTTACGTAGAGGATCAATTGGAATTAGACAAAGGCAATATCTTTATATGTAATGGAGCTATTGAAGCAATACAAGCCGTAATTCATCGTTTCACAAAAGATAGAATTCTAGTTATAATTCCTACGTTTTCTTCCTATTATGAATACGCAACTCCAGAAAACGAAGTCGTTTATTATAAATTAAAAAAGAGTAATAATTTTAAATTAGATATTGAAGATTATATAAATACTGTCAAAGAAGTAAAGCCTAATACAATCATATTAATAAATCCAAATAATCCGGATGGGGGATATATTAAGAGAAATGATTTAGAGCGAATTATTAAGGAACTAGATTGGGTTGAAAACATTATAATAGATGAAAGTTTTATTCATTTTGCTTACGAAAACAGTGAGATGAAGTTACAATCTATTGTTCCTTTTGTAAAAGATAAGAACAATATAGTTGTTTTGAAAAGTATGTCGAAAGATTTTGGAATTGCAGGGTTGCGATGCGGGTATGCAATTATGGCTAAGGAAAGAGTAACTGAGTTACTAAAAAATGGTTACCTGTGGAATTCTAACGGAATTGCTGAATATTTTTTCAAATTATATTCACGGAAAGATTTTTTATCTGAATATGAACTAGTGAGAAGAAAGTATATCACAGAATCTTTGTTTTTTATTTCAGAATTAAACCAAATTCCAAACGTTAAAATTTATCCTACTAGGGCCAATTTTGTTTTAATTGAACTATTAAACGGCTTAACTGCTGACGATGTTTCAGCTGATCTTATTTGTAATCATGGAGTTTATGTTAGGAATTGTAACGATAAAATTGGATTGGAAGGAGAGTTCATTAGAGTTGCAGCTAGGTCAAAAGAAGAAAATCAATTAATTCTAAAAGCTATCAAGTATGTTGCAACAACTTAAAGCTATCATAAGGGATAAAATCGATTCAATTTGTAAGACAATTTATTGGTTAAATTATTTAAAGTATGTCAAGGAAATTAATTTTGAAAATGAACTAGTCATCTTTGATCTAGACAATACCTTGACTGATACTTTCCCATATTTACTGGA
>MDTF01004013.1_pt1 | contig 12403 bp, 10 predicted proteins | sample 811191 | NCBI WGS metagenome assembly MDTF01 (sample SAMN05326649, study PRJNA326480) | marine metagenome | isolation source: seawater | place: Southern Ocean | collected 2011
CTCACACTTCAACATTGGACCACTCACACTTCAACATTGGACCACTCACACTTTGAAGATCTTGCGACATAAATTCATACTGGTTCATATGCCAAATAGAATAATACCCCATTCTCTCAAAACATCGTATGTTCCGCCCTTCCGTCAATATACATATTTTCTACATTGATTTAAATAACATATGGCGTAATTTTTGAAAACGTTCATGTCCTCCAGTATGATAAATCGCAAGCGCATAAAATCATATTGTATCTTCAAATAATCGATGTGTTAACATTGATTCATAGGGTTGTAAAGTCCTATCCCAGTCAAATGCAGACACTTGCGGCGAACGTACAGCACAACAGCAACATCTGAAGAAGTTGCTAACAGACAATGGTTTAGTCACGATTGGTTATAAATTTTTGTAATTTAATTGTAGTATCTGTAATAGCTCTTCTCGATTGTAGATTCTCTTTGTATTCTTGTGTAATTTTGGCGCCGTTAAATTCAATGGATATATCGTGCAACATTCTGACCCATTCGTTTTCACTGAATGCGTTTAATACGTGATTCCAGTTGTTTGGTATTCTTCCGTAAAGAAACATGATTCTATATTGCTCTATAGAGAATGTTGCGTCGATGGGTAAGTTCATATCCATACCCGATCTTGCGAATATTAGTAGTGAGTCACATGGACTGTTGTACAATTCTGGTTGGTTGCAGTCGGCGCCTTCTTCAATTAATGCGTAGCACCACATTGCGTCCTTTTTTCCATCTACTAATGCTTCGTGTAAAGCGTCGAACCATTGTTTGTTATTTTGTTTGAATATTTCGAGGCGCTCATGATGTGGTGCGGCGAGCATGAGCGGTGTTTTGCCTTTGTTATTTTTGATGAATGGTGAGCAATTTTTGTCTACTAATCTTTGTGTCCATTTCCATTGTTTTCTTATGACTGCGTAATGTAGTGGTGTGTTTCCGTATATGTCTTGTTGTATCAATGGTTCGTAATTTCGAATATCGTTCATGACTTCGATCATCCATTGCATGAGAGTTTGTATATTTTGTTGACAAGCATAAACAAAGATGGGTTGTTTATGAATTTTAACTTGTATGAACAGATGTACCCATTGTGTTCTGGTATAATGTTGAAGATATGTGTGTAATTTTCCTGTTACGCAGGTGATGGCTAACCCATATAGGGCAAAGAAAACGTTTGCTTGTTCTTCTGGGATATTTTGTGCTATATTTTCGAACGTACATTGTTGTTTATTTATGGTTATTCCGCGTATATTGAGGTGGTCTGATTTTTGTACGAGTTCGAGAATTTGAATGGCGGTGAGATGATCTATATTTTGTAGAATGTAGTTCCATGGATATTTGAGTGTGTGAGATTTGGCGTACAGATGTATGAGTTCATTCTTGAGGACTGACATTGTAAAAAAAATAGGGTTATTATATACTTTTATTTGTATATTTTTGTGTTTTTTTCTATTCTATTCCATATGTATTTCATTTCGCCTGGTGTTGGGTACGAGTAATATGTTTGATAAAAATAATTTTCAATTGTATTTGAATGGACTTCTGTTGGAACAAATTCTTGTATGTGTTGGCCGTATTTATTTAGTAAAATAACGGCTTCGTTTTCAGTGGTTTCTGTTTCGAATTTCGGTCGAAGTAACATTTTGATGACTACGTCTTGTGACAAATGATCAAATCTTTTCCAACGTGTTAGAAAGTCGCGTGTTTTCATGAGTCTGGTTGTGGGTATCCCCAGTGAACATGCGAAAATAATGAAAGCAATGGGATTTTTGGGGCATTTTTGTCGGAGGGCGTCGGCAAGTTTTTTCATATGAATGGCTTTTTGTGAGTCGGAAAATTGCCAGGTAATGGTGGTTGATATATCTTCGACTAAAAACTGGGATAACGTGTGCAAAAATGTTGCCACGGAATTGTCAATATGATGAACATGGCGTTTGGCTCCATTTTGTAAAAGTACAAATGCTTCTGGGTTAATATTTTCTGAAAAGGGGATATGGACGATTAGATTTGATGCGCATTCTCGTACCCAAGCTGCTGGAACGCTGGCGTTCAACATTGAAACAAGAACACCAATCGATTTTTTTTGTTCTTCTGCCATATATTCGTCGGCTGTTTTTGACGTGGAAATGATTGTATTTCTTGGTCTGCTTCTTGGCGTCACTGGTTCCGTTGGCGTCACTGGTTCCGTTGACTCTCTATTTTTTGTTTCGCCTAGGTATAGGTTTGGTTGTGCGAATTGTTTGATTTTGTTGAAATACAATTCAAGTTGTGGAAATGATGGTCTGGATATTTGAATGGCTTTGACGACGGTCGGCGTCCATGTTTTTGACACGGCTTCCAACAATCTTAAATCGTTGTCTTTGAATATGACGTCGGCGTTAATCATTTTTTTTCGGTGCAAATACATGGTGGCGATAAATTCTAAACCTCGTGTATCGTTGGTCAACATGGCGGCTTTTATTTTGCTGATATCTGGCAATGTTTGAGTTTCAATGTAGTCGACAAAAATTTCATGTGCATCCATTTGTGTTTCTTACCCATATATATATAGACAAAAATGGTCAAGAATATTAAGCTTTTATTTTTAATGGTTTTGATATTTTATGTATTCTTTTAAATTCTTCAAAGAATGTTGTTGCAATTTCTGGGTCGTCGAAGATCATCACATTTTCGATATTGGTTACCGCTGACTCTGTGACATTAAACGAACCATTCATACATCCTATTGGCTCTCGCGCTGTGTTTAGAAAAATTAAAAATTTGTGGTGCATAAGCGACTTAAATCGACCACGACCCTCTCCAACTGTCCGTATGACGCCGCCTTGAAAGCACCCCGACAGCTTGGCATAGGCTTGTTGATTCTTGCGACGCTTCGTTAATTTATCCGTCGTCGTAATGATGGTCACACCCTTGAGGTTTTCGGCCATGCACTTGAGAATGCGCTTGTTGGATAGCCACGCGACACACCCAACGACGTAGGCCGTCTCTTCGCGCTTGATGTTTCGAACAATGGCGTTTTGTATGCCGCGACCATCAAAAACAATGGATACTTTGCGTTTGCCACGTTGGTGTACATTTTGGCGCTTGCGGTCGTCATCGTCAATCTGTTTGTTTAGGTCGCGTGAACGTTTTTTGGACATCTGATAATAATAATGTCTGTATATATAGGAAAAAAATAATGGTCAAATTTGTTGGATTCGAAAATTTTACTAAAAATTATATTTAATACATATAACAGTTATAATATGTTATTATTTTTATTATTTTTATTATTTTTTAGTTATGTATCGTCCTGTAATGTGCCACACAAGGAAGGGCATTATCACATGACCTCCGTCGACTCCAATAATGCTATGACAGAATGTATGTTTGACCTTTTGGGACAAGAGGTACAGTACATCGAATTCGAACGTTATACAGGTAGAGAGTTTGATAATAAGGCCTGGATGAATTTTACATTTATGGGGGAACCCAACCTGGAAATCTCAGTGGGTTCAAATCATATTTTTGTTGCTAATGAGTTTTACGGAATGCCCACTGTGACCAAACTCGAGTTTTCTTTATGGTTGATGGTGCGGTTTTCACAAGACAAAATATCGATTCATTTTTCCCCACCTGGTACCGCAAACTTTGGACACATATTCTCGGGAGAACATCAGACAGACAGACAACTACGTGTTGTCGCTTCCACGACAACAGGTATGGAACAAGTTCTTCAACAAATTACAGACAAACAGCCTGAATTTGAACGACCAGTCAAACGTAAAACAATTCACGAGTTGGAACGACGTATACGGGCAATTGAAAAAAAACTTGACATCGATAGCCGCACCGACAAGCGACAAGTCAAGTCGATTTACAAAAGCGTACGAGACCTACGTAGTGAACAACGAGACCTACACATAGACCAACGTGAACTAGAAAAAAGTCATTTCGGTGTCGCAACATTGTTAGAATATGTCGAAACTATGGCATGGTTCTGTTTTGTTGCAATTTTGATGTTGTATTGTGCCAATTGTGCAGGTGGTTACATCTCTTGGAAATGGTACAAAAAACAATCACGGTGGTCTTTATGAAATATAAATAATTCGGGGTTGACGTGATGTCTCATCTCGATCAATCATATACTGCAAAATAAGTATAAATGGTAAAGAAATGATAAGTAAAAACCACAGCGCGTTTTCCGACGAACAGTGAGACGAACAGTCCTCACAAGCGAACACAAAACTATCGACAGACTCACAATTATACATGAGTCCCAATATCAGGACGAGTATGAGTATACATAAGAAGCAACTTAGAGCAAGACATTTTCCCATTCATGATAGATTAAAATAATATTAATTCTTTAAATATACGTTTTTGACGTTTCACAACAAAGGTTCGTTTTGGTCGTCGCATCACAACCAAAAATACCACGCCGATGCACCATGCAAAAAGTGTTCCGAATCCTAAGTTTGTGGAATCTCTACCTTCGTACCACTTGCCATCCTTGAAACGTCCTGCTCTATACAAATCGGGAGTTTCGTTGGAAGTAAAATTAAACGACATCCCCGGGAATATTTCTATTCTTCTGTAGGGTGACAGATGCACATCGTCTTGGATTAAATTCAAATGAGCATTCTCAATATTTGTAGCATTCAATTGCAAATCATATACTTCCATCGTCGTGTCACGAAAGCTGTTTTCATACACATACATTTTCGCGTCTTTGATTGACACCTCTTGGTCAGGCATCGTGTTTTCCAATTCCAAATGAACAGAATCCTTCAACATATCAATCCACAACACGGACACGTTTGTGAATTGTATGGGTTGAAGGGTTTGAGTGATGTGGATTCTTGGAGTGTCGTGGTGATCAACAGTCCAGACGTGCATCGGTTGGCGCATATGATACCATATACCCACCACAAATATCGACCACCAAAACCCAAATACAATTCGACACAACATTTAGAATTACAAAACAACCTATTTATAGTATTGTGCTTTAATGAATGTGGATAATATTTCTACTCTTGTTCCCCCTAACGCAAGCACATTTATGTTGCTCCACATGTGCCTGTAGTCAACGGTGCGAAGCTCCACAAATAGATGCCAACATAACCATGGAAGGTCTTTCAATATATTGTCGGGACGATTCAGAATGTGCGTGTGTTGTGGACGAACTTGATACCTGTACGTACGGCGAAACGTGGCGAAATCACACCTTCATAGAATGGTCCGACGCCCGATGGAACCACTGCATCAAAATTGAACAATTAGAATATCCATTTCGCGCATCCGCTCTCATACGGTGGTGGCGTCATAAATGTATGGGACACATCATTCTTGATATTGACATCAATCTTCAAAAAACGAGTCGAGACTTGTATGTAGATTTTAACGTCATTTCGTTTTACGAACACGACACCATTTACAATGTCTACCGCATTCAAACACAATCAGGCTCTGACGACGAAAGACCCATGGCTGGTAACTCCACCATGTTTTTTGAAGCCATAGAACCCGCAAACTCCACCGGTGTACACGTCGAAATTACCAATTGTACAGTGCAACTGATCGGTGGCAAAGATATGGATGCACCCATTTTAAACGAATACAATGTCTTCGACGTTTCTAAAATAACCAGCATCGACCATGGACAACGCTTCGAATACCAAGCCTTTTGGGATGGGTCCGAATCCATCGATTGCGGATCAACCTGCTCGAATTCACCCTTCCAGCGCTTAGTATGCTCCTACGCACTCTTTAATGGGACAGACGGTGTTGTGCTGCACAACACCGTGAACCGCACCTACATGATGGCCAACCCTGACGAAACAGGTATTCTCGTGGATTACACGGTGTAATTGTATCCCACCCACTGGCGAAAATAAACGTGTGGCGACCAAATGTCGTCCAAAAAACCGATGACTTCGAAGTGACACACCGTCTCGATGTAACCCGCATTCAATATGTCGTGCTGTTCTATGGTAATGTTGCCGTCGTGCATGAGTCCAGTGTTTTCAATCTTCAACGGTGTACAAGTCGTGGCGTCTTCACAGGCACGTGATTCGCACATGTCGTAGCGCATGTCGTTAGTATCTGGGACGGGTGCTCGTCGACTGGCGTTGAAATTTGACGGCTTGTCGGGCGGCATCTTATGTATCCGAGTCAATCGTGCCATTTGCGACACGGCTTGGGACACTGAAAATTTCACGGGTATGTGACAGTCTCCAAACGTTAAACGCACCTTGGCAATCACAGAACACACGTTTCCCTGTGTTCTGCGGTGACACCGAGGAATCGACGCCGGGTCATCACCAATAAATTGATTGGACACCAAATATTGTCTCGTTTCTACGTCCCAATACGTGAATTGAGACGTATTGGCAACACGCAGCGAGCTATCAATCCACGAATTTGCACATGGCGATTCGACATAGTGCCGAGACAAATTCTGAAAGTAATTCAACGGAGGGTGCATCACAATGGAAGCGTCGCTAATCCAGCCTCTCTCCGTCCAACGTTCCGCGCCACTTGTCAACGTATTGTTGTAACCGTGGTACAAATCGTACGCAGCCGAGACATCAAAATCGTACGATACCCGTGTGATTTCATGGTCCAACAAACAGGGTGAACGAACCCCCACCCAGACTGTGAGGGTGTCCTCAAACTCCAACGCTTCCGAAGAATCATGGTTAATACTCAAGATGACAACCGTAGCGTCAGACACTGTCAAATCAACCGATTGAAACAATTCCGACGGTTCCACTTGCACAATGTCGTACACCATGTTGGGAGTGGCAAACGCCTGGTCAAACACAATGTCATACGCCACATTGCCACCGTCGTCCAACCCACCTGTGTAATTGTTCGACGCGCGTATTGCGTTCGCTGTGCCACCACCTGTTTCAGAGGTAGCACCTGTAATGACATTCTGAGTCTCTTGATCTTTCTCATCCACTTTGTAGATACCTGTAGCCTTCAAACGACGGGGTTCCCAATTACTTTTGGACACGCGAACCAAAAGGTCGGGAAACATAGTCGTCGGAGGATGCCACACACACTGCCCAACAACCGTCTGTAGCAACAACAAAAATACAAACATTCTATAAAATAAGACCTTTTTATATACTTTTATTTATTAAAGTTCCATCCTTTCCTCGACTTCCGACAAGGAAAATGACATACAATCAAAAGTTTCAAAAAGCTGATTGTCACGATATATGTACACCATATCAGCCTTCCAATCATCTGATGTACTCACATTCATACGACCCACATTAAATGAGTCATACATTTCAAAACAACCACTTCCATCGTCGTACGTAAACAACAAAGAATCCATATCGTCAGTCAACCATTGATGCAAATTAAACGACGTCACATCGTAAAAACGGGGAACGTACACACCTGTCTCAATGTCAGACAGCCAATTCTGTACACGACGGTCGGTCCATGGGAAGTGAAAAGACCCGGCATTGCCAATATACCAGACGCCTGGTGCTTCCGATGTATCATTCGTTGACATATGCACAAATAAAGTATAAGGGTAGTCGTCGGACAATAAATCCCATCCATATACCAATGCCTCGTCGCTAACAATGTGCAACTCATTCGTCCATTTAAATTCAGATAACAGTGGATGAGTAAGCAAGTTATACGGAACCACACGCGGTAGTAAACGCTTCGCTAACAGTGAGAAACTGAAGTTTCTCATCATCTGCACATCAGAAAGACATTTCGCAATGGTCACGTTGTCGTCAGAAATGTCCAACACTTGTTCCTCGCCGACGGGTACCCACATAAAACGTACCGACGGTAATTGAACCATATATCTATTTAATATATCTGGTTTTATTCGGCTCAAATGCTCGACGAAACATCCATTGCTTTCGAATTCACTCAAGTCGGACAACGATGTAAAAGTATACAACAAATCAACACGGCCCTCGTCCTCAACCCAACGACGGAAGTGATGCGATGACATTTCGCGCGAAAAAACAAGCGGCTCCAAACCATCCATCCACAAAGTCGTTGGGAGCGGTACGGTCATTTTTGTACCATCGGTAAATAATAGAGCCAACGGGGCAAATTCGGGAGAACGCATGTTCACCGTAGCAAACTCAATGTCGGGAAAATCACGCGCCACCTCATCAATAATCTTAGTCCAGTCAACACACGGCGAACCACAACGTTCATCCACAATTGTGACAACCTGAGAAATGGCAACACGAAACAACAAACATAATATTAGATACAACATTTATAACAATAATATACCACTTAAATATGGTGAATTGTTTTTTTCTGAAAATTTTATTTTAAGGATTTAACTTGTTTTTAGTTACATTTAGTTACATTTAGTTATATTTATATTTAGTTATATTTAGTAAATAAGAATTTACATGGATCTGTGTGAACCATAGTGTTGGCCGATAATAACTGTTTTCTTCAATACAGGTTTATTTTGCCCAACCAAACGGCGTGCTGTATTGGAGCCTTGGCGAAGGGCTTCAATTGCAGCAATTTGGGTTACACGTTCACCATATTTATCGACGGCGGCGGTGGTAGCGGTATCTAACGCGGATTGTGCGGCGTCTGTATTTACTACTGTTGTTGCTAGGTTTGTAGTAGCAACAGCATTTGCAGCAACTTCAGATGTACAATCACCTGGAGTCGATAAATTACACTGACTGAGTGCATTATTTGCTTCGACAAGTACTGCTGCGGCAGCAATATAAGCATCAGCAGCAAGGTCAAATGTGGCCTTGCTGGAATCCACGGCGGCGTACGTGGTAATCAATTCACTCTCGATGGTGACAAGTTGAGCTTGTGCTGTTTTGATCGCTCCATTATCCGTGACAGAGTCACCGTTGGTAATAGTTATTCCGTTGTCATCATGGTCTATACCATTACTTTTACGTCCTGTGAAGTCACCTTCGAACGCAACTTGTGCAATCATTGAAACGTACACACTCGAGTATGACAAATTTGTTGATGGCCAATTTGCCAATAGATCCGCGGTAGTAACACCTAACCCATCTGCGATTGGACCACCACCTGTGACACAGGGTACAGATTCAGCGTTGTAGGCATCGGTTGGACATATAAATGTAGAGACACTTGATTGGACACCGAGAACTGTATATGGATCGGCGTCGTCATCACTATTTGGCAAATACCATGACGATGCGACATAACCGCCGGATTGTGGCGCGTCGTCGACAAAACTCTCGAAATTTGCATATGGAAAAGCTTTCGTATTCTCTGTTAATTTGACGAATTCCAATACAGCGACAGAAGTTTCAACATCATAAGGTGTAGAGTCTATAGTAGGATTGATGGAGGATGCTAATGACACTTGACAAGACATCGTCGCTCCGGATTGACAGCCCTGTTTGATGTTGTGTGAAGCATCTGGGTCATCGAGGAGTGCCAAAGAGGCATCGACGGTCCCAATCAGACATTTTTCTGGATGTGCAGCATTGCTAGGGTTATCCTCCGCCCATATGAGGGATGCAGTGCACGTGGCAGTGACAGAATCGGCACCTAATGTAATAGTGATGGGTGATTGTCCCGAAAGTGGAGTTGTTTGCGGTTGATTTCCGTAGACAAATGTTATTTCGTTGTTATCGTCATCGTAGTCAGTATCACCCATAATGACATACCTGCCGCCAATCTCTTTATCTACTTCAAAAGCGAATGCAGGATACGAGTATGTGGCCCAGACGAAGATGTCGTCTGAATCAGCGTCAATGTCACCATCATTATTTTGACCTCCACCACGGCGTGAACACGTCGATGCTGCACCAAATATGAGGTCTTTCTTTGAGATCTCCTCTCGCATACCATATGAAGATATAGGTCTGTCAGTGAAAACAGTGTGGGTGGAGGTTTCGGCCGTGAAGATAGCGGTGTCTGGACCGCTTAAACCACGGAAATTGTACTGCTCCTCACCGTAACTTGAACCGGGTGATTCTTGGATCAACACCGTATTGGCTGTACCTTTAGAAGGATCGGCGGAGCCAACGACTTTCTTCCACTGTCCGTCGTCATATGCATAGTAGTAGTAACCGACGGTGTTTGCTTTACCTGTTGCGGTAGATTGTGCCGCGGCTTGTTTGAGGATACTGGTATCAGTAAGGCGGCGCGTGTATGTCCCGAAACTGACAGTTGCATCAGTTAGAGTTTGATCCAAAGTATCCCATGTCGTTGGTTGATCTTCTGTAATAATTGCGTTTGGAGCCGATGGGAAAAGTGTGGCAAGAGATTTAAACTTACATGCGTTGACGTTAGTTCCCGTAGTGCCTCCCCATGGTTTGGCGCTTCCCGTAGTGCCTCCCCATGTTTCTGAGAGTTTACGTCCTTCGGCGACTGGCTCGGCGAACGTTGGTGCTAACATTGTTGCTCCGAATAAAATTGCTGTTTTCTTCATGATTTTTCTTATCTTTTCGGACGGGCTATATATACTGTCAAATTTTAAAAACGATGTGCTGTATATCATTTTTATTTTTTGCACTACTTTCCATCGTCCATTCGAAACCTCTGGTGTCGCTGGTCATGATTGTAAAGGACGAGGCTCGAGGCATTGCCCAAACGATTGCGTCCGTCCGCGACTTTGTCGACTACTATTGTATCTTAGACACGGGCTCGACGGACGCAACGGTGTCGTTGATTCACCAGGCGTTTGGTGACACGCCTGGCCACGTGTACCACGAATCTTTTGTGGATTTTTCGACGACGCGCAATCGTGCGATTGCATTGGAGGGGAAACACTCCGAGTTCGCGCTGATGCTGTCTGGGGATGAAGTTTTGCACAGTGGCGCGGCTCTCCGCCGCTACTTGCAAACGGCATCTTCTGAAGTGTACAATTTGCGCGTTGTGTACGGCCTTGAATACGACTATTCGTCAACCCGAGTACATCGAACGGATGCGCCGTGTTTTTACGTCGGAAAAACACATGAGTATTTGCATTCGACGCAAGGTGAAAGGGTTATCATTCCACAAGTGTACATAGCGCACAACCCGTACAACACAAACAAACGATTGCGATTTGAAGAGGATTTGAAGATTCTGTTGGCGGAGCGTCCGGACAGACGTACGGTGTTTTATGTGGGCCAAACGTACCAGATGTTGCAGAATTGGACCGAGTCTTATGTGTGGTACGAGAGGTGTTGGAAGATGTTGGAGGGAGAGGAGGAGCGGTGGGAGGCGCGCTATCGTATGGGGTACGTGGGTGAAAAAATCTGGCCATGGCCAAAGGTGGAAGAAATCTATCTGTCAACACTGGCGTACAAGCCTGACGCGTTGTACGAGTTGGCGTACCATTACTACGAGTTAAAGGACTACAAAGTTTCGTACCAGTATTTGGTTCGTGCGGTGGAACCACCGACAGGTACTCTGTTTGTGCGGCGCTACCGTTGGGCGTATTTGATTCCGGATTTGTTGGGTACGGTTGCTTGGTTTGTGAATGAGATGTCGGTGGGTCGTGCGGCGGTGTTGCGAGCGTTGGAGTACAAACCGAACGACCCACGGCTGTTGAAAAATTTAGCGGAGTATGCGCCTGATGAGTTGTGAGAAAAAAATCCATATATAAGCAGCGTTGTATTGTTCCAAAATGAAATCGATGATTACTTTTGTTTCCTACCTGTGTACATTTATTGGCTTGAGCGCTTCTACTGCTTATGCTGTAACGTTTTATCTGACAAAATATAATGTACTGTATCTGTCTAGTCAATCTGGCTACGATGAAACTGATTTGCCGTATACGTATGCGATTGCAGAGTGTTGTATTGCGGTATTGACATTTTTCATTGGTCTTTTGGGATTTACGACTCCGACAAAACCTACTCGCCGTTCAGTGTTAGTTTGTGTTATTTTCTTTGCGGTTGCGAGTTGTTTACAGGGTACATTTGGTATGTTGCGAGCGTGGAATCTAGGATTAATTGGCGACGACCGTGCAAAGACCTGTTCGGATAAATCATTGGTGACTGGCTGTCCAACGACACGTTTCGAATATGTCCATGATCGTGAAATTGCTTATAGTTCACCTGCTGGTGGTGATTGTACCTTTTGGTTTTGGGGAAGTCGTGACACACCGGGCACATCATCTACTTCAATGATGAGATTGGTGGATATTGAAAAACAACAATGCAAGGTATCGGGACAAAAATTATTGGACTGTCCTTCAAGTGATAATCGTACCACCCCGAATTTGCCCGGTGGTCATTTTAATGGTGTGAATCCCAGAGATATTGAAACGTATATGAATTGGGCGGATATGAGTTCGTATGGCTGGCGTGACGATCCTGACCAAGTCAGAAATCTAGAAGAAACGACCGATTTGAAATCATTAAATTTGAACAAAAAACACAATATGCAAGAGATTATGGAG
>MDTF01005451.1_pt1 | contig 12402 bp, 1 predicted proteins | sample 811191 | NCBI WGS metagenome assembly MDTF01 (sample SAMN05326649, study PRJNA326480) | marine metagenome | isolation source: seawater | place: Southern Ocean | collected 2011
CGAAGGCAAAGGCAAAGGCAAAGGCAAAGGCAAGGGCAAGGGCAACGGCAAGGGCAAGGGCAAGGGCCGAGGCAAATAGGGCCTCGACCCCGCGCCGGCCGACAAGTGCAACGGCCGGAGGGCGGGCCCCCCCATTATTGCACAACCAAGTACCTGCTTTGAGATGGATGTTTCAACAGGCAAGCCTCGCACCGCCTTCTTCAAGGCGCTCGGTGCGGGGCGACCACCACTACTAGATCTGCCGCTCGACGAGCGGCCGGTGCTGCCCCACCACCCAGGGTGGCGCAGCACCCACCGAGAACACAACAACACCCACGGGCAAGCCGAGCCTCCACCGCCACGCAGCCTCGTGCGGCGCTCAGAGGACGGCACCGACCCAGAGCCCACGGAGTCACGTCGATCGAGGCGCCTCGAACAGCGACGCTCCGCTTGGCTATTCCAGGCCGAATGGCTGTCGAATTTCCACGACAACCCTCCCACCACCGCCGCCACCGACACGCAGTTCTTCGCCGCCCCGCCCCACCTCGACCCGCCAGGCGCAGCCACGGCTGGCGCGCAGGCGGAGACGTGGGCGCGCGAGGTGGGCCGCTGGGCCACTCCGCCTCGGCGGCATGACCCGCACCGCGTGGCGGGGGCACTGCGACGTGACATCTCACGCGCACACGACGCCTCGCAGCTGCACCTCCTCAACTGGCTCACGGCGGGGGACAGCGGCGCAGAGCATCGCCTCGTGAGCCAGCACCACCTCGTCGAGCTGACCTGGCTGCGGGACGTGCATCAACATGGCTTGGCGCATATCTCGAGCAGGGCACACCTGCGTAGCCGTCTCATGCTCGCGCTGCACGGCCAACAGCTGCACGTACTCCTCCACCACCAACGGCAGCAGCTCCTGCAGCTCCGCTCGACCAACGAGACCGACCTGGAGGACAGCTGCACGGTCCAGGAGCACCAGCCCAGCTTGATGGCAGGGGCAGAGGCCACGGCTCTCGAGGGCGAGCCATCGCGCGCGCCGCCACCGCTCGCGCATGCGCAGCCGAGCCAGTGCGCGTGCCCGGAGGCGTGCTACCGCGTGGCAGTCGAGGGCAGCGCGCTGTGCGAGTGCTGCTCCCACGACGTGCGCATCGAGTGCGGGTGCGTCGGCGACGACACTGACACACCGCACCAGTGTTGCACCGAAGGGCGCGAGGGCCCCAGGCTGCAGCGGCTCCAAGCACTCGCCAAAAGGTTCCCAAGCCTCGACCCGCCATGCCAACGGTCACCGACAGAGGCCGAGGCCGAGGCGCACCCCGACCACAGCCCAGACGCCCCAGCGGCCACCGCGCTCGTGCCGCGCGAAGACCGCGCCTACCTGTGCCGCATCTGCGCCGAGGTCGCGGACGACGCCTGCCACAGCTGCGGCCTCGGCAGCTGCTGCTGGGCCGACCGACTGCGGCAGCGCCCCTGCTGCCGCGGCGACGAGGAGGAGCAGCGCGCCGCCACCAGTCTTCAAGACTTGGGGCAGGACATGATCGACCTAATCATCGCGCACGTCGCCTACGAGCGCGACATGTCCGACCAGACCCTCGAGGCGCACGTGCATTTCATCCGCAGAGCGCACCTCGCCACCTACATGCACGTCTCCGCCGTCGGCACGCTCTGCACCGAGCTGAACGCCGCAGCGGCCAAAGAGCTGCTGAGGCGACGGGCGGAGGACGGGTGCACCCACCTCCCCCACAGCGTGTACGTCCTCATGGAAACCTCGGCCCCCCACGGCGAGTGCGCCGACGTGCCCATCGACATCCTCAAAGAGTCCCTCGCCCTCTCCGTCGCCATCGACCGCGGCGCGGCGGCCAAGTGGGAGGAATTCGCGGCGGAGCGGCTCCTGCTGGCCGAGGGCAGGGAGTACCTCAGTCGGCGCGCGGTGGCCATGGCAGAGCTACGCTCCATGTTCAACGGCGACCCCCGGCGGTACATTCCACAACCCGACTCGATACTCAATCAGTATCTCCCAGCGTCCATCATGATCATCATCGAGGCCGGCGGCGAGCTCACCAGCGAGATCTACGTCAGGGCGGCGCTCGACGCCCCTCTGGCAGACATCTTCGCCGGCGACGGCAGCGGGTTGCGCCTCCTCCACGACGGCGATCGGCTAAACACCGGCTTCACGCCGCGCCAGTTCGGCTGGCACAACGAGCCCGAGCACCCCGTGCTGCAACTCTTCACGGAGCAGACCGGCGGAGGAGACGGCGCCCAGTCCACGGGCGACGCGCCCCACGCCGCCGGCCAGCAGGCACATCAGCCGGTCGGCGGAGGCGTGCACCAACAATGGCTGCAGCTCGTGCGCGAGGTCACGGCGCACGGCAACCCCAGCGACGGCGACGACGAGGACGGCACCCGCATGGACCTCGACGTCAGCCGAGGCGCACTCGACGCGGCCGCTCTCCTCCTGTTCCTGATGGGGCGGGCAGCGGCCAACGGCAGGTCGGACCGCGCGATGCACGCGGCGGCTCTCATGCACGTCTACGAGCTCACGAGCCACCAGGCCGCCTCGTACGCCGGCGCCAGCGGGCGCACCACTCGGAGAGCGGCAGAGACCATTCGGCTCCACCTCGAGGGCCTCGAGCACGAGAGCACCGCCACCGCCGCCGGCCGTCACCAGTCGACGGAGGTGGCAGGCACCGCCACCCACCCAGAAGTGGCACCACCCAACCCCAGCAGGCGGCCGGTCCCACCGTGCCACGGCTGCGCAGGGTGCATCAAGCCCAACTGCGGCAAGTGCAAGCCGTGCACCGACAGGGCCGACGCCGGCTCCTCTCGCACCATCAGACGGCGGTGCGACGAGCGCAAGTGCATCGAGGGCGACACCCCACCCGCGCCGCTCCCACCGCAGCCCACCGAGTTCTGGGGCGGCGCCGCGCGCCAAGCAAACCAATCGGCGCGGCCGCCGCCACCGAGCCTCCTGCACGGCGGCTGCCCCACCCTGGGCGGCTGCACCGGCTGCAACGCCGACGACTGCGGGCTCTGCATCCCGTGCTTGGACAAGCCTAAGTTCGGCGGACGCGGCACCCGCAAACGGCGCTGCGAGCGGAGACGGTGCCAGGGCCCCACGGTGGCAGCACTCCACGACCTCCTCGGAGGGCCGCCCCGCGACCCCCCACCGCCGCCGCGGCCGCCACCGCCACCTCGGCCGCCAGCCCCTCGCGCCGGACCCCGGCCGCCGCCGCCCCCGCCGCGGCAGCAGCCACAGCGGAGTGGCAACCCGCAGCCCCAGCAGGCCAGACCAGCTGGGCGGCCAATCACGCTCGCCGGGCTGCAACTGCGAGACACGCCCCGGCGACAGTACCAGCAACGCCAGCCCGCGAGAGGCCAGTGCGGCTACCTGCAGCACTCGCCGCTGGTCTGCGACGGCACAGGTGACTGCTTAGGCTGCTGGCAGATCTGGCACCAGGAGCACGGCCCCTTCAGGCCACTGCACTACCCAGACCTACCCCCAGGCCAAGCCGCTCGCCCAGGCCAGCTGCCCAGGCACGTGGCCCGCGCGGCCATGGCCCTGCCATGCTGCACGGCCGAGGCGCGGGATGGCGCCGGCACCACCCTGCTCATCGGCAAGCCGGTGCCCATCCACACCTTCGAGGTCACCCGATCGGGTGGCACCCGAGAGATCGCCGCCCATCGCCTCGACTGCATCGGCATGTACGTGGGGGGTGCACTGCGCAAGTGGAAGACCCACGTCGCGCGCGCGGCGGTCGACCCTGCGGACGGCGCCTACGCGGTGGCCATGCTCAACCACGTGCTCTGCTCGGCGTCCGACCCCACTGGCATCTCCCTCCTGTGCGAAGGAGGTTGGGTCAACGCCTTCCTCCACTGCGTCGAGCTCACCCTAGAGGACGGCACGACCGTCCTCGCCACCTACGCTTTCGCCGCCGCCACCATCTACCAGGAGACGGAGCTCCGTGTCCTGTACGACGACGAACGCGGAACGTACAGCAGCATCCGCCACGCCAAAGGCTACACGGCAGCCGCGCGCGACCCGCGCGGGCCGGCAGACTTCAGCTCTGAAGAAATCTCCAGCCTACCTGACCAGGTGTGGCGCGCGTTCGAACCCAGCGCGCTGGCCACGGCGTTACGCTGGGGCGGGGTGACCGACTACGGCAGCGCGTCGGCCGACACGAACGTCCTGCGCGAGCCCAGCGGCACACCCCAGGCCGCAGCGCCGCTGGCGCGGCCCCAGCGAGACCAAGCGGCCACGGCCACTTGGATCGAAGCCACGCCCGAAGGGCGTGAGAGACGGGCGGCACGCCGCCGCGAGCAGCAGCACGCCCCCATGCCCCTCCGCCCCATCGACGCAGATGAGAAGGAGCAGGCCCTCGGCAGGCGGGTGCCCAACACCGAGGAGGCCGACGCGGTATACTTCTGCGCCATCTGCGGCGACGAGGACGTTCTCCACGCCACGACGCCACGAGAGGCGCGGTGCAAGGGCCACAACGGCGGCGCCGCCGCGCAGCCCCGCGGGGCGCACACCGCCATCTGCAAGATATGCGCCTCCGAATGCTCGCCCACCGCCGCCGGCGTCTGCGGCCCCTGCGACAACACCATCACCCGGCCCGCAGCGGCGAGCGCCCACCCTACCCAGGCAGGCTCGCGACAGAGGCCGGCGCCCTCCACCACCCTCTGCAGCATGTGTGGCGCGGACTGGCTCTCCGACGAGATGGGCGCCATCGTCTGTGACGGATGCCGCACGATCACCATCTCCGCCGGCGCGGGGGTGGGCGGATCCTGGAGCATCGACAAGGGCCCATCGCCAAGCAGCAGAGTCACCGCCCAAGAGGCGAGGCTGCAGCGCGACACGGACTTGCGATACACGGGGCTGCGCGACAACATCACGGGCGGCGCGGCGCCGACCGGCCCCGAGTCGCGCCAGCCTATGGCGGCGCCCGCGCCAGTCATCAACGACGCCATTGGCGTCAGCCGAGGCACCCACTGCGGCGAAAAGGAGCGGCAGCAGAAGCGCCGCGCGCGTTTCTCGATCGCGCCCGGCTCCTTGGAGTCGGTCAACGTCTCAAAGCCTCACCTTAAAGGCGGCCACCGCCTCAACGTCTCCATCAACATCTTCAGCACCGACGACTCGGCGCCGCCCTCCAAGGGCGCCGTGCTGGCCTACTCGAATTGGCTCCGCTTCAACCTGCAGCCCAAGGGCTTGCAGCGCCCCGAGCAGAGCCACGAGGACCTCACGCCGGGGCGGGTGCGCCCCGGCGGGCAGAAGGCGGACAGGCTACGCGACGACACCTTGGACGCGATGGCCGACACGGCGCAGACCATGATGCGAGGCGGCAACGTCGAGATCGCCTGCGGCTGCGACCCGCCGCAGCAGGGCCGGCAAGGCCACACCTGCACATGCCATGGTGCGGTCATAGCCCACCTACTACGCACGTCCGTCGCCAGGCAGCACTCTCTTGAGCGCGACACCGAGGAGGCGGCCACACGCGAGGCGCGTGCGCCACCCCCCTCCAGCAAGCACGTGACTCTCGACGGGGCGGCCACCGCGCCAGAGAGCGGCGCCGGCACGGACAAGCCGACCGGCCGGCGCGCCGGCACCAGATCCGACACGACGGCCAAGATCGTCGACGGGCTACCGAGCGCCACCGAGAAGCAGCCCCAGGCGGCAGCGGTGAAGCTCACACCCAAGAAGCGCCGCGCCGCGCTCGCAGCCTCGCCCAACCCGAGTTCACTGCCACCCCTTAACCCCGATGACAGTGACGACGACGATGACTTCCGAGCGGCGCTCGCCATGTCGCGGACCGAGGAGGAAGAACGCATCTACAAGATGCTTCCCTCGCTCCGAGGTAAGGAGGGCGCAACCGTCATCCACCTGTTCTCGGGGCCGGCGCGCGACGACGGCCTTGCAGCCGCCCTCTGCGCACTAGGTCTGCACGCCATCGAGTTCGACATCTCGCGCAACCCGCTCGACGACCTGACGAGGGCCGACCTCCGCGCGGCGATCCTCGCCGCCATCGACGCCAACATGATCGCCGCCGTCCTCATCGGCACTCCATGCAAGTCATACTCCGTCGCGCACGGCAGCGACGGCGGCACCGCTGAGGCGTGGCGCACCAAGGAGCACCTGCACGGCAGGCCGGACCTCAGCGACTCCGCCAAGGCCTTCCTCAAGAAGGCAGACGCGATGCTCGACTTCAGCGCGGAGGTCATGGAGGCATGCGTACGCACGAACACGCCCGCCATCCTCGAGAACCCCGCCCCGCGCGATGACAAGAATTACCGATCCCACTGGGAGGCGGCCAGCCACATGGTCACCATCTGGCACATGCCTCGCATGGTCGAGCTCAGGCGCGCCATGGGCGCCGCGCTGGCCCTCGTGGTCACGCCGCAGTGCCCGTTCGGACCCGGGCCGCACGGCAAGCTATTCCAGAAGTACACGGGGCTGCTGTGCACGCCCGCCGCCGCGGAGTACATGTTGTCGCTCCACCTCGAGTGCCACCACACGAGCGGCACCCACGAGAGCGCGGCCGGCCGCGACGAGCACGGCGCCTCCAACTCGGAGATGGCCGCCGCGTACCCCGGCCACATGTACACGGCGGCAGCCATTGCCCTCTGCGAAGGCAACGCCGACGTGGACACCACAGTCGCCCACGAGCGCCTCCTAGCAGCCCTCTCCTCCGTCAAGGCCGACACTCACGCCAAAAAGCGGCTGGCCGCACCGCCCGCCGCCCTCGGCCTGACGCCACCAGGCGGCCCATCCACCAGCGCCGCGAGCCCAGCCAGCGGCGACGGCACCGAGGAGGACACCGATGACGAAGGTGACAGAGAGCGGAAAAGGCAGAGGCAAGGGCCCGCCCTGCTGCCGCCGCCCCCAGGGCCTCAGCCGCAACCGCTGGCCGCCGTGCACGCGCCAGGGGCGCCGCACGACCCCACCTCGCACTCGCCCTCTCTGCCGCGGCCTCTCGAGCCAGTGGAGCAGGGGCGAGGGAGCACGGTGACAGGCTCGCCCGAGTGCGGCAACGAGAGCACCAAGCTCCCGCTGCTCTACTTCGACGGCCTCTCGAAGGACCAATTCAACAACCTGGCGAAAGCCGACCGCCGCTCAGCGACCCCAGCCGCCACCCCCCACGACAGCATCATCATCGTACCTGTGCGCACCAGCGCGATCACAGGCGGCCTGCCGCTTGCGCTCATGCCCATGCACAGCGGCGTGTTCGGCATCCCCGAGAGCAAGCACGAGCGCAGCGGCCGGCGCGAAGCCGCCGTCGACGCGGCAGCGGCAGTCACCGCCGAGGTTGGCGTGCACAAGAGCGTCTGCTTCCTCGCAGGCGAGATCGACGCCGTTGGGCGCGGCTTCGACGACGACGGCAACGCCAGGACCAGCGTGGTCGTCGCACCCTGCAACAACGCCACGCTGTGCGCAGAGATAGCGGCCACCGCGCAGGACGCCGCCGCTCTCCGCGCCGCGTGGGCGCAGCGCAGCCGAGGCGCCGAGCCGCACGCGTGGATGACCTTGGACGCCCTCGCGGCGGCCACAGAGTCTCCCGACAGCATGGCGCGCTATAGAGCCGCAGCAACGGCCATCGCCATGGCCGAAGCCCATGTGCGCCCCACCCCTGAGGCGCCTGCCTACATCCGCAGCGGCGCGCGCACGCGCAAGCATGCGCAGGCGCCCACGAGCAAGTCGGTGCCCGGCAGCATACCACTCAGCGAACGGGTGCGGCGAGCCGACGCCGCCTGCGAAGAGCTCTACTCCGAGCTGCGCGGCCAAGACCCAGCAGCCGACCCATCCTTCGCCGAGTTCTGCGGAGGCCTGGCCGAACAGGTCGGCAACTGCGGCACCGACCAGATCCCCAAGGAGCTGCTCGACACTTGCCTGCCCAAGCCGCCAGACGACCTGATCATGCGGCCATTCCATCACCGCGCCCAGGTACAGCAGAACCTACCTAGGCCACGCGCCCCTCCCCAGGAGCCACCCCCAGATGGTTGGTGGCCCAACTCCATCGAGGACATCGTCCAACCAGAACCACTCGCCCAAATCCGCGACTGGCTACGACGATGCGAACGCTGGCATCGACGCGGCGGCCACGACAGCGAGCGGCCCGCCGCCGAGGCCTACGGCGAGGACTCCCTCTACCCAAGGGCCCGCGGCCGCTGCTGGGACCTTCGAGGCGGCAAAGGCAACATCACGCTCTGGCGAGACTACACCGAAGAGGAGCGCCAGGAGCGCACCTGCATCAACCTTAAGTTCGCCAAGGAGCTGTTTTCGGACTGCATCGACGAGGAGTTCGTCGAGTTCCTCGTGGCAGGCGTGCGCTTCCACGCCGGCTTGGAGCACCAGATCGTACTGATGCCCAACCTCCTCTCCCTCTACCGAGACGGCGGCGTCGGCGCCGCCGCCGCCCAAGCGGACGACATGGTGCGCCTCGGCTTCATCGCAGTCTTTGATGACCTGCCCAGCGTCCCCTACCGGGTCATACCACGCGGGGTAGTGCCGAAGGCAGGTACAGACGAGCTACGCGGCATCGCGGACCAAGGCGCGCCGCGCAAGCCGCTCCACACCCGGCGCAAGGGCACCGACCAGCCCCTGCCAGGCGACGCCGTCGAAGCACTCAACGACAAGTGCAGAGCCGACCCTTCATGGGACCACGAGGACAAGGACACCCTCTCGAGCGCGGCGTTCAACGGCGCGATCCTGCAAGCTCTGGCCGACATCACTGGGGAAGTCACCATCGAGCTCGCGCTCGACATGTCCAAATGGTTCCACCGCATGTTCTACTCCGCCCTGGACCTCTGGACCACGGGCGCCGTCATACCCAGTGACGCCTCGTCCGGGCTGCGCCTCGCCATAGAGATGGCGATGACCATGGGGGCCACGCCCGCATCCCAGATCGCCCAACGCTTCGCCAACGCGATGGTTCAAAAGGTGTGCATCGAGATGGACAGGCTTGAGACGGCGGCGCGCGCCACAGAGCCCCTCTCCCCAGAGTTGCAGCACGCCTTGGACAGACGCAACAGCGCCTTGCCCTCCGACAGCTACTCTACCCAGGGCCGCCTCTACGACCTCACCTACTACAGCGACGACGGCCACGGCATGATCGTCGGCGCGAAGCGGGCGGTGCGCTTCCTCAGAGCCTTCTGGACCATCGCCGGCCCCGACGGCCTCCGCGCCCCGCTCTCCCGCGCGTCCAAGCAGCAGATAGGCGTGTGCGTCATATGGCTCGGCGGCACCCTCGCCGCGGGCCTCGGCCTGGTCTGGATCCCGAAGGAGAAGGTGGCGAGAGCGGCCCTTGGGCTGCGCACCACCCTCGACGGCCAGATGCCGGTGAGCGACTACAGGCGCCTCATCGGCTTCTTGGTGTCGGTCCTCTTCATGCTGGGAGGCGACCGCAACCTCCTCAACCACGTGTTCAGGCCGCTCAAGCCCGGCTACTTCCCCCCCAACGAGATAGACAGGGGGCCGGCCACGCTTATCGAGGTGGATGAGCTCATGAAGCCCACCCTCGAGAGATGGCTCAAGCTCATCCTCAACACACCTGGCGCCGTAGCCATGAGCGCGGTGACCCCCACCCCCCCCGACGCCGCGGCGCCCAGGCACCGCATCCGCACGGACGCCGCCCTTCAAGGCACCCCGCGCCCCGGCCTCGGCGGCTGCATGTACGGCCTATGGTGGGCTCTGGCCATCGCCGACCAGCCCGGCCTCGAGACCCTCGACATCCCCCATCTGGAGCTCCTGGCCGCATGCATCGGCATACTCACCTACGCCGAGATCCTGCAAGGGGCAGAACACGTCGACATCGACACCGACGCGCTGGCCACCGCCATCGCCCTGCAGGAACGCGCGAGGTCGCCCACGCTCCAGGCCATCCTCGACACCCTCATGCTCAGCCCAGTGTACCAGGAGATCGCGCCGCGCCTCGGCGTGGTGCACCTCTTTGGCGCATCGAACATCCTCTCCGACGCGGCGAGCAGAGGCTACGACGAGACCCTCCACGCTGTGGCCGACGCGCTGGGCGTCACCCCCAAGCGCATCGACCTCAGCACGGAGGCGCAGCGCTTCCTCCAAGAAGCGCTCGACAAGATCACGGCCCTCAGGCCAGGCGCTGGCAAGGGCTCCACCGCCATCCACCGTGGCAACCCCAACCTCCGAGGCGACCACCCCATAGCGCACGGTGCAACCGGCACCAGCCCCCCGCGCTCTCCTACGGCCGCGCCTCTGCAAGCTTTCCACGGCACGCGGCCCCCACACGGCGCCGCGCCGCAACGCAGACAGCGCACCGCCTACGCAGACGGCCCCTCGCCCCCACGCCACCGCCAACATGGCACGCAGCGTGCACCGCACACGCCGCCGGCACTGCCACAGCCGCCCGCGCAGCGCGGCAGACACCACCAGAGCTACGCTCAGGCAGTATCGCCCACCGCGGCCCCGCTGGCCAGCGGGCCTAGACACCAGGCCGCGGCCACCGCCAGCGGGACGACCCATCGATGCGGTGACCTGCGGTCGAAGTTCGACGCCGTCGACATCTCGGCGGCCAACCTCACCCAGCAACCGAGCGGTCACACCCGCGCCGCACCAGCGCCCCGGCCCAGCTCGCCATCAGCCGCGCCCCTGCAGCGCGGGCCCACACTGCGGGACGATGCGGCGGCCCACCAGCCGCCGCCGCCGCAGCACAAGCCACGCGCCGTCAGCGAACTCGACCGCGCACGCGCAAGGGTCGCTGGGCAGCTGTTCGACAAGCTCAGGGCCGACACATCCGAGCACGCCCTCGCCGCCGACGACACCATGCTGCAATGGATGTGCGAGGTATCGTTGGGGGACCCCAACGACACCCCGACCAACACCCAATCCAATCTTCGATCGAATTGGCGCCACTGGGAGAAGTACTGCGCCGCGGTCGGCCCAGACACCGACCCCTGGCGACCCAACGTAGAAGAACTCGACGCACTCGGCGTCGAGCGCGAGCGCGTGCTCTGGACGGCCGGCCTCATCTGGATCTACAGGTACTCCATGAAGCCAAAGCCGGGCAACTACATCAAGTACGGCGACTACGCCGGCCAGCTGCAACCTTGCGCGCCCAAGAACGCGCTGGCCATCCTCCGCGGCGTCCGAAAAGAACACCTCGACCGCAATCGCACGCCGCCCTCGCTCACGCTCGCCACGCGGCGCATGCACGAGATGACGGCACGATATGCCAAGTGGATCGGCCCCGAGAACCTGGTCGCCAAGAAGAAGACGACCCTCACACACGCCCTCATCACAGGCATGCTCGCGGTGAAGGAGCACACGATCCTCCCCATCCGCAAGCAGTCCGCCCGAGCGCACACGGCTACCACCGACGACATCGACGCCGTCGACGCCAGCGACAACGCCAGGCGCGCAGGTACGAGCTGGACATGGCGAACCGACTTCGGCATCTCATGCCACGCGCTCTTCAACGTTCTCTCCCAGACCGGCTTCCGCAAGGCGGAGGTCACCCTCGCCTCCGGGGGCGAGGAGTGGGGCAACATGAACATATCCTTCGCCAACCTCACGTGGAGGTTCCAAGGGCGGCCGGACACGGCCAGCCCCACGGCATGGGAGCTGTTCAACATCAAGGAGGGCGACTACGCAATCCTGCGCCCGCCACCCAGCAAATGCGACCTGCAGGCGATGAGATGGGGCAACAGCCCCATATGGCTACCTTACAGCGGCAGTGCCGCGCTCAACGCGGCGCGCGCCCTGGCCAAGTGGGAGCTTCAGGCGCGCGTGGCGCCAGAGGCGCGCCGAGCCACCCCACTTTTCTGCGGCCCCGCCGGCAGCGGCTCCGCGCTCACCGAGGGCGTCTGCGACGACGTGTTCCACGGCCTCCTCGGCTCGGTGCTTGGCAACAAGGCGGCGGCCAAGGAGTACTCGATCCACTCGTTCCGCTCCTTCCTGGCGTCATCCATGATAGCCGCCAACTGCACCGACGCCCAGGTCCAGGCCGCACTACGATGGGCCTCGGCAGAGGCGCTCGCAGAGTACAAGCAGATCAACGCGGAGGTCTACGGCGGATGGATACTCAGCGCCGAGAAGCAGAAGCTCACCGGCCTCCGCGCAGCCGGCCTCGCGCGCGTGCAGCCCGTCACCGACGAGCTGCTGCTCCACCAAACCATCCACGGCTCCCGCGCAGAGTGCATCCAAGACGCAGCCCTCGCCGACAGAGACGTGGGATCGGCAGCGCTGATCGAGGTGGTCGGCGGGCGCAACGAGCCGCCCCCGATTTTGGCACGAGCCTACGGCGCCTCGGTCGGAGGGTTGCCAATGGCATACGCCATACCGAGACAGTGAGCACACCGACTGGCACTGGCCGTAAGCCCGACACGACGCCTGTAAGACGCCGCCAGACCATGGTCTTGCGCGGCGCAGGCGCGCCGGCCACCAATGTGCGAGCCGAAAGACGCCGC